>Ga0153975_1000096_pt1 | contig 24196 bp, 25 predicted proteins | sample TSGA059MetaG_FD_104694 | JGI IMG/M metagenome (GOLD analysis project Ga0153975, IMG submission 104694) | Attine ant fungus gardens microbial communities from Georgia, USA - TSGA059 MetaG | ecosystem: Host-associated > Fungi > Mycelium > Unclassified | place: USA: Georgia, Yuchi Wildlife... | reverse complement strand
ATGGTTTCACTTCCAGGTGCTGTGCCGATGCAGCCCTCTCCATTGAAACCCTTCCAGGCCTGAATCAGACTCATTGTGCAAGAGGACATATGTATATATATACCATCATATAATTAATTGTATATCCGAGGATAACTCGTAGCTCAGGATGTATTGAGTCGGAAATCGGAAGCTTGTGTGTTCAACGTCCTAGCTGAACCCAGATATTGTAGGTATGCGGGTGTGCTTCACTACTGATGTAGTCCAGAGTGCATTTTCCTGGAGGCATAGTATCTCTCTGTCTTTAGGCATAGAGCATGTTGGAGATACTACAGCAAAGTAGATCGTGGCAAACGCCCATTGTGTTACGAAACCTTAACCTCAGTGTTCGAGTGAGAAGGAATACTATTAACCAGACCGAAGTTGGGATACACAGGTTCTACTCTACCTACTATATACTAGCACCCCCCCCCTCTGAACACGAACCTCCCTCGTGTTGCCCATGACTCAGCCTATTACTAACGATGAAACATACTCGTGGTGACGGTGAGGTTTAGTCGTTACACATCGGCCATGAATCTATTCATCACTATATTTATACTGAGCACGACTAATCACAGTCCAACAGTTCGTTATTTAATTCAAGGAAATCTTTAAACAAGGCAGTCCGATCTGCCAAGCCAGTATTGGTCCGAGTTGTCGCTCGAAATACAAACTCATTTCCAACAGGTTATTCATGTATTGCAGGACAGAACCTAAGAATACCTAGATGCAGATGATGAAACAAAACAATAATGTTGCTCCCAAACAGTATTTCAGTCCAAGGAATGATCGGTAAATTACTGAAATGGGATTATCAAGGCAGAGATAGGGTTGTCTGTCCACAGACAACCAAGTTTGGCTCAGAAATGTTGGAAAAATGTGTTTCAGTATTTGTCATCTATCTATCTTGATCTGTAATGCCACCAAGGTTGGGACGAACTGGCGACTGGTCCAACGACATCGACAACGATGAAGAATCCGGGGGTGAGGATGACAAGCGAGAGAGCTGGTTCGCCGGGGGAGAAAGGAGGCGAGTTTCGCTCACATTTTCCAGATACTCAGTCCCACCTATATCCTACATAGCGGCATATCCATACAGAACCCGGATCGTCAACGAGACGGGCAGCCTCAAAACGGGAGTGGAGATCTGGTCAGAGAACTTCTCCGACGTGCGGCAGAGTCAGTGGCGGACCACTGGTAATCGCGACTGACACTGATTAGATCCAGGGGTGGCGCTGTCGCACCAGAGCCCCAATCTACCCCAGGATTTCGTGTGTTTTCTGGTGGGGGACATACTCTTGGAAGCGATGAGGTGGACTCTACGTTCATCCCTGATCCCCACATCCAAGCAGAGGAAGGTAATACATCCAATCTGATATCCTAGCAGATAGCTGAATCAGTTGTTGCATAGACGAAGTGGTAACTAGAACGATCACATTGTGGAGAGATGGGTTCCAGGTTGAAGATGGAGACCTCATGCGCTACGATGATCCCGATAACATTCAAATACTTGAGAATATCAATGCTGGGTGCGTATTCCCTACGTCCCCGCCTGCCCTTCTTGATTGAGATTAGCGCGGCCCCGATACACCTCCTCAATGTCCAACCGGGACAACCCGTTGAACTTCGTATCAATCCCCGGCAGCAAGAATTTTATTACCCTCCCCCTGGTGTCCGAACATTCGGAGGATCTGGTCAGCGCCTTGGAGCTCCTGTTCCTGTGCCAGGTGGCAGCACCAGTTTTGCATCCCGTTCAGCTCCAATATCTGCCACTATGACTGCGTCAACATCGACTCAAGAAGTTGACGTACCGAATCAATTCGAAGTTGATCTGTCGAAGCCGACTACGAGCATTCAAGTGAGATTGGCTGATGGAACTCGGTACGAGCTTTGCATCCTCCAGTCGAAGATTCTGACATGCCTCGCGCCTGCAGCATCGTATGTCGAATGAATCTTACACATACTGTCGGCGATATTAGGAATTTTGTCAATGCGTGCGCACCCATCGTGTACTGATCTGAAACAGGACTACTCATCGCTATCGCGCAGGTCATGTCCTGAGAATGCGTCCAGGCCTTACACAATTGGAACAACTTTTCCAAATCGTATTTTGGACGACAACACAGTAACGATTGAAAGTGCAGGATTAGCAAACAGTGTCGTAGTCCAAAGGTGGATCTAAAAAATAGACAGCAGTGATTATTGATACAATACATAAATTCGGGCAGAACCACGCCGTAGTAATTCTGATGCTCAGTCTTAATCAAGAAGTGCAAAAGGCACATATATCTCTGGTCCAGGCGTGTTTCTGAAAACAAGCCATGTAAAGGACCTCAAAAAAGAATGCTATTGAGGAGATCCAAAAGATCGAAGCTCTACACTCAACTATTCACTTCAGACACACATTCCCATTGGCCTTTGAGATTCTCTTTCCACAGTGTGACTTTACCATCTCCGCAGCTTACAGAGAGAAGATTACCAGACAAACTCCATGATACGCGCCAGACAATGTCAGGGAATTTTCCGGCTGGTGGAGGAGCTCCGCCAGCGGATGCAAGGTTCGAGGAAGGATCAAGAGCTGTCTTCACCCAAGGAGAAGAAGGGGAGTCCTTTGTCCAAATCAGTACAGATTTGTCCTGGGAAGCAGTGGCGATATAGGAACGAGGAAGGCCGATGTTTGGGGCCCAAGCTACGTCTCGAACCCAATCTGTGTGACCTTCCAGGGTTTCCTCTTCAACCCATGAATGAGAGTCTTGATAGTACCTCCAGATCTTCACAAGATTGTCACAGCCGGCACTAGCAAAACGTTTGACAGAAGCTATCTGCGTTGACGTAGGCTGACCTAGTGCAGCATTTGCTTGTTGAGGTGTGATGAGAAAGCCAGGAAGTACGGCAGGGGCCCAGGAGACAGCGTTGCATCCAATAGCATGGCCGTTGAAGATATCTGCATCCCACTGGCCATCATCTGCGTGGTGTATGATGTATCAATGATAGTGGTTACCGACTGGGACTGAAGGAAGACTGACTTTTGAAGGTCAACACAGAGATTTTTCCATCCGAAGAGGCACAGCTGAGGATTGCACCAAGTTCATGAGGTGCCCAGGAGACAGAGTTGACTATCACATACCATAAGTGAAAACGTTTATCGCGTAACTGAAAATCGCACCTGAGGCAGTATGTAGACTGTGCTCGCCTATCTTGATCCATCCGCTTTGAGGAGCTTGTTCTTTCCAGATCAAGACTTTACCATCGTAAGAGCAAGAAGCCAAAATTTGGCCATATTTCGGATGTGCCCAGGCAATTTGCCATACGGGGCCGGTATGTCTGCAAAAAGATATGAAGAGGGCAAGAAGACTGGTGCTACTGAGTACTCACCCCGTTAGCGTCTGATTAGCTGGAGAGCTCTGATTCTCCACACCCTCGAGCTCGAAAACTTTGACGGTTCGATCCGAAGAACATGTTGCAAGACGCTTCCCGTAGTAATCGAGCTGTGCGTCATGCTACGCGTCGAATGAACACTGAGGACGAACACAAAATATAAACGACGTACAATCATGTCCTCGTGGGACGTTTCAATTGGTAAAGAATCTGACACCATCACCATTGTTAATGACTGTGAACTGCAGACTTTTTGCTGGGCGAAAGTAGAACTCGTCGCGGTTAGTCTGTTAGTCTGTACGGTCACACATATCATGAGTTCCCACGCGTAGAATTACACGGTCCGTGGCAGATGCAGATCTACTCAGTGTTGTCACATGGATATCTCGACTACGAAAAAAGACAGATATTGGAAATCACTGAGAAAGTAGGCAAGTCCAACGAACCCTATGGCCATGATGATAGTCACTTGTGCATGTGCATTTGGCTGAGAGTTTCCATCCAGCTACTAGTCAACTTTGCCTATACTTCCCTTCCTTGGTTATACACCTTTTTTTGATACACACCTGGATGCTGAACCCAGCTCCCAAGGCCCTTCGCAACTGCGGAATAAAATCCAGAAAAAAGGAAGTCACGTGGATATTTTTCTCGGTGTTCCGAACCAAGCATTCATTGATTCCATTCAAAGTACACATGGTCAAATCGGATCCCTCAGCGTCTGAACCTCTGTACGGTTTCCTTCCCCGAAATGTAAAGGGCGAAGACGTCCGCAAGGCTTTAGTTTGTTTTTAGACCTCTGAGCGCTTTTCAGAACTGACCGATTCGCAGAACCATGAACTTAACCCGTTCACAAAAGTTCCCCATACACCCCAATATAAAAAGATCCTGGAGGCGCGTCAAAAGCTTCCTGTATTTGCCCAGATGGATGAGTTTCTGAACATGGTACGTGTGTGGTACTTGCCAATCTGAGCAAGGCTTGAGTTGTGCTCTTCTAGGAATTAGGGCATTTTAGCTGACTCTTTTCCAGTTCAATAAGAACCAAGTCATCGTCATGGTTGGAGAGACTGGCTCTGGAAAGACTACTCAGTGCGCGTGTTTACAAACTCTTTTTGATATGATACTTACTTTTTACAGGATACCACAATTCGTCGCATTCTCAGACTTACCCCATACCAAGGGTAAGATGGTTGCTTGCACTCAGCCGCGTCGGGTTGCTGCCATGTCTGTCGCCAAACGTGTTGCTGATGAAATGGATGGTGAGTTCCATGACCCTTATATTATAGTTCATGGTGCTTACAATCTTGTAGTCCAGCTTGGACGTCATGTTGGTTATTCAATCCGTTTTGAGGACATGACCGAGCCAGGAACAACATTTCTCAAGTATATGACCGATGGTATGCTCCTCCGGGAAGCTATGCATGACAACAACCTCGAACGCTACTCCACCATCATCCTTGACGAAGCCCACGAACGCACTATGGCTACTGATATTCTCATGGGACTCCTGAAAGAGTTGGCAAAACGACGCTCCGACCTTAAAATTATTGTCATGTCTGCTACCCTCGATGCAGTCAAGTTTCAGAAATATTTTACTTTACGGTCTGAGTCTAAAGCACCCCTGTTTAAAGTTCCTGGACGCACCCATCCTGTCGAAGTTTTTTATACACAGGAACCAGAGCCGGATTATGTTGAGGCCGCAATTCGGACAGTATTAATGATACATCGAGCGGAAGAGCCTGGGGACATCTTGTTGTTCTTGACTGGAGAGGAAGAGATCGAGGATGCGTGTCGGAAGATTAAACTTGAGGCGGATGATCTTATAAGCCAGGGCTCTGTTGGTCTGTTGTCATGTATCCCCCTCTATTCATCGCTTCCTCCGCAGCAGCAACAGCGAATATTTGATCCTGCGCCAAAGTCATCAAAAGAGGGTGGGCCGCCTGGTCGCAAAATAGTTGTTTCGACGAACATTGCCGAGACGTCTCTTACAATTGATGGGATCGTCTACGTTGTTGACCCTGGGTTCTCGAAGCAAAAGGTATATAACCCAAGGATACGAGTGGAGAGTCTGTTGGTAAGCCCGATATCCAAGGCGTCGGCGCAGCAACGGGCAGGTCGGGCGGGGCGTACTAGACCCGGAAAGTGCTTCAGGTTGTACACGGAGAAAGACTTCATCAAGGAGTTGGAGGAGCAGACATATCCCGAGATTCTGAGGAGCAATTTGGCGAATACAGTGCTCGAACTAGTTAACCTCGGTATCAAAGTATGTGTTTCATCGTCCTGAGATGACGAAACTCTTGGTTTATCTACATATAGGATCTTGTACATTTTGATTATGTGGATGCTCCGGCACCTGAGACGTTGATGCGAGCTTTGGAGTTATTAAATTACTTAGCTGCCATGGACGACGATGGGAATTTGACAGCTTTAGGGAAGCTTATGGCTGAATTTCCTCTGGATCCTCAGGTACTGTCCTCACTCACTCTCATCCACGAGTCGATTATTTCTAAAACTTGTACTCTTATTATAGCTTGCGAAACTCTTGATATCGAGTCCGGAGTTCAAGTGCAGTAACGAGATTCTGACGATTACGGCTATGCTCTCTGTACCTAATGTCTGGCTAAGACCAAATAACCAACGTCGAGAGGCCGATGCTGCGAAGGAGATGTTTACAGTGCCAGAGAGTGACCATTTGACGCTGTTGAATGTCTATAACCAGTATATCCTCAGTAAGTCACTTTGTTCTCAATATGCCCCGTTTCTGACTCGAATGAATAGATAAGTACGATAAAAATTGGGCATGGACGAATTATCTCTCAGGGAGAGCGCTATCTCAGGCGGAGAACGTGCGGACTCAGTTGCAGCGAATTATGGAGCGCTTGGATATTGATCTTGTTTCGTTGCATGATGAGACCAAGTTGTTTTTGAATGTAAGGAAGGCGTTGGTTTGTGGGTTATTCATGCAGATTGCGCATAAGGAGGGGGACAAGGGAAGTTATATGACAGTAAAGGACCACCAGGTGAACTCTTGCCAACTATCGCGAGTTGTGGACTGGGTACTGACTGGATTGAGGTTGTTGGGTTACACCCTTCGTGTGGGCTGAAGACACAACCAGAGTGGGTACTCTTCAATGAGTTCGTGTTAACAACCAGGCCATATATCCGAAATGTAACGGAAGTCCGAGGAGAATGGTGAGCCTGGTTAACCAAGCAAAATGCAGATCTTTGTTGAAGAATATGCTCACAGGCTTCTGGAATATGCGCCTCTCTATTTTGATCCCAAGACGTTCCCGGATGGGGAGATGAAGAGAGTGCTTCAGCGGGTATATAACAAGAAAATGGGTCTACCGGAGAGTAGGACTGAAAGTAGGAAAGGGACGCCGAGCGTAGATGCGCATGAGACGAAGAGAAGGAGGAAGGTGTGAGGGAGTGGGAGAAGTTTTCTATTATCTTTACTGAAAGTGGTTACATCTTTAGAGGTAACTTGGGTATGTAGACTGGTTGTTGGGAGAAAATGCAGTTGATATTCCACTTGATATACTTGGAGACATTCAACTTACAGCTGAGTGAAACAAAGATCTTGTCAGTGACCTAGATATTATATGCAGCATACTTGGCATGTACAAATCAATAATCAAGTCAAAGATAAGTAACCCACCTAGAGTACAAATACCACCACATAGTGAGTGATACAGTGGACAACTTTAGAAATCCTTTCTTAACTTTATCTTTCTGAATTCAGTTCCCTTTGAACTTGCTAAAGGAACATTGCATTGGGTGCAGTGTCCTTAGAAAGCCCTTTTGTAGTAGTAATACATTGATCATATTTATCATCTTTTACACTTACTCTGTAAGGGGACCTTACCAATGCTGCCCCTGAGATGCTAGACCAACTTCCTGGAACAACCCTGCAACAAATTAAATATTACATAGTAATATTTAATTACTCTTAGCTTGCTCCTGAAACTCCAGACCCTGATGACTAGGACTGTAGGGACAGGGATACACCAGTGCCAAAGTGTATATATAGTGTAAAGCACCCATCCAGGAGCCTTATCCTAATCTCTGAGAATTCTCCTGGAGATAAGTGTAATTTATATTTTGGACTTAATATATCTGAGGATTCTCCTAGAGTCACCTTACTCCAGTCACCCTTACATACTCTGCTACTTACCCATAGCCAAGCTTCCTATTTACAAGTAAATTTTGTTCTCTTTGATGCAATTGTTGTGTGACTTAAGTCAAGTTAATTGTCACAAACTTCATTTGGACTATAACTCTGGGAATACTTAACCAATTTCAACAATCTAAATGGCCACCAAAAGCCCTTAAGAAGACCTTTCAAACAATACCAAAAATGTCTCAAAGCGATCAGTATCCACTGAGTTATCAGCAGATCAGTCAGTGATCACCAAGTTACCAGACACTAAATTGCCAATATCTCAGGAACCACTTAACATAATCATTTGCTTCAATAACCATCGTGAAGCTCTCTTCAATGCACTTCTTTCAGCTATAAATAGAACCCAAGACAATAAGATCCCATGGAGATACAAGGTCCTCAATGTTTGTACATAATACTGATCTTTACCCATAGATTATCATCTATCCTTGAATAGAACAAAGGACTGCCCTAAAATGGTTAGGTTATCTCTATTTCAAGAACAATAGCACTCCTATATGTAAAACAATAGGTAGTAACCATATGGTAGGCTGTCCTGGTATACAAACCACTACAATCATGTATTTAAGGACTTTATGTCTGAGGATAAACCTCAGACTTAATAACATCTTTTGCTGCTTGTCTAACTTTGCTTTTTTAAGCACTTTAATTATCAAATCAACCAATCACAAATCAGTAAGTGACCATTTGTAATATTAATTTAGCAGCTAAGTCCCTGATGGTTACAAAGAGAACTCAATAGGGTTCTTAATCAATTATACTAGCTACTTATACAAGTATACTATTTGCCCTTATTTACATTAATAGTATTCTGCTAGTACAATAGTAAGTTAATTGTCTCAGACGTCAACTAGTAGGTTGATAGCTGATATCTACCTAGCACAATAGTAAGTTAATTGTCTAGGTATTTTCTGGTAAGTAATTGTCATATCAGCTAATATAAAAGTTTCACCTCAGACATCAACTAGTAGATTGACAGCTGAAGTTTCTCTTATTCTATCAAAGTTCTTATATCTTTCTTTTCAGATACTTGGTAATCCAGTTATCAGCTCTATCTGCTGTAGCATAGTTATTGCCAGGTCTACAGTAGATGTAGTGAGAAATTGGTTAGTGAATGTAGATAGGGATTGGTAGTAGTTAGTAGAAGTAATTGAGGTTGGAGTAGTGGTGCTAGATGGTGATTGATAGCTTTGATATATTGTCTTAGGCACCATTCCCTATATATTAGAGAAATGTTATCCCAAATCTAATACCTTGTTATAAGACAACTCCTAAGAAGAAAACTATTTCTCATACATTTATCAACTTGATAGAAAACATCCAAGAATACAATGCAGAAAAGATATAAATAGCATGGGAAGGATTATGTAAAATATGTATAGTTATTAGTAAGGGTCATGTGATCATGGAAGATAGGCATATAGACCATTCAATATTTGTATAAGTACCTAGTGGAATCCAACAAGGAACTCTATCGAGTTTTTTCTGAACAACTACCTTGGTTGAGCTCTAAGTCCTTACAACTATATGCCAATACATCTGCAACTAGCCAAGAGACTGCCAGTTCAATTCCCTTGTCTATTATTCTATAAATATATATTCTTAGTCAAAACAACTCATAACAGTACCTTCTCTCTTAAAGGTTCTTGTTCTGAGAATTTCATAGTTTATTGTATAGGAAGGTACTTGAGTTTGGTAGAGAAAAGTCTTAGTAGTTTTTTTTTTTTTGAAAGAAAGCTGTTTTTTCTTCCAGTACAGTGAAAAATAAAGAGAAGGAAAATTTATCTTTTATGAAATGGTCTGATTTTAGTGAAAATTAAGTAAGTAGAGAGAAGGGCAACAACACTAGAGAAACAAAGACAAAATTAAATTAAATTAAATTAAAAAAAGATAAGGAAGTTGAAAATGAGCCAAAACTGTCAGTCTCTAGATAGCCCAACAACTACCTCTACACTTTTTTTTCTCTTTTCAAAAGCAATTGTTCTCAGTTATCATTGTCAATCTTTACACTTTTAGATTCTACCAGTTCTTTTTCTTTTATACTTCTCAAGTCTTTTGAGTTCACAAATTCTAAAATTTCAAGACATTTCTAGAAATAAGAGTAATTGTCAAGTAAGGACTCTATAATTCTATCTTGACTTGATCTTAGCCAGCTAGCTGGATCAATCCCTATACTTTCTCTCTTGATGTACAGAATAGAAGAGCTCAGTGAGATATCAACAAGCGATGAACTCAGAAGAAGTCTATTAAATAGAGAACAAAGCTAAGATGGATTTTTTACATATACTGACTTATAACTAAGAGCTCTGGTAAACTAGTACAAAGAGCTTGAACTGTTTGTAAACAGTGTGACTGAGATGACAATGTCCTTATGTAAGGCAATATAACTGTATGTCACAAGGGGACTATAACAGTACCCCCTTCTTCTTAATGGCTATACCCTTGTGACCAATACCAAATTGTTGCTTGGAACCCAATCTCTCAAGTATAGTAGCATAGTAGTGAATCTTTATCAGTTTGACAGTGCATCAGTGGAGCTTTATAAGGGCAACCAAAGGGAACTCTAGGAGAAATCTCAATATATAAATATACTTTAGAATACGTTACAACTCACCTTCAGGAGAAACTTTGAAGAATAGAATAAGGCTCCTAAAGGGTGATCTACTCTATATACTGCTTCCTTGGTTACAAACATCTCAGCTATCAGGGATAGGAGTTTCAGGAATAAACAGCTGATTAAACCTGGAGTAACGTTTATTTAATTAGTTGTCAGAGATATCCCAGCTTGTTGCCACTGGTATGTCAGGAGTGGAGTTTGGTATGGTCCCCTTATAGGCCTAGCTTAGTCAGGTTCAGGATGTGGACATCTAAAAGTAATTCATTAGTATTTGTTAGATTGGCTGTATTGAGCTACAAATATTCCTCTGAGGTGCCCTTATACCCTGCCCAACATATATAGTATATTAAGGGATTTGTTCTACACTTGTCCAATTTCAAGTCAAGTATTTGCACTATTTCAAATTCAAGATTTTCATCTATTTCAATAGATAGTGGAAGTAGATTAGTGTAGTTTGGGATAATACTAGAGAAAGCTAGAGAAAGCTAGGATATATAGAATACAAGGTGGATTGATCTAAGATGTTCTGGTAGCTTTACAAGATAGGAGTGAGATCCTATCCTTTCTGTCACAGAGAAAGGGCCTAGGTAGCGTTCTAAAAGCTTTTTTGAAGGTTAGGTGGTTCTGATGAATTTTGCTAAGATATATATTGCATCTCTTGCTTGGAATGTAGATGCTTTGGCTCACTGTGCATCCACTGGACCTTAGTAGTATCTTTGTACCTCTGCAATAGCTTGTTTCAGTTGCACATGGGTGTTTTTGAGATCTACTACAAATGTTTTTACTAGTTTGAATGCAAGCTCTTAGGCTATTTGTACTTGCATGCTGGGGTAATACCCTTTGTTTGCAAAGAAGAAGGATATTCCTGTGGTAGATAAAGGTGTATTGTTGTAAGTAAATTCTGCCAATAGTAAAAGCTTGAACTAGTCAGATTGCTAATAATTATGGTAGGTTTACAAGTATTACTCCAAGGTCTGGTTTGTGTGCTCAGTTTGGCCATCTACTTCTAGATAGTAACCCACTGAGAAATGTAACTTTATATTCAAAGCTTGGGCTAGCAACCAAAAGAATTTTGAGACAAATTCTATCTCTCTATCTAACATAATATGGCTTGGTACCTATAAGAACTTAGACTGTAATGCCTTAGAACCACTTCTAGTCCAAGTTAACAAAGAGAACTCAATAGTTCCTATTCGATTACTATATACTACTTATATATATTCTGTATTTACTTTTATTTATAAAGTCCCATATATCTCTTTTGAGTTATTCTCTCTTATGTATCTACTAACTATTTAATTAAATGAAAAAGAAAAGAAAAGAAATATAAATAATAACTTAGCCATTTTGGCCATATTATGACACCATCTCCCTCCTTGTTCTGAGGATTTTTACAGCTCATAGTAGAGGCTACAAATGTTCTCTATATCATCATCATCTTCTTTTGTCCACTTTTTGAGTCCCAAATCTTCTTGTCCAATTTCTTCTTCTTTCTCTTTTATTGTTTCTATTGTTCTTTGTCCTCTTGCTTTTTCTTCTTTCTATCATCTCCAATTCTTTTCTAACCTTGCCCAATATTCCTTATCATATCTTTTATCTGACCAACCAAATAGCTTTTTTACTATAAATTGCTCTGGTAGTTCTTCTCTCTTAAATATTCCCTCTTTCCTTTTCTGCCTTCTAATATCTTTTATATTTTGCTAGTAATTCTTTTTAAACTCTTCAACTGCTTCTTTTGTATTCTCCAGGTTCTCAATCCCTTCCCAAGTATCTGATTCTACTGTGAACCTCTTCCATCATACCAGATATTTGTCCTTCCCTCTAACTTACCACTTGTTTAGTATTCTTTTTACTTCTCATTCTTTCTCTTCTTCTATTATCACTGGAGCTGGTTGCTTCTTCCTCTGTTCCTTTATTTGCCCTACATATCTATCTACATATCCTACTGACATTTACTACTGGGTGTACTAGATAACTCCAATTTAACTACATTTGCTAATATAATTTTCTTAATTTTATAGAGACCTACAAATTTCTCTATCAACTTTTCTATCCTTCTACCAACTATTTGATATTTCAAATTCTTGGTGCTAAGCATCACCAAGTCTCCTACTTTATACTTATTAACTTCTTTTCTTTTTTTATTTGTATATTTCTTTATTTCTTCTTATATCTTCCCTAATACTGCTTTTGCTTCTTTCTGAATTTCTTTTATCTTTGTTACAAATTTCTCTGCACCTTCATACTTCCTCTTCTTTCTTACTTTAAGCTCTATCCTAGGATCTTGCCTATAATTTGCTTTAAAGGGCAATGTTTTTGTACTCAAGTGTTATTAGCATATAGTCATGAGGACTTAGAGCTCAACCAAGGTAGTTATTCAAAAAGAACTTGATAGAGTTCCTTGTAGATTCCCTTAGATACTTATACAAATATTAGATAGTCTATGTGCCTACCTTCTGCAATCACATAATCTTTACTAAGAACTACCTATATCTTACATAATCCTTCCTACACTATTTATATCTTTCCTATGTTATATTCTTGAGTATTTTCTATCAAGTTGATAAATGCATAAGAAATAGTTTTCTTCTTGGGAGTTATTTCATAATACAGCCCCCCTTTCAAGTTTTCTCATTCTAAGGAATTTTTCTATTGTCTCCAGTTTTCCTCCTATTTTTTTTCCCTCTATCTCTTGTATTTCTTATTTGACCACCCCTATAGTATTTTTGCTATAAACTTCTCTGGGAGTTCTCTTGAGAACTCCTTTTTATTGTTTTCTTCTTTCTGTTACCTTACTTCTTCAGCTTTTTCTCTGTACTTCCTTTCAAACTTTTCAAGCAGCTCCTTCATATTCTTCAGGTTTTCTCTACTTTCCCAAGTATCTTCCTCTGCCATATATCTCTTCTATTGTACTAAGAACTTTTTCTTCTCCCTAACTATTTTTTTGTTTAGTATTTTTTTCTACCTTGAATTCCTCTTCTTCTTTGATGATAACTGGTTTCAGTAGGGTTTTCCTTTGTCCTTCCACCTGGGGCCTATACAACTGTACTTGACTTATATTAACTACAGGGTGTATTTTAATAAAACTAGGTAGTTTTAATTCTATAGCATTGGTTGAGACAATTCCCTTGACCTTGTAAAGCTCTACAAACCACTCTGTTAACTTTTCTGATCTCCTTTCTGCCATCTACCACTTGAAATCCTTTGTACTTAATAGTACTAAGTCTCTGACTTTATACTCTTCTCCTTTGCCTTACTTTCTGTTTATATACTTCTTCATTCTCTCTTGTACTTTCCCTAATACTGCTTTCACCTCTTTCTGGATTCTCTTCATTCTTTTCACAAACTTTTCTGCTGTCTCAAACTTTTTCTTTCTTTTTCCCTTAAATCCTATTTGTAGATCCTGACTGTGGTTTGCCTTAAAGGGGAATACTTTTGTAGCTGAGTAAATTTTGTTATTATATACAAATTCAGCAGTTTCCAGCCAGTCTGGCTACTGCTCCTGTCTGTGATCAATAAAGACCCTCAGGTATTGTTCTAGCTTCTGATTGATCCTCTCCATTTGCCTATTCATTTGGGGATAATAGGCTATTGACAATTTTGTCTGGATCTCCAACAACTTGTTCAATTCCTTCATTATTTCTACTACAAACTGCACCCCTCTGATCAATATAATGCTTTCTGGAAGACTATATAATTTCCAGACATGATCCCTAAATAACCTAGCAAGCTCTTCTGCTGATGTTTTCTCCATAGTTGCTATAAAATATGCCATTTTACTAAAACAGTTATAAACTACTAGAATTGCATTATAATTCTGAGCCAAAGGTAGTTTGGTAATAAAGTCTACTAAAATATGACTCCATAGTTTCTCTAGGATTGCATTGGGTATTAGTTTTCCTACTGGGGCTTCACTTCTATTCTTGTAATGTTGACAAGCATCACATTTATCTATATATTTTTTCACTTCTTTTGTAACTCCCAGCCACTAATAGTTTCTTGTTACTAGTTCTGTTGTTTTCCATCTTCTACTATGTTCCCCTACTGGTGTATTGTGATGCAACCATATTACCTCCCCTCTTAATTCCCTCTCTAGCATATAGATTTGTCCTTCCTTTATGACTACTTCTTCCTCTATTGTCCACTCTTTATCCCTTAATGTTTTCATCTCTGTCTTCTTTAGCTCCTCTACTGCTTTGACTACTCTTTCATTCCCTTTCTGCACTTTTTTAATTTTATTTCTTAGGTTGTTTTCTTTTACTAGTATTTCTATTCTCTTTATCTATTCTGGCTTTATTAGTATTTGGTTCTCATTATTATTTTTTACCTCTTCTTGTTAATCTAGTCTTCTGCTTAGTCCATTTGCTTTTCCTATACTTTTTTCTGGAACATGTTTCAAGATGAAGTCAAATCATGATAGGTATAATGCTCATCTAGCTTGTCTTCAATTTAACTTCTAGCTAGTCATAAAATACTAGAGGTTTTTGTAGTCTATCCAGATTTTGAACTTTACTTTCATTCTCTCCAGGTAGTGCCTCTATGCTTCTAAGCACTGAATTGCTGCTAGCATCTTCTTGTCATAAATTTTGTAGTTTTGTTTGGTTGTATTTAATGACTTAGAGATAAAGGCAACTAGTCTCCACTTCTTATTTTCACATTTTACTAATAGTACTCCTCCTGTTGCATAGTCTGAGGTATCTACCTCTACCCTTATCTCTTTATCTAAATCTGGAATAGCTAAGACTGGTTCTGTTGTAAACACCTCTTTCAGTTTCCTGAATGCTACTTCTTGCTCTTCTCTCCACCTCTACTTTTCCTCCTTTCTAACTAGTAGGTGCAAAGGGGCTGCAATTCTAGCAAAATCCTTAATGAATTGCCTATAGTAATTTGCCAGTTCTAGAAACTTATGCACTTCTTTTACATTTCTTGGTAGTGGTCAGCTTAGGACTCCATCCATCTTTTCTTTCTGCATTTCTATCCCTCAAGGTTCTATTACTATGCCTAGGAATTCCACCTTCTTTACCTTCCACCAACACTTTTCTGGCTTAATAAATAGGTTGTTTTCTTTCAGTCTTTTCAATATCTCTTTTACCAGCTTATTATGTTCTTTTTCAGTATCTATGGCTACTATTATATTATTAATGAAGGTTGCTATATTTCTCTGATTGATTATATCTCAGAATAGGTCATTCATTATAGTTTGAAAGATAGCTGAAGAGTTTGTCAGACCAAAATACATAACTGTTGGTTCATACACCCTGATATGTATTATGAATGTAGTCTTCCACTCATTGCCTTCCTTGATTCTCACATTGTTATATCCCCATTTAAGATCAAGTTTTATAAACACCTTCTTCTTTTCTACTTTATCCAGGATATCTGTAATTAGGAGTAAAGGGTATCTGTTTTTTACTGTCCACTGATTTATATAATAATAATCTTGTACCATTCTTCTTTTTCTATTCTTTTTTGCTACAAAATAGACTGGTAAGGTCTGTAGTGATTTTGACAGCTGAATATATTCCTTTTGCAGTTGATCCTCCATGAATGCTTGTACTTTCTCTCTTTCTTCTCTCAATAGCAAATACACTTTCCCCTTTCTAGGCACAAACCCCTCTTTTAATTCTATTGCATGATCCCATGGTTTTTGGGTGGGTATTCTTTCTGATTCCTCCTTTCCAAATACTTTCTTCCACTTCTAGAATCTCCTAGGTACTAATTCTTCCACTGTTTTTTCTTCCACTGTTTTTCTCACCTACCTTTTCTCCTGCATTTCTTGCTTTCTCTTTCTACATATTGGTAGACACCATGTCATTTTGACCTTCCCTTTTTCCCAGTCTATCTCTAGATTATGAGCCACTAGCCAAGGCATATCCAATATTACTTTTGTTTTTCCTAGGTTACACACATCCATTTGCACTCTCTCAACATCCTCTTTAAAGAACATGTTACACTTTATCTGGTAAGTAATTGCTTCCCTAATATTTGCTATTCTGTCTACATTCCTTACTAGCAAGAGGTTTTTTAACTTCTCTAGTTTAAATTCTTTCTTCTTTGCGAACTTGGTATCCATAAACAAACCTATCACCCCACTGTCTAACAGAGCCTTTACTGCTATTCCTTCATGACTCTTTAGCTTTTCTAACCCTACTTTTATCTACACTTCTTTTAGTGGTTGTAGTGTATACTACACATCTTTTGCTCTCTCAATGTTGCTGTGACAATTCAATTTATTCTTCAGTTTTTCTGGATGCAATATACTATACAAATTATTGGAGGCCAGTTGAGAGCTCACTGTCCTCTATTGTCTTTTGCCAACTCTTGCAGTGTTTCTACTACTCTTCTCTCTCTTTTCTTCCTTTGCCAACAGTTTCTGGCCATATGGTCCTACTTCCCACATACATAGCATGTTCTATCTCCCCCTCTTTCTCTATCAACATCCATTGCATTGGAGTCTTTTCTTAGCCCTTGTCTCCTTCAATTGTTCTGTACTCCTCCTCTAAAGTTCTAACCCCTTGTCCTCTATATTATTTGTCCCCCTTTCCCTCTATATGATTCTTCTCCAATGCCTTTTCTAGACTGCACATTTCCCTGTAGACATGCTGTATTCCTCTCCAATATCCTTTCTTCTGCTCTACTCTGTCTTTGATTTCTGTCTAGCCTCACTGCTCTCTCCTACTATTCCTCTATTGTACTAGGGGGACTCTCCATCTCTGCTAACTTTCTCCTCAGTGCTCTACTTAATCCCCTCTTAAACTCTTCAATAAGAGGCTACCCCTTATAATTGCTTCTTCTTACTACCTTTTTGAACTCCTGGACATACTTATTGCAAGTCCTTTCCCCTTGCTCAATTGTTCTTAGCTGCTCTATCTTCTTCTCTTCTTCTACTGTTTCTCTAAATTCATTTTTCATCTTGCTAAACAATTCCTCCACTGTTTTTACTTCTAACTCTCCTTTTGATAGCTTATCCAGTAGGTTGTCTTTCTACACCTCCACTACTTTCCCCTGTACATAAGACAGTATCCAGGCTATCTTTGTTGCCTCTGACTCCTCTATCATTTTCATGCTGAGATACAAGCAAGCTGTATTAATAAACACACTTACTTCCTCTATCTTTCTACTAAACAAAGAAGATTTTGCTACCTTCACTCTTGCTCCTTCATTCTGCTACAAAAGAGTGGCCACCTGCTACTACAGGCTGGCTATTAGGGAAAGGAGTTATTCCTTCTGAGTGAGGGAAGTGGGTTGTAGTGCAGAAGTAGCAGGTTACTTTATAGGTTGTTATTGTTGAGACATATATAATGGTAATAGTAATGGTAATGGTGATAATGATGATAATGATTTCTCATAGGAGAATGAGTAATCTTCTTTGTCTGAAACTTATGGCTAGTTACTAACTAGAAAAGTAAAATAATATTATCTCTAAGGAAGAAATCTTTAAGTTAGACAGGCCTTTAAGAGGTTACTATTGTTCTCCTGCATAGACTGATCACAATGGACCAGTAGCATGGAGCTGATAGTGAAAAGCTATATATAAGCCCACTTGGTATGGAGGTCAGATCTTAGGCAAAAACACAAGTTTTGTCCAGGCCTTTTACTTACTGTTCCTAACTAACAGTAAAGTCCTCTTTACAGCTAGGGCCTACTATCCAAGATACTTGTAAGTGCTGTACTCACTAGCAAGGATGATGAGAGAGTGAGTAGAATAGAGAATGTTGAGGCTGTAAGGTACAGGATCAATAATAGATATTGAGTTCTTGTATTAGTGTGTAGTTATAAGTACTTAGAGCTCAACCAAGGTAGTTGTTTAGAAAGAACTTAATAGAGTTCCTCATGGATTCCCTTAGGTACTTATACAAATATTAGATGGTCTATGCACCTATCTTCTGCAATCACATGACCTTTACTAAGAACTACCTATATCTTACATAATCCTTCCTACACTATTTATATCTTTTCTGTGTTGTATTCTTGAGTGTTTTCTATTAAGTTGATAAATGTGTGAGAAATAGTTTCCTTCTTGGGAGTCATCTTATAACAAGTATACTTTATTGTTGTATATAAACTCTACTGTTCCTAACCAGTCTGGCTACTGTTCTTGCTTATGGTCAATGAACATCCTTAAGTACTGTTCCAACTTCTGGTTAACCTTTTCTGTTTATCTATTTGTCTAAGGGTAGAATACCATTGACATTTTGTTTTCAATCCCTAATATTCTATTCAACTCTCTCATTAATTCTGCTGCAAACTGTGGTTCTCTATCCAAAATGATACTCTCAGATAGTCTATATAATTTCTACATATTGTCCCTGAATAGCCTAGCCAGTTCTTCTGCTGATGTTTTCTCTGTAGTAGAAATAAAGTGGACCATTTTTGTTAACCTATCTACCACTACTGAGATTGAGTCATATTCTTGGGCTAGTGGCAACTTAGTGATAAAGTCTACTAAAATATATGTCCAAGGTCTTTCTGGAATTGAATTGGGCATTGACTTGTCTGCTGGCTGTTCTGTGCAGTTCTTATTTCTTTGGCAGGAATTGTATCCTTTTATATATTGCTTCACCTCCTTGATTACTCCTAGTCACCAAAAGTTTCTGGTAACTAGTTCTACCATCTTTCACTGTTCTCCATATATTCCTACTGGTATATCATGATGTAACCTAATTATTTCTGCTCTCAATATATTATCTTTAGACATATACACCTTTTTTTCTTTATATATGATACCATCTACTTCTTTCCACTCTTCATCTCACAACATCTTTACTCTAGCTCATTTCATTTCTTTTACTACTCTGACCACTTCATCATCTTTTACTTTTGACTGTCTTACTTTTTCCAGTAAGTCTACTTCTTCCACTATTACTTCTACCTTTTCTGTTTTTTTCACTTTCAACCACTCTGGCTTTACTAACATCTCATTCTTATTGTCTCTTTCTACTTCTATTTTCTAGTCTAGCCTCTTACTTAAGCTATCTACCTTTTTCATTTTACTTCCTGGAACATACTTCAACATAAAATTAAATCTTGATAGGTATAATATTCATCTTACTTGTTTTCTATTCAATTTTTGCACCTTTATGAAATATTCAAGATTTTTGTAGTCTGTCCAAATCTCAAACTTTATTGTCGTTCCTTCTAGGAAATACCTTCATACTTCTAAACATCTGACTACTATTAATATTTCTTTGTTGTAAATTTTGTAATTTCTCCTTGTATTACTTAGAAATTTAGAAATAAAAGTAACTGGTCTCCACAACTCATTAGAATATTTCATTAATAGTACTTCTCTAGTAGCATAGTTTAAAGCATCTACTTTTACCCTAAATTCTTTGTCTAAATCTAGGGCTACCAATACTGGTCTAGTCATAAAAATTCCTCCAAGTTTGTTAAATGCTTTCTACTGCTCCTCTCCCCACTACTACTTTACATCTTTCCTTGTCAATATATTCATTAGTCTTACTACTCAAGTGAAGTATTTGATAAACCTCCTATAGTAGTTGGCAAGGTCTAAAAACTTTCTGGTATTTTTCATATTCTTTGGCTTTGACCAACTTAGTATTCTATTTACTTTTTTCTTCTCTATTTTAATTCTATCAGGTTCTATGATCACTTTCAGAAATCTAATTTTTTATACCTTCCACATACACTTTTCTGGCTTGATATACAAGTTATTCTCCTTTGGTCTCTTCAGTACTTTTTTCACAATCTCATTATATCCTTCTTTTGTTTTTGTTTCCACTAGTATATTATCCACAAAAGCTGTTACTTTCTTTTTATTAATCATATCTTTCAGGATTTCATTCATCATTGTCTAAAATGTAGCTGGTAAATTTGTTATTCCAAAGAATATAACTGTTGGTTCAAAGGACTCTATATGGGTCATAAATACTTCCTTCCACTTATCCCTTTCTTTTATTGTTAAACCCCTACCAAAGATCCATTTTAGTGAATACTTATTTGCTCCCTATATTGTCTATTAAGTCTGTAATCAGCAGAAGTGAATAGTTATTCTTTACTATCTGGTTATTCAGATTATAGTAGTTCATTATTATTTTCTTTCTTTTATCTTTCTTGCTCACAAAGAAAACTAGTGATATCTGAGAGGACTTTGACAGTCTGATATATCTCTTTCTTAACTAATCCTCTATGAAATTCTGAACTTCTTTTCTTTTATTTTTAAATAAAGGGTAGATCCTTTCTTTTCTAGGTTTAAATGTCTTCTTGAGATCTATGGCATAATCCCAGATTTTTCTCATTGGCATTCTCTCTGACTCTACTTTCCCAAACACTTTTCTCTACTTTAAAAATTTCTATAGCACTATTTCTTCAATCTTTCTATAGTCCACTTTAACTTTTTCTCTTTCCTAATTCTCTTTATTGTCTACTGTCTATCTCACAATCTTTTTCTCTTCTAGAGTTACTACTACTACCCCCCAGTTCTACCATGGTCACTTCTTCTCTATCTTATATTTTGGACACCAAATATTTCTTCTTTTCTCTTCTGATATTTTCTCCCCTACTATTGTGTTCTTTTTTCTATACTTTGTACATTTAATTTTACTCCCTGCTTTATTGTTTTTCTATTTCTATGTCTCTAGACAACTCTTGTACTATATATTCTTCAGTTTCTCTCCAGAGACAAAATTCTATTTTTGGTTTTCCTTTGTCTTGGTGCCTTTATAGTCATATTCTCTATATTTTACAGACATTAGCACTTTCTATCTCATCTTCCAACCTCTCTTCTCTAGGGCTATACTTCTTGGGGGTATACACTATGCACCACTATATTCCTGTACCTTCTTTCATAAGAAGTATACTGGTTTCTCTCTTTGCTGCACCTTTGGTGGATTAACTACACATGCCACCACCTCACTCCTTCACTTCTTCTTTTCCACTTCTATATTTGGACACTCCTACTTGCAGTGTCCCATTCCCCAATACCTAAAGTATTGTACTCCCTTTTCTTCCATCTCTTGTCTTCTTATACTCACTTTTTTTTTTACTCTACATTATATTATTCTATTTGCTATCACCTCAAATTTATTCTAGAGAGTCAGTTTTTCCTTCATCTCCTCCTTTCTATTTCTGCAGTTACAGGCCAGGTACCTAAACCTTTTATATTTCCAATATACTCTTTCTTCTCTTTTCTCTATTTCTATCCTTAGTTTGGCAAGGGTACACCATTGGTTGAGCATCCTGTTTATGAGAGAGTTATATTGCTCTAGAGACATAATACTATGTCTCTAGAGAAGTTAAATAATAAAGAATAATCTTACTAATATTATATCTACTAGAGCACAAGATCTTTACCTAGCTAAATACCTACTGCCTTACTTACTACTGCCCTAGTAATATGGTCATACTATCACTTTAAGGAGAAGATCTCTAACCTAAACACTTTTCTAAGAATATGGTATTACTTCTCTGTGTGTGTAGTCCACAATAGAACTTTAGCACAAGGTTTTTACTAAGAACAGCACAAGTATGCTATACAACACTACTCAATTATGAGGTTAGGTCTCAGATACAATACCTGAGCTTGGTACTGTGCTTCTATCAATAGTTCCTAGCTGACTATCAAGTTTCCCAAGCCCAGAGCCTGACTATATTATAGTGGTCCTAAGTTATATTACCCAAGTACCAAGAAAGATAAGAGAATAAGCTGGCAAGGCTCTATGGTGAGTGGTACTGATGAAGAAATTGAGTTCTAGTATAAGAACTTAGACTATAACATTTTAAAACCACTCCTAGCCCAAGTTGACAAGAAAAACTCAATAGAGTTTTTATTTGATTGCTGTATACTACTTATACACATTCTGTATTTACTTCTATTTATAAAGTCCCACACATCTCTTTTGAGTCATTCTCTCTTATACATCTACTGATTATTTAATTAAATGAAAAAGAAAAGAAAAGAAATATAAATAATAACTTAGCTGTTTTGGCTATGTCATGACAGTACTCTATGCTTAGAAAAGACATTTTGGACAAACAAGTTGGTAAGATCTATTATGTTAATTGAGTTATATATTGGAACAAAGATTGCTTGCTTTGTGAGTCTATCTATAATTACTAGTATATCCATGTAGTCTTTTGACTCAGATAGACACTTGATGAAGTCCATTGATATGAACTCCCAAGGTTGAGGGGGAATAGAAAGTTGTTTTAAGGTACTATATAGCTTATAGTGCCTAGCTTTGTTTTAAGAGCAAGTACTGCAAAAGTTTACATAGTTGATGACAAAGGTTTATAAGTTGGACTAGATATAATCCCAGCAGACCAACTGTAGCATCTTGGCTTGTCCTAGATAGCCTACAAGTATATAGTCACACTTTGCTCTAAGTACATACAGCTAGAGGTCTTCTATATTAGAGACAAAAATTCGTTCTTTGAAGCATAGGTATCCATTAATATTGATAGTCTACCTAGTGTTTTCTTGGATTTGTATGGTATTAAGGTATTCTTGATAAGTTAGGTCTACTGTTACTGCCCATTTGATGTCTAAGTTTAATGTTTCTATGTCTAGAAGGATTGCTATTTGTAATTATTTGGGTTCTTGTAGGTTATTGCTCTGTTCTATCAATAGTTGGTTGAATACAAATATAGGTCATTAATTTGAGTTCTCTATTGGTTCTTCTTTGTTGTATATGTCCCAGTAGTGGGTCAAAGTATCTGGTTTTGTCTTCAATCTTTTTGGTTAGAAGTATATTATTAAATTGAACTACAAGAGAAACTCCAACCAGTGTGTTTGTTGATGAGAAAGGAGCTTGGAGCCACAAAAATAGATGAGGTTCTTATAGTCTGTGAGCACTTTCATAGGGATGAAAGTCTCTTCTAGGTAATGTCTTTATTTCTTGAAGGTCTCAAATATTGCTAAAAGTTCCTTATTATGTATATTATAATTTAGCTCTATGTCACTGAATATTCCAGAATAGAAGGCTATGGGATGAATATCCTTCCCCTTGTACATTGAAAGGATTGCTGCTAAGGCTCTGTCTGATACATCTATTTCTACTATTATTTTGGAATCAGGATCTCATCTTGCCAATACTAGTGCCATAGTGAATACTTCTTTTAATGTCTCAAATACCTTCTGACAATCTTCTAACCAATCCTAGAGGACCTTTTTTTATATTAGACAAATGAGAAGAGCTACTATCCTAGAATAATTGTGTATAAACTGTTGATAGAAGTTTGAAAATCTCAGAAACAATTGAACTTCTTTGAATCATTGAGGAACTGACTAATCTCTGATAGTTTTTACCTTTTGTTCATCTATAGTTAAACTCTTGAGGTCCAGTACAAACCCTAGAAACTCAATACTCTCTTAATAGAATGTGCACTTAGCCAGTGAAGTATATAGCTTGTGGGCTCAGAGACGTTATAGTACTTTCTTTATATAACCTTAGCAGTCCTCTATATTGTTTAAGTAAATTAAGATGTTGTCTAGGTAAATGACCACATAGATATTCAGTAAGTTCCCAAAAAGCTTGTTTATAAACTGTTGAAAAGCTACAAGGATATTCAATAGTTTAAAAAATATAACTAGCTATTCAAAGAATCCATATCAGATCTTGAAGACAGTTTTTCTACTTATTGTTTTTAGCAATGCATACCAAGTGGTAGACATTTCTCAAATCTATTTTTGTATAGATTTTTGTCTTTTTAGAGGCATTTAAAAGGTCAGAAATCAATAGGATCAGATAGCAATTCTTATGAGTTATCTTGTTAAGATCTTGATAGTTGATGTACAACCTCAAGTCTCCATTTTTCTTTTTCACAAACAATACTGGAGCTTTTTCTGGAGATTAAGAGGACTGGATAGCACCTAACTTGATGTTCTCATCAATAAACTCCCACAATGTCTACATTTTGAGTGTTGACAGTGAGTATATAGATTCCAGAGGTAGTAATAAGTCCTCTGCTATTCAGATGGCCAAGTCATATAAATGATGTTCAAATAGAAGTCTAGAGTATTATTTGTCAAACATATCTAT
>Ga0153975_1000093_pt1 | contig 24367 bp, 22 predicted proteins | sample TSGA059MetaG_FD_104694 | JGI IMG/M metagenome (GOLD analysis project Ga0153975, IMG submission 104694) | Attine ant fungus gardens microbial communities from Georgia, USA - TSGA059 MetaG | ecosystem: Host-associated > Fungi > Mycelium > Unclassified | place: USA: Georgia, Yuchi Wildlife... | reverse complement strand
GCGCATACTTTATTTTTGTTGCTCATCAGCCGTTTCGCGACAGTATCCACAGGATGGAAAACCAAAAGTTCCGCAACACCTCGAGTGGAGTCAGTTGAAAGTAGGACTTGACCAGTAAAATTGGACTCATACCAGAGGTGCCAGAGCCCAAGACACGGGCAGCACCAGAGTCTTTAGCACTACCAGCCGCAGGAGACATGGAGGATAGACTGTATGACTCCACGCAACAAATTTAATTTTTGATCGCAATACTAATACGTCCAAACAACGCGCTATAATAAATTTGAAAGGAAAATACAATGCTTAGCAGCTATCGCATACGAGGGAGGTTTCCTCTGAAGGGATGACAATCATTCATTTGTCTTGGTGAATGAGAATAAAAGCCAACGCACCTGGCAACCATGGCAGCTTTGTGCATATTCTCCTTGTTATCAAGGACCTGGCTCGAGTTCTGAAGTATACCAATACACTCCCGTGCAATCCGTTCTCCCCGCGTATGTCCTGCCCTCTTTTCGCTCGCCGCCAAAATCCAATCAATCGCAATCTTCGTCCTCTGCCTCTCGTTCAATGCAAATGGCTTCGACGTGGCCTTGGCATGCGATTTATGCGTTATGGTCTTCACAGCAGGGGAAGCAAGTAACACCGCTTGCCGCAGAATCGGCATTGGGGAATTTCCCCTCGTCAAGGCATTGAGGTGCAACAAAATCTCTGAAGCACTCTTCTCGGCTCGTGCTCGCTTGCCATCATTCATAAGCCGCGAGGCGAAAAAGTTGAGTAGAGGATCTTGCGGTGGTGCTACTTCAATTTTGTCGAGCGGGATCTGTTTTGGTTTTGACAATTGTTTTTCTTCCTGCGGGTCCTGTGGCCCGAATAGATCATACATTACTGCTTCATTGGCTCCTTCAGTTGCTTGCCAGGAAATCGAGCGAGTGCGCAACCAGAATGAACGAGATATTGTCGAGCGCAGCGACGCCAACATAAGAGAGCGTCACACTGTCACATTGGTTATAAATATAACAATGTTATAGCAATGTTGGCTCTATTGAGATATCTGGTGCCTGCTATCGAATTGAAATCAGACTCAAGCAATATTTATTCTCCCAACCTAAATATCTGAGGAAGATCTTTAAAAAAGTCCTTCCTCATCTGGCACATGATATCGACATAAGCACTCTGGCAAGGAGAGCATAAAATGCTGCCAAAAGTTCCCGTTCCCCAAACCGCATGCTCTCTCAAAACCTCCAATACATCTCTCCTCAGTGCGACATCCTCAAGCACTTCCGCCCATCGTAGGTGGATGCGTTGACTGCAAACAAGACCGTGTTGGCTCGAGTTTGAATGACAACTCCATGTCCTGAAACATCCCCTTGCACGTTGCGCTACCCAAGCTGCCATGGACTCTCTTCCAAGAGTGAGGGAAGCGAGGTCTTCTCGAGTAAGAAGGTGCGTCATCACCTGATTTTCAGAATCAGCTTCACGAAGCGAGTCGTCACTGTCGCTGCTCATAGGGCGGCTTGGGTATACTTGAATAGTACAGTAATACGCCAAGGGGAGAACCTCCGGCATATCCGCAATTTGAGCCATACGGATAGCAGCTGCAGGATCTAGACGAGCGATGTCACTTCCAAACATCTCACGTTTTCTCTCGAGAATATCCCAGTCTTCCAGTGTGCGTGGCCATGCCGAAGATAATTGATCGACGATCTCCTTACGGAGACTTTCAACCTCATACTTGAGAGCTAGCGACATAGCGCCGACTATCTCAGTAGTGGACTGAACCGTAGGTTGAGTAAGCCACATTTTCAACGGGCTCGAACTAAGTGATCCCACGTCAGTTCGAATGTAGTTAGTTATTCATAAGATCCAAGTTGGGACGTACAACGGTTCATAAAAAACCCTCAGCAACGCTCTCAAAATATCCGGATCATCCTGTAACTCCACCATGGGCACCCCATCATACATTTCCTGATCCTCCGGCTGCGGCAAACTGAACATATCGCGGAAAATGGGAGAGTACTTTGCCAGCAGCGATCGATGAACACGGAAACACGTCATACCAGCCACAAGAACGATGTTTCCATCATCCAAGTAGACATGCGTGTCCTTTTGGAGAACAATCGTCGAATCCCTTGGAGTAGCGTTGACGTCGTGTAGTAGAGCATTCGGAGGGAGGTCGATGGGGCTTGAATTTGGGTGACATGTCTCTTCTGAAGACCCTAGTTCAAGCGACATGATCGTCTGTAAATCGTTCGGCAAGCAGCCACAGACTCAAGCCTTTCCGGTGGGTGGGGACTTACGGAAAACGGTATGTCGTCTCTCCCCGTTGTAGGTTGTCGTAGGACACTGTATCGGCAGAATCTGCTGATGAGTTCAAAGACGATGTGAATGATTTCCAGGATGTTGACTGTGAGGTAAGAGAGAGAGCTTCCTAGTCTGCGAAAAGAGAGAGAGCAGGCCTCGAGAATAAATTAGTGAGGATGTGAAAGGGAGCAAGATTGACATAACCATCATGAGAACACGGAGCCGGGAAAGTTGATTCGAACTAAAGAAAAAAATTCTACTCCGTGCCTATTCTTAAGAATCATTGATGGCTCTACTCCATGGGTGTTCATTTTCATCCCACCTTGAAGAGGTATTTTTGGACTTATCGTCGTTGCGTTACACGCAGTATACTCGAGTTCAGCCAATCATCTGAATCTTATTGTATGTATAGCCTGATCTCAAATCTGTAAAACTTCCATCTAGCTATCATCAATAGATCGAGTCTTGTGGTATCATATTGATTGTTCAAAGAGGTTGTTCTGGAAACACAGGACTCCGAGCTTACCCCGAGACAACAACTGATTGACATCAAACAACTTTGACAGATACAGATACATACACCGCCTTAAACAACCATAAATATCCGACCAAAACAACATTCACCAAGGCAATAATCAATATTCCACCAACGGTATGATTTTGCCTTTGACGAATTGCCCCATTTTCAGTCAATAAGATAGACTTTGGCTCACAACACCCACTCACCGATAGTAGCATGAGATGACTTCTTCCTCCTTCTTCCGAGCAACTCGACTTCCCCGCTGTCAAAGAAGGAATAACCAACTGCATAACAAAACGGTGATAAGCATGCTGACTAGGAATGAGGAAGCGGAAGCAAGAATGGATTCCAATAGCCTCATATCAACTTGAGCCGATCGGCATTACCGGAACAATACATGGATCCGGCCCCGACAACTCGCCCTCATCAAGCATAGAAAACACTCACCCATAGGTATCTCTTCCTCAGCACCTTCAGCCACATTCTCCTCACCACCATTTTCATACACAACGCCTACAATCCGTCGTCCCGTCTTCGAATCCCTCAATATCCCCATATGATCAACAAACGGCGCAGGGCGCGCATTCGCAGCTTGATGAAGCTGTACAAGAATTCTCTGGATCTCATAGAGGTATCCTTGAACCGTGTCAAGGAACCTCCGTGTTTGAAGGTGCTTCGAGGAAGCACAGCTACACCACAAAAACATCAGCAAACATCGCAACATGAAATTGAGAACCCCTACATGGATATGCCATCTTCTTTGATGATATACCCAATACCGTAGCCATCAGCAGCAACAGGTCCAAATCCAAACAATCTCAAAGCAGGGTTTCCACAATTTGAAGTGCAGATAATCGATGTGCCGAGATGACCATAGCCCGGATCAGTGAAAAGACTGGGAAGCTTGGGCTCCGTCTTCCTCTGCTTCATGTGGGATTGGGCTGTCAGAGAATCAGAGAGCGGAGGAGACGTTCCAGACAAAGACAAATTTGTCGGAGGAGAAACAGGGTCGTCAGGCGAGGGGTTCAAGTTACCTTCTGCTTCGCGTTGGAGGAGGCAGTAGAGTGCATAAAGGTGCCTGGCATGTCCGTAGCCCTGAGCGCATTCCCTCGTAAGTTTGACATGACGCTCACAAGCCTTTCGGAGCGCATCGACTTTCTCTTGGGGAGAGGATTCCGAATAAAAGGTCTAGTGCAGATAAATATGAACAATCTGTCAAACATGGTGTGATTTGAATTTGACCTTGGTGAATTCAACACTCTCAGGTTGGACTGAACGGATGGCCTCAGTACGACCATGCAAGAAAGCTTTCGTCATTACAGGTTCATAGGCGCACTCAACGCGTCCTGTTACTTGATTGGCATCCGATATCCACATGAAGCTTCTTGGGTGACTCACCATACAGTCCAAAGTAGGCCGCTTGGAAAGCCATTTGTACAAAGGCGTCTGGGCTGAACCGATGGCTTGTAATAAAATTCTTTCCATAACCTTTGAACTCGAGTGCCTGACAGTCATTCTGGCAGATAAGATCACTAATTCTAGTCTCTGCAAAACGGACACCCGCACGGAGCTCAGGGGAGAGTTTCCATTCAAGTTTCTTTGGCGTAGTATCAATGGGCTCGAGGGGCGGCGTAGGGGGCTCTAGAAGACGATCAGACAACTATGTGATGACTAGGAGAGTTGTGGCGCACTTTGAGAATTACGAGGTGGCTTATGCGATTTGGCGTACGGAGATAGGGTGGCACGGAAGAGAGTAGGCGCTGAAGGGTTGATCGAACGGGCGAGGAGCATAAGTCCCTCAGTAAAAATATCAGCGGCGAACCTAAGAACAGCTGTTACGTGAGCCAGATATGGAACATGATTCCACAGCACCTCAGAACCGTATGTCCATCGACGCCCGTGTGTTCAAAGTTGATTCCAGCGGATCCATCCGCACAAACAATGATTTGCAACTGCAACGTAATGAGTCATGAAATAGTATGCCAAAGGCTAAGCTTGTACCTTGTCGTACCACCGGTTCGTGCAGGTCCCAATTTGTTCTCCCCCTTGAAGGCTGTATGTCCCGCAAAGGAAGTTGGAACACAAGTCTGCCAGACTCTCGGGCGTTGTGTCATCAAGACACACCACAAACAAGGCACGGTCAACAATATGGAGACAACTGGCGTTGTTTCGATCTTGTTGAAGCATCTTCCTCAGTCCGGACCATATCTTGCGATTCTCTGTTGAAAGAACACCAATTGCCTTACGAGCAACCTCTGAGCGATCGAGAGTGTCGGCATCGGAAACGATAGCCTGAAGGTTGCGCAAGACTTCGCGCTCGGTAAGGAGCGGGAGGCTATCGTCGTCTAAGACATCAAACCAATCTGAGTCACGGTAAGTACTCAATTTGCATAAAAGAAATCCGAACGACCCACAGAATTGACCTCGACGGAGGATGACGATGTGCCTTGAATTAGAATACACTTTCATTTTGCAACCTCTATCGGTGGGAATTCGGGCCGCACCAAAAAGTCGAGTGTACTGGTCCATATCGAGTGGTATGCCTCGTGCTGTGTCTGGCTCGAGAATGCCGGTACGAAGGTCATGAATGAAACCAAGAGACGAGACAATGAGCGATGCTGCCCGAGGAAGCTGGGAGCCTCGATCCGGAGTGGGATCGTTCCTAATTCGATCATGAACTTAGTCCTCAAAAGATACACAATCATACATACTCCAGAACAAAGAAGGGATTGAGCGCAAGAACGACCGGGTCGCTGTGGGATAGATAAGATTCGTACCAGAACTCCTCGATGTAGCTATACCATACAAAAATGAGCTCTGCATGTTCTGATAAAATGGATGAAGACTATTGCCTCGCTCTGTCCTTTGCCCATTCAATCAATTTCTGCTGAATCCTCGGACCTTCACCTTGGAGAAATTCCTGAACAGCTGCTGTAGTAGCTTCATGTTCGTTCTTATCTTGCAGAGCCTCGAGGGCTTTGAGGTATCGTTTACATGTATCTTCAAGCGGGGGTATCGGAAGCTTGGGTAGTTGGCTTTGCCACGCGAGTGTCCGACCTGTAGACTTGTCTTGTGTGGATCTTGTAGCGGCAGAAAGCAAATAGTCGGAGGGTTGAAATTAGCACACAGATCCATGAGCTGTTTTGAAGAGACCTACGACATAGAATCACCCATAATTGCACTTGAAAGCGGTAATGATGGGAAGAGATTGGCCGACTCAGGACTTGGCCCTCATTTTGCCCTTCCTCGGTAAATAGTCGAGTGCAACCTAATTTAGAACGAAACACAAACAAAGATAGACAAGTAACCTGCATCGAAGCAACGGCAGATCTCAAACATCGTCCTGATACACGACGTTGAGTTTTGATCACAAACTCATCAGTAACCTTGAGTGCCAAAATATTTGTCTGTTATTTATGTCATCACATAGATAATGTAGCAGAATCATCTGGTCTAGCACGACTGATTATCCCATTTCAATAGCTTGTAGTGCAAGACATGGAAAGCTCGCCTCTCTATCTTTTGTCATCAATTCACCGTCTTGAGTCGTCAGGTTAATTCTAATGCAAGCGCTTGATCACTACATGTCAGCGTTATTGGAACACTCAATCATTCGTGACCGGTAGATAACATGTCTTTAACACATCAACTATTTAATGACACATCCACTTCCCCGTCATGTAATAATAAGTATCATGCCAGGGCCGAGGGAAGAAAAACTACGGAGGCAAATTTTCGATGAGGGATGATGATTCGATCACAATACACAATGTTTCCAAAAATCTTGGTTAACTTGATAATAAGTGGATCCAGTGACCGCCAAATTGTTCCAAAATATTCATCTTCAAATACCCCTCGCCGCTGCATCTTTATAGGGTACGAAACAGTATGTGATCCCAGACCTTCTAGTCTAGACGTTTAGGGTGTCTCCTGTTGCACTAGCATTTCATTTAAAACATGGGCTGTACGTTTTTTTCATCTAAGAGGTAGCCTTTGTCTGCGTAGCGGTCTCATAGCGCGACGATGAAATCCCAGATCTTACTTTTCCACATCTTCTTTCTCACCTTTATTCTGGCCCTGCCCAGATACAATTCTGCTCAAAGCATCTCCACCTCCAACTATGACGATGATGTCTCTGATGATGGTCATGATACCAACGAAAGCTCTTCGATTACAAGTGCTCCTCTCGCGACAGCCAACACAGTGGACCCTCTTCCCAGTTTTGGTTCTTCAATTACTCCTACATCAAGCCCCCAACCGACTGTGACGGCTATACCTGGTGCATTGGTAGATAGAAATTTAACCTATGTAAAGGATTCAGGGATATGCGAGACCACGCCTGGCGTGCACCAGGTTTCCGGGTATATCAACATTTCAAAGGACACTCACCTCGTCGGTTTATGCCTTCTTCTTCTCAGACGCTCCTTTTTATGTTGTTTTAGTGGTTTTGGTTCTTTGCTGCAAGGTCAAGTCCACAGACCGCTCCGTTGACTGTTTGGGTGGATGGAAGACCTGGCTGTTCTTCCATGGCCAGTTTATTTCAAGGTGCGATAGTCTTATGTACATTGAAAACCACCTATATCAGGTCTGGTGATAGAACATGGGCCTTGTCAACTAGACTCCAGTGGTTCCTTCACGACAGTCAACCCATATAGGTGATTCATTGCTGTCATATTTTCTCGTTGGCTTTTTGGCTAATGACGACTTGATAGCTGGAACACTGTGTCAAACAGTGAGGCTTCATTCAACAGATAGATGTGAAAATAATGAAATTACTCAACTGTAGTGCTATACATGGACATGTCAGCTGGAGCAGGATTCTCCTATGGACAAGACAACAAAGATACATTCCAGGGGACCACAGAGCAATTTTGGACAGCACTTCAAATGTTATTTGGTACCCAGGAGTTTGCTGCGTTCAGAGACAGAAGGTTATTGAATCCGCTCGAATGTTTGAAAGGTTGCACTACTCAGAACAGAATTTCCCAGGTTGATCTTGGCCACAGAGGGTTTTGGAGCACGACTAGGTCCAATCCTGGTTCGACATAGTAATGATCAAAATGAGAGGATCGACAGACATGAGGTCACAGGTTACAAAGTTGTCTTCAGTGCGATCATGGTGAACAAGTATGTCTTGCGAGGCAACCTATCTTTCTGATTCATTCATCTAATATTCATAAAAGCGGAGCCCACGACCCAATGACGCAAATGAATTCCTTGATTAAGTTCTCGACTCGCGCTCCAGGGTACGGAAGAATCCAAAATGGGACAACCGTGAATAAGATGAAGGAATACATGGAAACTGCGGGGGGCTGTGGAGACTTGCTGCGGGAATGCGAGAAAGAAAGGACGCGACCCGAGGGAAACAAAACATGTAGTGATGCTTGGACAACCTGCGTCAGTCTCGATTCAAATCTAAATGCAGGCCTGACAAAGAAGTTTTCATTGTAGGAATCCACCGTTCTCCGAGCAGCAGTTGGGACTCTTTTGATAACGGATCTCAGGAAGTCACAAACAGACCCTCCGTATCCATCAAACAGCTATCTAGATTACCTCAAAAATAATGACGTGGTAGCGAAGATTGGAGCTGTTGTGGCATTTGAACAATGTAATGACGGGGTTACAAAAGCATTTGAATTGTCTGGGGACCTTGGGAGATCTAGTCTGCCGGACTTCACCGAATTAGTGAATGTAAAATTCCCGATCCTGATTTGGGTACGTCTCAGATACTTTATAACGGAATAAAACTCACTTTGAGAGGGAAGGCAGGTGATCTAGACATCAGGTATGTATTGCCTCAGGTTGAGATAGGTCAATGAGTTGACCAAGAAAAGCGAGAACTGGATTGGAGTACACGATTCTATTGCCGCTGCGAACCAGTGGTTTGGTAGCCAGATGTTTAACAGCACCTATTACAGGAACATTACGCTCGGCAATCGGGTTGCCGCAAGAGCCAAGGTGGTCAACAGCCTGTCCTTTGCGTGAGTTTTCCCCCTGAAGATGATGTATTTGTCTGACATCATATGCAGGATGATAGTTGAGGCTGGCCATGCGGTGGTAATGTTGACGTGGGATGAATTCTTGGCTTTCGGCTAATATGAAACACATTAGGCCGCATACCAGCCTTCAGTAGTCCTCCAAATTTTTCAAGAGTTCTCCCAGAAGGAAACTCTATTTTATATACTCGATAAACATAAGCATCATCCGCCTGCACGTCAAAACAGAGATAATGGAGGCCAAGGTCGATCGAAACGTGGTGGCTGGGTGACATTTACGGCGTTAGGAAGTGTGATTGTGGCGATGCTGTAAATACAGGGGCAAACACTAGACATAGAAAAATATCAACTCTTTGAATAATTTTGAATCCAGCCTTTGATCAGTTGCTTGAGGCATTAACTTGCTTCCCCCTCGCCATTGACCGTTATTATGGCCGCACAGCCGTCCCAACAGTATGCATGTAAGTCTCTTTCTCCTTTTCCAAGTCTCATATCTGACTTGACCCCTAGTTCGTGCTCAAAAGGCCCTTGGCCTGGTGGGCGGCAGCCCAGACTATGTACCTCTCTCTGGATTTGCTACCCCGGAGGTTTCAGCACGTACGTATGTATACAGTGCGGACGGTCGTCTCTACGCATACGCTCTTCCCACGACGTGAGTGTCCTGCAACCTCGTTCAGCCCTCGTGGACCGATCGGCTCAACTACCATCCGTCATTCTTCGGCTTTCGACCCTACGAGCAACAGAAGCTGATATCAATGTTTCAGGATTCGGATCTTACAGGCCGAAGGCGCCCAACTACTGCAGGAGCTTCCCCTTCCCAATATTGTCGAGTTGAAATTCTCGCCTCGTGGCACTTATCTTTCTACTTGGGAACGTCCAGGCATGATCCTTACCTACCTCACGTTGAGCACCAACTAAATTTCTAAACAGTGAAATTGGAAGATGGATCACAGCATAAGAACCTCCGTGTTTGGTCTGTCTCGACTGGTCAAGAGCTCATCTCTTTCACTCAAAAGTCTCAGGAAGGTTGGGACCTCCAATATACAATTTCTGAGTCCCATGCCATTAGATTGGTCGGGTCCGATATTCAGGTCTTTCGACCTGCAGAGTGGGACAAGGGCGTCGTGGATAAATTGAGAATTGAAGGAGCGACTAGTGTTACTCTGAGTCCAGGATTGAATCCTTCTATCGCAGTCTTTATTGCTGAGAAAAAGGTATGTATACTCGTCCCTATTGTTGTCGACATCCACTGGAATTCTTTCCTTAGGGTCAGCCAGCGAGCGTCAAGATTTACAATCTCCTCGGACTCAATGCGGCTCCTACCAGCCAAAAGACCTTCTTCAAAGCAGATCGTGCCCAGATCAAATGGAACACACTTGGGACACAAGTTTTGCTTCTAACCCAGACAGAGGTTGATAACACTAACAAGAGTTACTATGGCGAAACGAATATATTCCTCCTCAGCTGTACAGGGGGCTGGGATTGTAAGGTCACTTTGGACAAAGACGGCCCTATCCATGACTTCGCCTGGAGTCCGAACTCAAAGGAATTTGGAGTCGTTTATGGATGTACGTGCTTTGGCTTTCTTCGAGAAACGGGCTATGAACCTTCGTTTAGATATGCCTGCCAAAACGGTGATCTTTGATCAACGAGTCCATAAATTACACGACTTTGGTTCTTCTCCGCATAACTTCATTTCCTTCAACCCACAGGGACGCCTTCTCCTTCTCGCAGGTTTCGGTAATCTTGCGGGAAAAATCGACATATTTGACCGCCGTAGCCTGACCAAAGTGACTACTATCGACGCACCCAACACTTCTCATTGCGAGTGGTCGGCAGATGGTCGATTCCTCCTTACAGCAACGCTTTCGCCTCGACTTCGCGTCGATAATGGGATCAAGATCTGGCATTGCTCAGGCGTTCTTGTTTATGTCAAGTTAATCGAGGAGCTTTACCAGGTTAGCTGGCGACCAACTCCACCTGAGAATGCCCCGCCATTCCCCAACCAGATACCGGCACCTCCAGAAGCTACCAACAGCGTGAAAGAGTGGGAGAAGACGCAGAAGAAGCCAGCAGTTGGTGTATCTACTGGAGCTTACAGGCCTCCTGGTGCCCGCGGTTTAGCAACTCCTGCAATTTTCAAACGGGAAGATGAGGGTGGTTTTCCTAGCAATAACGGCAGTCCTGCGGGTAGTGGTGCAAATACTCCTGTAAGAGGGTATAACAGGGGTGCTTTGCCTCCGGGTGCCCTCGGATACGGCCACTACGCGAACAATGATGGAGGGTATGGCAAGCGGCATGTGCCTGGTGCTCCACCCCCTGGTTTGAGTGCCGGCGGAGACAATGAGAGGAAGGGGAACAAGAAGAAGAAAGGAACGAAGAGGCAGGATATCAGTGAGGGTGGGGCTGGGGAAGGCGAACTTGTCAATGGTAATGTCAATGGGGTGTCCAAGGGTAAGAAGGGCCAGCAACGCCCGCAGGATGTGGCCCCATCTCAGCCTCCTGAACCTGAGCCTAGCAGCCCTGTAACACCTGCTGGGGATGGTCTTGATGCAAACGTTAAGAGAGTCAGGAATCTGAATAAGAAGGTATGATAACTTTTCTTTCTTCTGATTAGCGACATTGAATAATCCATTCACGAACCAGCTGAAAGCTATTGAAGAGTTGAAGGAGAAGGCGAAGAGGGGAGAGCGTCTCGAGGCCACTCAAATCAAGAAAATGGAGGGCGAAGCGGAAATTAGGAAAGAGATTGCTGATCTGCAGAAGATCTTGCCCACAGCTTCATGATCGGTTATGTGCAGTCGAACATGATCTTCGACTTATGTAGTCCTCATAGCTCACAACGCATATTTCATCTATTACCTGTCTATCTGTGCACAGTGGTTGTATCTGATTCTCTATCCCATCCTAGTTTTGTTGGGTTGGATTGCTAGTTAACTACTTTCGGTGGAATGCGATTACCACTGCAATCAAGAGTCATTTCTGTAGCAGATGACATGGCGGTGTTAGCGTCACTATTGAGTGTTCGTGTGTCATGCTATCAATCATACAGCTTAAACATCTACAGGATGCATTATGCTCCCTTTCTGTATGTATTGTATGTATGCCACTGGCTCTGTAGCTCATTACCTTCAGCGAGAAAAGACTCATTATTTATGACCAAAATTAAAATACAAGAAGCGATGATATCTTTGGCTGGCAAGCTAAATCGTGAAGACCCACAGAAAAATATTTATAAGACACTTTAGACCGTCATGATCCATGAGGCTGGATAACGTCATGCAAGAAAACTTTGAAGTAGCACAATAGCAGTCAGCGGTAACAATGAAGCAACACTGATATTTGAATAAAATAAATATTGAGACCCGTAGGTCTACCACTCCGGAAAAGCGTGTCATCCTTGTGCAGGGGCCATGCTAATCTTCTCTGTATCGTTCCAATTTTTTCGTATGTCACCCCGAAGGGGACAATAGATACGGTTGAGAGTGACTTGGCATAGTACAGACTTTTGCATTTTGCTCGGGACGCGAGTGAGTCACGTGCCAAATTTACTCCGTACTATAATTCCATGCCAAGTTGCGTGCAGTGGGTTCATAATCAGGCAATGAGTAAATAGCCATCCTCATTATATACACGAAAAAGGAGGATGAGTTGTTGTGTAATTATATCAGGGAGGTTCGGCCAAGTGAAGCTGGCTGCCTGGGGAATGCTGTCTATTAAACTTTGACTCAGAATGTGTGCTAATTCAATGAGAGAGTATGGAATGGAATATGAGGAAATGGGTGTCTCTGCACTCAAATAAGACCATCGATCTTAGTCCTATATCATACAATATTATATGGATCATCAATTTGTTACACGGTGCTTGAACGCAGTCCGCGGTACACTATACACTATCTCCAATACCAAGTGTGATACAGAATTGATAACAACCATCCACCGCAACCCGTCATATCATCGTGGCCCGATTTGCAACCCACCGCATCATCATCAGAGGATCAAAGTCTTTCTCAATTTTTCTCAAATCTTCAACCGTTTGGTGATTTGCAGCAAGGAAGAGGTGCTCTACCTCTTTCCACCTCTCGGCATCGCTCCGCTTGGGAGCAGATATTCCGACTTTGCTTCTATGTCTTGACTTTTGCTCCTGATCGTTTTCAAGAAGTTGCTCATGATCATGTCCATGGCTTTGAGGCGGATGGGGCCTGCTGTCGATCTCTCGTTCTGCACTGTATATTTTCTGCATCTGTCGGTCATGGTTGCTTGGGCGCCGTTCGCTCGGGGAGTTCACATTCATGAAGATGCCTGAGAGAATTCCACTCTGTGCCTCGTCCGTGGCATCCTGCTGGTCCTGTACATCAAGCATTTCGTCATCCTCATCTTGAACCTCAATCCCAGCAGCATCTTCGACACCTTCCAACCATTTATTCCTACTCCGGTCCGCATTCTCTTTCATATCCGTCAAAGCAGATTTCAGGAGTTGTAAGCTTTTCAGATTATTCCATAAATCCTGAACAACATCCTCTGTAAAGCCAAATTCTTGTGAAAATCTTTGTATCGCAAGTCCTTGGAGAAGTAAGCTATCTTCTTCTGACATGTTAGACATATAAGATGCATTGGAAACTCGAGGTGAAGGGCGTTGTGTCCGTGAATTGAGATCCCTTTTAATCATGTTTCGGCGAAGGTCGAGAGTACGGGTACTGGATCGACTTGCAGGTAGTAGACTTGTATCGTTGCTGACATTTGTGAGGTGAGTCGCTTCACCACCGGATGAATGACGTTTCGTGGTCGAGATTGAGGCTAGACGGGGTGAAGGATGGAAGGTATCTGTTCTTCTTCGTTTCACTATAGCAAGATGTCAGGGATTGAGGTTACATCACAAGCTGAGACCTGACGTACATGACGCGAGCCGACTATGTTCAGTTGCAATACATTGCGAATGGCGAGAAGTACGAGATTTGATTGAATCAAGTGCCTCACCAGCTAAAATTAATTTCGAGGTTTCGGTAGAGTTTTTCTGGTGGCCTACTTCTGTATCAATACCTTCTGCAACTGCTGCAACTGCTTTCGCCTTTCCTTTGACCCTAGGACGCTCTTCTGCATCATGGTGTCTGTGACGTTCTTCTTCGACTTCATTCTCGAACAGCATCTGCGATGAAACCTTCGTTTTGTTGCGTCGGGGCGACCATGTCGGCTGAGCATCATGGATAACAACATCACTCGAGTTTTCATCAGTTTCTCTGGGTCGTTTGCGACTCAAATAGGTACCAAAGGGACCCTCTTTGAGGATCAGTGGAGATTTCCTGGTGGGGAAAGATGCGTGTTCCTTTTTCACTACAGGTGGTGGAGAATCCAGGAAGGGGTTACTATCCTGAGATTCTGAGGCGACTAGGAAGTGATTGCGGTGCATGTAAGGTTGAGAGAGTGGCCTGTATGGAAGGGATCTCGAAAACGATTGGGACGCTCCATCCTTTTCACTAAGAGATAAAAACGAGCAATTAGAAAGGATTGCTCAATGAAAAGAGTCTGAACATACATGACTTGAACAGAGTCATCCAGTCCTTTTTCCATTGATATTTCTACAGGAGGCTGGGAACTAGTACTCGGATGAATAGTGAAGGTGGGCTTGGCGTTCTGAATTTTCCCTTCATCGCCAGTGGCACTCCCAGATTGAGATCCTGCACCGTTTTCTCTCTTATTCTCTTCAATGTCTTCAAAGATCTCGCCAGCATAGTCTTCCGACCCGAGCAGAATGTCAGCTTCACCGTCATCTTCGTTTGCGCCAATGGTTTCGTCATCTACTATCTCCACAGTTTCTGGGAGATGTGTTGATTGTGTCTCATTGATCTGGGGCATGTTTGCTAAAGATTCTGTCGGTACGATAGGTTCCTCCTTGACCCTTGTATTCTTTTCCGGCGTAGAAGCAACATGGTGCATCAGCTGTTCCTTTTGTATATCTAGGCCATCTATTCTTTCCCGTAGTGAAGGTGTAGAAGTAACAAGACGAATCAGCTTTTCCTCTTGTGAATCTAGGTCATCCACTGTCTTTTGGCGTTTCGCAGGACGCCCAGTATCGTGATCAGGGGGCATTGCGCGAGAACTCGAGGGAATAGGGACATTGTGCAGCTCGATGTATTTGGCAATTTTGAGATCAAAATAGTCTCTACGAGAGAGGTAGAGCTGACCCCAGAACTGCCAGGGATGTGCTTTACTCCAGTTCCACTTCCCATCTTTCTGGAGAAAAATGAACATCGAGTTGAAAGAATATATCTTTTGGGACGTACATTTTCCGCTAATCGTATGTAAGTTGCTTTCTCATCCCGCCCTGATTGCGGATTATATGTTGCAAGGTATTCAACAAGAAGCTCATGTTCATTGTCAGTAAATAAGTTTCTGCTGTTAAATCACGAGCTCGTGAGCAACACAAACCACAACGGTATGCAGACTCACCTTGGCGGTGGATCTTGCTGGATCCCTCTTTCCTTTTGCATCTTTCTGATCCGGTGATCGAATTCTTCCTTGTGCACCTTATAGTGCTCGCGCCATCCTGACCATGTATGGGTCTGAGCCCACGGCCATTTGTCCACCTTTGAGCATAGAAGTTCAGGATTGACAAAATGGGCATGAATGAATAAGCATACGTTCTGAACCAAAGTTTGATAGATGGCGTTCCCCATGCGACCAGCTTCACTTGGTCGAACCTCCCCAATATAATCACACAACAACTCGCTCTCCTCTTTCGTGTAGTTGCTAAGGATGACTGTTTACTCATTGTCTGAGTATGGACCCCTCTGTACGTACCTTGGCATCGAATTGTAGTACTCTAGTACGCGTCCTCAGATCATAACGAGCTGATTGTCACATCATGTGATATTATGTAACAGTCGAATTTCTATTGATGTTCTCATTACCATGTGCTGAAACTATGCCAAAAACATGCTGTTCTCTAGCAAGTTCTTCTATTTTAGGTGTGAGCCTTGAGGGTGGTACGTGAACTCCTGCCGCCCTCTTCAAATTGCCATTGGAAATCTGCGGGAGACAAGTACGATGGATTGAGTCCGGCTATTCCTCGCTGAATGTCGATGCAACCTTGTATCCAGCTCTATGGCATCCAGAGCAACTTCCTGCTTGGTTGGTTCCCATGCAATCTCTTGAAGCCCACACTCCTGGGATCTGAAATGATGCTAGGTGAGTTGTTTCATACCTTTAGCATCCAGTTATTTGTCAGGTGGGAGAACAGACATGAGGTTGTCAGACACAGCCACAAGATTAATGGAGTATTTGAGCACGAGAATATCAATGTCTTTCGATCTGTCTGACCCAAATACTTGGACTTCGGACTGTTCGAAATCGACGACTCCAGTAATTCTGAAGTACAAGGCATGGCAGGATTCACTGAGAGATTTGCGATGTTATCGAGAGTCCTTGTTGTCTTATGTGCGATTGTTAATGGATCGGTTCTGCCTCGAGCCAGCGATCCCTGTGCTGCCATAGGCGGACAGAAGTGGGTTGCTCCTGGAGCTGTCAGAGACTGTTACAGTGCGATAAAGGTCAATGAGACTCTAAAAAGTAATGTTAGTGATTTTCATCAGTTTTCTCCTGCTTTCAGTGACACTTTGGCCGGTAGATTCTCGACGTCGTCAGCAGAACGTTGAATTTCCATACTTCTGTGAATTATCAAATTCAAGCGCCTCCACCATTTAACAACGACGTCCACGAGGATCTTTTCAAGGATTTGGATAGGATCAGGGCGACGAATTATGCTAGTGATTATGACCTGCACATTGATCTTTCCCGAACTCTCAAGAGACTTGACGATGGGCATTGCGTCTGGATCAACAGTTGCTATGTGAGTGCCAACTCAACCACTTTTCGGAGATTACTTACTTGTTATCTTGAGCTATAGGATAGTATGTCTACTACCCTATCTGACTTTGAGATTGACTCTGAAATAAATCAGGTTTCTTCATCAATTATCTTCCTACGCCCTTGGTTCTATTGTCCGACTCTTCTGGAAACCAAGCAGTTCACATTGCACCTGAAGCATTCGCAGTCGCCTCGGCCGAGTTCCCTGATCAGATTTATTTCTGGCAAGATGCTTTACCAGGGGATTTGAAAGGCCAGCTTGAATCTGTGTGTGATTTTTTTTGTTTGACTTGTCCCCGTTCGACCTTGCCACAAGCTCTCTGGTGCAAAAGTTCTCACGATTAATGGGAAAAATCCTAACGTTGCGATTGATGCCAATGCTCTCATTACTGGCAGCTTCCAGGGAATTGGTACCCGCCAAAATTCGTGCGTAATGCAACGGATGATCTATATGGTGAATTAAAGAATATTCCAGGTTTTTCGCCAGCTACATGGCCTCAGGATCTACGTGGACTTACCTTTTGGGGAACTTCGCCCAGCAGGCACTGCCGCTCAGTGATCAGGTTACTCTCGAGGTTCAACTAGTCGGAAGCTCTCGAACGGATACAATCATTGTAAAATTCAATGTCATGATAGCAAAACACATAACTCATGATATGGAAAGCTGCCATACAGGTCTCGAATCTCTGGGTCTGGGAACTTCAACGATGTCACGACTTTCTTTGACAGCCACTGCCTCGCTCAACAGGGTACAAACGGAGTTGATCTCAATGCTCCGGATTCCCAGGAAGTCTCACTTCAGGAAAAACCGGTAGCTCGATTCCAACAGAAACCGGCTTTCTTTTCTCCAGATACGCCCAAGGAACGAATCAATGTCATGCTCGATACTTCACCCTTAAGTGATGTTGTCCTTCCTCCACAATTAACACCTACGTCTCCAGTCAATGGCAGTAGAAACGTTGCACAGTTTTTCCTGTTGGATGACAATAAGACAGGGGTTTTGGCATTGGGTAGTTTCGAAGATCCAGATTTTGACTTATTACTGGATAGTTTACTGACTGGTTTGATTAACCTGAAGTCTTTGGGTGCAAATCAACTTGTGGTGGATGTGGTATGTCTTCCCCCGTGCCTTTGGAGTTCAAATGATGAATTACGGGTCGCACTAGTCGAACAACGGGGGTGGTTTTGTCTGTGCCGCTCATGTGAGTATTCGTTCCCTACTCGATCCCTCTGTGAGGTTGACAGAAACACAACAGTATTTGCACCGTATCGTGTGTTTTGTTGGTTTCTCCAACCACCAAGCTGTTCACAATAAAGTTAGATTATAGGGCCAAAGTCTACCACTGTTCCTCAGGCTGGTTTAAACACCACAACTCGTGATGGAACCCTCGCTCGAAAGATTGTGCAACAGCTTGTCGATCATCCAGATCTCGACCCCGACCTTCAATTACTCTACAACCCCCAAGAATGGAGAGATAAGAACGACACGTTCTTCCCTGCAGATGATAACTGGTTGCTTCCACCGGTCCAAAAGAAAATCAATGGTCATCTGGATGCTTTCAGTCAACAGTGAGTCTCCATCATATTTGGGTCGACCCGAGCGCTTAATGTCCTTGTAGGCTAGGCGAGGAATGTCAACCTGAAGGCTTCACCTCACCTACTCCAAATGAGGCATTGTTCGACCCTGAGAAGGTTGTCATCATCGGCAATGGAAGGTGTGCGAGCTCGTGCTCGTTATTTAGTGTGCGTATATCATATTTTCCTGCCCGCGCGACTTTTCTGGATGAGTACATTTAGGTAACGATGGCAAAGGAGGAAGGCGTCAAGACCGTTGTATATAGAGGTAGGAAGGGGGTACAGCAACAGTACTGCGGTACAGTCGGCGGCCAGTCCACAGACTTTTCAACCATCGACACAGAGATCAAGGTAAGACTCATGAGTTCAAGCCACAGGTTCGAAATTTGTTCATGTCTACCTTTTCAAGACGACACAGCTCAAGAACGATCCCCTTGCACCACCTGACCTGTGAATATATATATATATTCAACCCTTTTTTCCGTTGGCTAACTGACCGGTAGTCTCGTTAATGGCGTACAAGGAATTGCATGGAGACTTGCTTTTGGCATTAATGATCCCACACAGCCTGAAGGTTGGTTGTTTGCCGGAGAGTATGATTTGAGTTTATCACTAACGGTTCCTTTAGAGTGGCAAGATCGTCCAGCCGACGTCAACTTACCACTAACCGCAGAAATGTAAATTGATGATTTCCATGACATGTGATCGACGTTAATCTTCTGTTACAGAGTTAATAACCCAGTCGCAATCTGGAAAGCGGTCGTCAAGAGTGTATTTTGAAAGTTTTTTTTATAAAATATGCACGATACCGCGAGATAGATATCATGGGATCTAAGTGCATCTCATATTTGTTGTAATCCCTGATGTAGTTGGGACTGTGGAACAAAAATTGCACCGAATATCACACTCTCTTGGTTATTACCCATCGTCGCACTTGGATACCGGAGCCCACCGGTAGTTCTCCGTTAGTTCTTTTTCCGAAAAGGGTCACTTTAACTCCTGTAAAATGAGAATGCCCGCGTGTAACGTAGTTGTGGCAGCGTCGTTTAGAGCATAGGTTGGACATGAAAATGAAAGAGGAAATTTTTTTTTCAACTATATGAACGTCATCGTCGATGCATAAAAGGTAGGTCCCCAATAATACCAAGCAAAAGAACCCAAGAGAATCGTTCTGGCTCCCTATTCTATAAAATACAGACAAATGGATAAAATAACAAAAAAGATATCGCCCCGAGTATCTGAAAGAGAGCATCATCAAACCACCGTGTGAATCTCACAGAGATTACAATCAAGTTACTCAACAAGAGCAAAAAAACACACACATACGCAATTTCTTTACAAATAAACACTCAAAAGAAAAGAATGTCATTGAAGTCTGCGGGGTTCAACCTCTTCATACTTGGCGCAGTCACATAAGATTACCCATCACATATCTGCAACATATCAGGGAAGAGTGAAACAAGATATCATTCGGCTACTGATACACATTAGTACAAGTGACCTAGGCTATGCATTTGATCATAGGTACGTGGAAACTGACATGAATGATGTACGAATCCAACAGTAAAGCAGAGCGACAAATCACGAGAAGCAGATGGCGAAAAAGGGAACAAGGAGGTAACAGGTAATTGAAGCTGAGAAATGGATGGACGCCGAACACAATGTTTCATATCCACCATAATGATTGAACGAAGAGTAGCTGTTGCTTCATATCCGTCACGCTGGGTTGGGATGCGAAGCATTTACAGTGCGAAAAAGATGCATGGAGGGCAAGCAGGAAATGTCTAAGTAACAGAGTCCGAGAACTAAAGCCTATAATAGACCATTGGAGTATGTGAGGGGTAAAAAGATTGATCCAATAACATCAACGCTGAAACGGAATAGGCATAATCTTAACGAGCGCTCATCTCGCGAGTTATGCGGCATGACGTCTAAGGTAACGTATGACAGACTAGAATTCCAATCGAGCCGAGTTTGACGGGAAATTCCATCACGGTCTTGAGAAAGAACCACATCCATAGTTTTTATTTATCCTCCTCAGCGCTTGAAGAGTGGCCAGAGCTGCAGGCGAACTGGACAGTTTAGGAGGTAAACGACCCGGCACTTGCGTCGGTGGCGGGGGTGATAATGTGCTATGCGCAGACATCGCCGTCTTGGCGAAACCAGTGATTGGCATACTCATACTGATAGGCAATCCCACTGTTGCAGAATCGGGGATTTGTGTCTCTGAAGATGGTTGATGGTTGCCCAGCTTCATCCGAAAATAGGCAGCAAAGGTTGCCACAATCCAATCCTCTTTTTCGAGACCTTCAGGCTGAATCTCGAGGAATCCACGGCGACCCCGTGATGAAATGCCGACTTTGGCTGGCCGATAGCGGGCGAGTGGAGTGGGTGGCGTTGTGTCATTAACAAGGATTGGATTGGATGCAAGAGATATCCACTTGTATGGGCGATTGTCAGGACCCTTGAATGACCATATTCTGGGATGTGTGAGGATAGAGGAATCAGTAGGGAGATACAGTACATACGGTTCCGGAAAAGCTTCTCTGTTGGAATTCATCGGTGAATTCTGTCCCTCCGTACAAAAGTCCCGAAAGGCGTTGAGTGCAGTCTCAGCGTCGTTTCTCTTTGATGTGAGAATTGTGTGTACAGGCGTAGAATTATCTTCGGAACTGTTTTTCTGGCTGCACACAGGAGGCCCATGAAGCTCTACCCCCAAATGACAGAGCTGCACTCTTGTCTCAACATCATCGCCCGAGTATTCTACACGGCCAACATAGGTCTCAGTTTTGCCTTGATTAAAGCTACGGCGGTCGAGCCGTTTGATATGTGTGACCAGTGTTGATGGACTTGTAGATGGCGGCAGGATGGGTGAAGGATGTGGCGACGAAGGATCTTGGCAATTTCTGTGTACATCTGGGTGAGGATTTGAATGTGTGCGTGAAATTGGGATTGCTGTATGAATGCCCTTTGGACGCTGGCGGTGGCCCATGTATGGTGAAGGTTCTGACTCGATTATCACGGCCGCTGCTGGCGATACTAAAGACTCGGAGCTAGATGTAAGGTTTAAGGTCGAGAAAAATGAATGTGGACGAGAGTCCATTGACGAAGAACCGGAAGGAGAAGAGCAGTCAGGCGACGAAGAAAGAGGGAATTTTATGTGAGAGTCAACGCAGGAGTAAATTTTATATCGCGGTTCGCCATCTTGTGAGACGAGGAGGGTATCGAGGGGGTCGTTGTTGACAAGGAACAACTGCATGAAGCTGGATGCGGGGAAATCCGTATCCAATTCTCTCATATATATGGCTTTGTGTTCTTAGTCAGCACCGATCAAAAATAACAAACTTTTTACCTGACCATTGCCATTAATACACCCGTCGTCCCATGCAGCATTTTGAACCCTAGAATCCTATTTGAATGCGACACATCCAACCTTTCGTGATCACGACTTCGGAGTTCCTTTGAATAATTAATATCCGAAGCGGGCTCTTTCCATGCGGACCCGAACGTCCATAGACTTTGGGATCACACTTCTCTGCGATGGCAGGGGTGGATCAGGGATACGTCGCTGACGTTGAAGTAATCGAGTCACTGGTTCTTACTTTATTGAGAGACAAATGTATACGGGTGCAAGGCACGGCGTATTGGATCAAGGCTTGTCGTTACGTTTCAAAGGATCGAAGCCCCCTCGTGGCTGGACTCGAGGCTGCTTCAACTCCGACATGGCCAGACATAGCCAACGTGTTTAGCTTTGCAATTTCGATTGTTCTATTCCGAGGGCTCTCAAAAAATTTCAGTCTTTCATATCTATCACTAGGAGTATTAAACCCATGAACTTCAGCCGAAACAGGGCTGCTTCAAAAATTAGCAGAATTAATGGGCATGACATCATTCGCACACATCAACTTGTGACAACTTGTGATGGGCTCTGATCAATCCAGTTCGCGACGCACAATTGACGCACAATTGTGTCAGGCCGATGTAACGACCTTGTCTTGTACGTCGTATTTATATCTACGATATCAAGAACAAAAGATGTCTTGTCACGACAACAATCTTCTCATGTCTGTTTTCTTTTGTAGTGCAACTTACATTTGTCTATTTTAACAGCTATATTTGATTGACACTTGGAAATCAATTTTTTATTGGTACAATCAAGTCAGTATTCTATTCAACATTTTGGCTCAACATTGATGACCTGAGGTCTCTTCGGAGCATGTCTTTGTCACAGCCTTTGATGTTCAAAGTGATGGTGATTTGTCGCCGGTCCCATTTATTCTGTTGGGCTGCACAGCAGCAATTGTTCGACAATTCAGGTATCTCAGTTTATCATTGTCTCTTGCTTCTTTACAAGCTCAATGTATGATGGTAACAATAAAGTGATATGATACTGCAAATTAGGACGGGGGTGTATTTACCGCGCAGATAGGAAGTGAGAAGACTTGCCTGTCTGGACAGTTACGTCACATTCTGCAGGGAAGAGATTACAGTCTTCCCGCTCGGACCTCCAGGTGGGTACGAAAGGCTACCTTTGGAAGGCGACTGAGTTCTGGAATGGAGTTCGGCGCCCGCTTATTTTGAAAAGGCATTGTCGCTGGAGTACCTACTCATGATGAGGAGCTCTTCTATTGTAAGACTTCCTTCTGTACTTCGAGAGATTGTCATATACTCTGATGCAAGACTATGACGACCAAGCACTGGCGTACTCCCTGATTGTCAAAGTCTGTCAGAATGACGCTCCAGTACCTCCAAAGTTCCCAGGTTTAATCCTGTATAATCAATGTGGCGTTCTGAAACTCCTGCGACGAGCGTTTAGGCACCAGGTATCTGACAAGCATTTTTCCGGATCTTATCTACACTTCAGACATTTTAATTACAAAACCTCATCATCACTGATGAGTACCGGCAGGGACGGTCATAAAAGCGAAAACCTGCTTCAGATTTCCGACTTGATAGTCTTGAAGAACGAGAGGTTTCTAAAGGAGGAGGATGTAAAATCATTCAAGAGAATTTCTCATCAATTAGAACTTATCCACTTACATATTCTTCTCCAAGCGATCTTTCTACCTCATCCGAGACTGTCCAGACTTTCGACGCATTTTCTGGGTCACGAATACTATCCATGCGTAAAAAGAACAATTCAACCTTTCAAAATCCCGCACGAGGAGCATCAATGACACGATACATACGTATAAGCAGGTCCGATGTTTCCTTCCTTCCACTGTTCTAAAGCCCAGGGCCTGGCTTTCCCACCGGCGCCATCCTGAATGACAGCCGCTATAAAATCCTTTCCCATCCCAGGACGGGGGCTTGTAACTCCACTGGTGGCACCCGTGATATTCAGTTTATAGAGATTTCCTGAAAGAGGTTCGTAATTCCATTGGCTATTGACAGTTGATCGTGGAGGGAGGGTGAAGACTGGCTTTGGCCTAGGGGTATGGTCCGCAACAGGTGCACAGCCAACATTTTGGCTTGTCCCTATGTTCAGAAGGTAATAGGTTTTGGCAGGAGACGTTTCAGTCATTATAAGAGTCGAAGTCACTGGCGAGAGAGCAGTTAAGAGCGGTTTCCTGGTTAGAGTGGTTTCCTAAACACGCCACTGCTCCAGGTGGGAGGATAGAAAGGCCTTTTAAACATAGTGGCTGCTAAATTATTCGTCTCCGCAGAATCGTTGGAGCACATCATTGAGGTAGCCACAACCTCGTGAACCTGGAGCCTACGCAGCTTCGAGAATTTGATTGTCACACATCATAGTACTAATAAGATAATAGTCTCTTGCTATTTGCGTCGAAAATCGTTTAATATTTCCCACCATCCGGAGTTCTACAATAGAAATGCCGTGAGGAATCTCAGATGAGAACGGTGATAGTTGATTCATCGTCTCCTGTGCGGCAAGTATGACACAATCAAATGAAACAGTGTTCGTATCCATGAGAAGATATTGCTCCAAGGTGCTTATACCCTATGACGTTGGGTGTCTACACAATCCGGCATTCGGCAAGTCGCTAATTCTCAGCTACCAGTACTATGAAAGCATGAGAAATTGTGTCGCAACTGCAAGGAAGATCTGAGAGGCGGGATGAGGAGACAGAGCGAGAAGTGGCGCAAGAAT
>Ga0153975_1000091_pt1 | contig 24599 bp, 32 predicted proteins | sample TSGA059MetaG_FD_104694 | JGI IMG/M metagenome (GOLD analysis project Ga0153975, IMG submission 104694) | Attine ant fungus gardens microbial communities from Georgia, USA - TSGA059 MetaG | ecosystem: Host-associated > Fungi > Mycelium > Unclassified | place: USA: Georgia, Yuchi Wildlife... | reverse complement strand
TGATAAAGGAAAATAGAATAAACGAGACATGTGTTACTTATCCGTCATGTGATACTTCTGAGACTTGTCTCATTGCTAAGTGATGGTGAGTCCAGACCGTCGTGACGATCTGGCCGTCACAGGCAGCCGCATAAATGAGAACTTGCGCGCCACCAACAACGACCAACTCTTATAGTAGATTTGCTCGCGGTTATGTCGACGGAAAGAAACATTCTACTCGTCGTTGAGAGCAGCCCTATAGGCTAGTCACGCTTTCATGATGGAATTAACAAGCATTATTCGCAACTCCGACCTCGAACGATTCATGATCATCACATGTACGGTTCCATAATCTGGCACCATCCCCAGCTTGTCCCCGTGAATGATCTCGTGCTGTGGCTGGTCTGGATGCGGCCTGATACGGCCTCATGATATGGTGCCCTCGTGCATCATTCGAGATAAAGCGTTGATGGACACATGGTCGTCGACTATACATATCTCCTCTCAGGCGTATAAATTGTTTCTCCTTGACGCAAGGTCGATATTAAAATCAAGATGACCAAACCTATTGATTATGGCGATTTGGAGTTCACTCGACCTGCTAAACAGATCAAGGCTGTAAACCTCCCCGCGGTGCCGCAGCGCATCTTCGATGGCATGAAGCAGTATGAAGACGCTGCTCGGGGTGCGTAGTAATTCCCTTCTTGGAAGGACACTTATAGATATATCTTCTTCGTATCCATCACCCAGGTTTCGGCACCCCAGGCTTTGAACGGACAGTCAAGGATGCGAACGGCAGAGAAGTTCCAGGAGGCGTCATTGTCTCTCATAGGCCTGCAGATGCCCAAGTCACCCAGCTGTATCGCATGCCCACAGATCCTTCCAGCACAGAGCTCAATAGGCTCACCTACTTTGACATTGGTTCTGGAAGGACAATATCACAATTCTGTGGAATCGTAGAAGAGGATTGGCGGGGTATCCGCAGGCGTGGAGGTGCCATCATGGTTATGGATATCACCGGAAATGAACATTTTCAGCTATGGCATGTAACCACATACGGCTGAAGGTCCTTTCTAATCATTATCGCAGGCGTTATTGGGAGGATTCTCTTGCTGACCAGGTTCTTCCAAGGGTAGAAGGAGAGCTGGATAACGCGCCTGGCACTGGACGCATTGAGAGGCTCACTAACGACGACTTCAGATACAGTTCGGTTATTATATCTCAGTCAGACAAGTATGTTTGGCTTCATTCGCTCAGTTCATACCTGATCGAACCTTGCGGGACAGGTTCATGGCCTTTTCATCGAACAAAGAGAACAACCAAGATACCCTAGTGTATGTTACTAGGCTCATAGACTCCAATACGGGCGCGAAGGCAGACGCTTCTTCCTTCACTCTGCCCTCACGTTTAGTTGCGCCAAGCACCGGGGAGGGGACGACCATGTACTACCCGCAGAGCTTTTCCCTCGATAACAAGTACCTGTTGATCAGAAGAGTTTATGGCACAGCATACACTGCTTTATATATTGTCGACATCTCTGGTGAAGAGGCGTCACCTCCCAAGTTAATCGAATTCCCTGGAGCAACGGAGAAAGCAGAAGATACCGCCATCAGCAAGGCTACATTCTCTTGCGATGCTAATTCGCCTCACTTGCTCTACTGTATCATGAATGGTTACGGTGATTTCCACTCAGTCGTCACTTATGACCTTGACACGGACTTGGTTACCCACATTACCACTTCCAGTGCTGGAATTCAAGCCATACGGCCAATTTCGTGGGAAATCGAGGATCTCAAGGTTACCAACGCCAATATCATATTCACTGCAAACGTCGAGGGGTGGATCTCCCTGTTTGTCATGCCACTGTCTGGTTCCCACAAGAATACTGTCATCGAGGTCAAGGTTGATTGGGAGGGAGGATGGCTCACCTTCCAACCGAATGGCCTCAACAACAAGCCGAACGAAATGACATTACAGCTCGCATCGTACTGCTCTAGACAGCGTATAACTTACGTGGATTTTGCTCCATTGTTGGCTAATGTCAAGAGGGATCAAAATGGCGACGCCTATGTACTCGCTTCTGTCTCACCCTATGCACAAGCGGCGCCATCTACTGTGCCACATGAAGTTGCGCCCAAACTCATCAGATACAAGAGCTTCGATGGTTTGGAAATCCCTGCTATCTATTACCACCCAGCTGGTCAATCGGTAACTCCAGTCGTTATTAATATCCACGGTGGCCCAGAGTCTCAAGCTACCGCTAATTATCGCATGTCAGTCATCATGGAGTCTCTACACCATTGTAGTCTGACAGATATCTGCAGGGCTACGCACAGCTACCTGCTGAACGAACTGAAACTTGCAGTTATCTACCCAAATGTCCGTGGAAGTTCTGGATATGGTAAGAAGTACATGGCTGCAGATGATGTACTGAAACGCGAAGATTCTGTAAAGTACGGTGCTCATACGCATTCACGGGGACAGATACTTATGTTTCCTCAAGGGATATCGGAGCGTTGCTCGACTATATCACATCCAACATGCAGAATGAATTGGATTCATCCCGCATTGCTGTATCAGGCGGGTCATGTACGTAGCCTGCTCATAATGTCTATCAGAAAGCTGATTCTCACTATTCTACTTGAAGACGGTGGTTACATGTCATTGGTGAGATACATCTACCCTCTCGATAGGCTGTCATTCTCACATAGAGGCGCTGCAAATAGGCTAGCCTGACGCATTACTCCTCGAAGCTCGCCTGTGGTATAGAAAACTTTGGAATCGTGCACTGGCCTTCGTTCCTAGAGAATACGGCGGCTGTGCGGCGTGCGGCACGCAGACGCGAGTATGGCGATGAGACCATCCCGGAAATTAGAGAGTTCCTTGAAAGGATCTCGCCGATCAACAACATCTCCAAGATTACTGTACCACTTTTGATCACCCATGGCGAGAACGACAGTCGCGTGACTGTGCACGAAGCTGTTAGCACGTACAAAACCTTGTCGAAGAATGTGCACACCGAACTCATCATATGCGAGATGGAGGGTCATGGTACGTTGAATTCGTTACGTGCTGTATGATGGTTGTTAATGGGTGACGTCTTTTGTAGGATACAAACAGAAGAGTGTGATTGAGTTCACTAATGCTGCTGCCATCTTGTTCTTGGAAAGATTTCTCCTTTCCAAATCAAATTTGTAGACTTCGCTACGCTTGATTACCAACATTGAGGGCAATGTACTGGTAGTTCCTGGCATCTCGATTCGCTTCAGGGCAATAATGCTCCGCAAGCTGGATGAACCATTCACGGTGGACTCTCTTGAGTCATATGTGATGTCCACTGCAACCAAACTGCAACATGATCAGATCCATATGGACATCAATGGATAATTCACGTTGGCCCAGGGATCCACAATGTCCGGTCAAGTTAAAAACGCTGCTATATGGCAATAGATCCAGTCGAAGGGAGAAGAAACATTACCTGTTCTCAATTGGTGAAAGTGTTTGACAAGGAATGTCGTTCTCATTTCCTCGCAACCGGTCATCCTCGCATTTGGGGCCTATTGTATTGAAAGGAATGAAACTCGGTATATCGAGAAGTAACTAGAGCATATATGAATAAAAATTGTCCAAGTAACGAGTGTGAATGATGGAGCTGGGCTCACTTTGTACATTCCAGGGGGCTTGCAAGACCAAGTAGACGATGTCTGGATAAATGGCGCATTGCAGCTACAACAAGTCACGGCTGGATGCATGAACCAAACACGAAGATGCACAGACAACCACGATGTTCCACTGCACTAGGCGGAATAGGCGATTCGGACGATATCATCGCCTCTGTGCTAGTTCAGGACAGGAATGCGAGCTTTTGATATATAAGATACGAATAGAGGTGTGTTAATAATGCCCTCACTCGCCACTGCAATCTGACCGCATTCCTTCAGCTAAGCTACGCGGGTTCACAATCCAGATTGAACCTTTGGACTCTCCGCTCGGGGACTCGTAAGTCAACATTCCACCCCCAGTGGATCTTTTCATCTCCCTAATTAACGTTTTCACGCTGGATCTGTTGGTGGTCAATGTCGTCCATCCAAGGGCTGCTCCCCAAAGCATGCTCCGGACCGTGTGGGCCGTCAGCTTCGGGTTTGCTGCACTAACCGCCGCCGGTGGGATGTTACCCTCGTCATTATGTAGGTAGGGTGCAGCTGAGTGGTCAGGCAGACTCTGTGGTTCCCGAAGTCTCGAAATATCTTCTTTGGATAGTATACTCCGACAGGTGGAGGCAAGGGACGTCAGGAAAGGTGATGAGGGATTTCGCTGAAAAGAATGCATGGAAATGTCGTCAGGCTTTGTGGATGGGAATAACCTGATAGGCATCAATGGAATGAAATCAGCTGGGTATCGAGAATGCGCCCAGTATTGGCTATGGGTTGGTGCATGAGCTGTCTGAGAACATGTGGAAGAGGAGAAGAGTGCGTCGGCACGCTGACGCTCTCGTATCCCTCCGATCTTGGACACAATCTGAAGGCAGCGCTGGCGGGCCTCTTGTGTGGTCCAGAATTGGATGCCTTGCAGAGTAGGGGAGATGGCTCTCAACCTGTCATGCATATCTTGCAAGAGGCCCTTCTTCATCTCCTGTTGGACCTGGTCTGCCAGGGCTCTTGAATGTGTTCCAGAGTCCTCCCACGTGTTTGATCTATCTGTGGAATCTGAAAGCGCCTGCACTCGTTGCTTCTTCCATTCCACATATCTTTGTGGTGGGATGAATCGCACATTGGCTTCCTCTGAATCGTCAGGTAGATCGGAGTGGGTAATGTCAGAGATGAGCGCTATCAATGCCGAGAGATCGAGGTTGATATCGGCGGTGGGTTCGAACACTACTCGCTGGGCAGGAGTGTCGACAAATTCCTTTACCATGCCCTGCCTATCGCCCAATTGGACATCTATGCCCATTCTCTGGAGACAGTCGATTGTATAAGCGATCCTTGGATCACCGTTCCCGTGGTCGGTCTCAGAGAGGGAAGGATCCAGTCGAGTTAGACGCATGGTAACTAAAGGGATTTCGTTGGAGCCATGGAGAGGGTTTGCGCTTGCAGCAGCCAGGAGTTCACGACCCATGCGTAGCACAGAGTTGTCAAACTCTCGGGATCTCAGCCTGTCCTTCTGCAAAGTGCACCCATCATTGTCGTCTTCATCAGAGCTGGTGAGATACGAGTCCATCTCGCGAAACTCCATCAAAATGCGACTGTTCTTTATCCTATACTTACGTCTAGTGATAGTACTTTGGGAGAAAATATCGGATGGACTTACGTGTTGATTCTGATCCAACGTCTCCCATTATCAGCGACCACGTCAACCTTGACGCCATACCCTTTGGCCGTAGAGGTGCCCTTGGGCTTACGTGAAGTCTGAGGTTGAGCAGCGAGGTAGAACATCCGGTATATCGCAACGGCGCCGCGAGCTTGAAGCAGTTCCTGCCACACTGCAACGAGATATGGTGCATTGGTTGAGAGAGGAGGACGGGAGGCCAATTCCGGATCATCAAGAAACTACTGAATGGTACAAAGATTAGAATGAATGAAAATTCTCCACAGTCGGGGCGATACTATGCATACCTTCTGGAGAACTTGCAGATCTCGTTTCACCTCTTCTCGTAGGAATCGCAGGCCAGGCAAAACTTCTCGCGTCTGAGCCCTACCTTCACCCGTTTCTTCATCCGATGAGTCGATGATTGGCATGTGTTGGGAATCGGGCTCGTATGAGTCAAGCCCTATGCTAATAGAGCGTAGGCAATCGCACAAAGCATAGAGTTCTTCATGAGGTCTGACTATTTGACGCAAGTTCATATGAGCACAGCACAGAGCCAACACCGAGCAGTAGACCTAGTCACGTATTTGTGCACTTAAAAACCCTAATCAGCACTCCGCTTAGGAAACCAGACCGCCCGTACACGTTCCCCGGCCAGGGGTCCAATGGAGGATTTTTCGACCGTGCAAAAGCTCTCCGCCACCTTAAATTGGCTTCCAATAGTATGTACATAGTTTGGAATACGAAACTGTCCCTTCCAAGCATTACAATCTTGCCTAGCGGTTCGACAATGACAAGTTGATGACAAGCGTCCTAAGTGAAACCGGATCTCGGAAGTAAACTAAAACTACAATGTACGTCAACAGAGAGCCTGCAGTAAACCAAAAGAAAATAAAGTCGGGGGCATGGATCAACAGAAATGATGGCGGGATAGGTTGGAGATAGATGTTATATAAATATTTTGTAAGATGATAGCATTATCCATAAGTCCAGTAAATCAAGTAAATGGAGCCTAATGCGAGAAGGGCCGCGCCGTCACCGGTGTCACAGGTCGTGCTGTGAGCGGTGTAATGGGCGGCTCGAGCTCAGAAACAGCAGTCTCGAAGGACACTACTGAACTTGCACGCGATTCAGCTCGATCTGGGTGATATGAAGATGGGGGTGAGCGGGATGATGATCGCAAATCCCCATCGACTCTAGAGGGGGACTGTGTAGATGTTCCGGATATGAAAGAACCTGAGGCTGTTTGCCCAGCTTCATCCGCAGCAGTAGCGTTGGCAACGGAGCTTCTTGCTGTCTCGCTCGAAAAACTAGACGTGTTGCGAAGGTCAATTGATGGCGGCCTACTTGCTTGACCTAGCGAATTTGATATAGTAGCCTCAAAGTCGGGGGGCGGTACCATATTGGATCTTGACGCTGAAAATGCTACAGCGGCTGGACCGTATGGGGCACCAAATCTTTCCAGCGCGTCCCTGGAAGTGATGAGTTTGATCTGCTCGGGTGTGAGGCCACCTTTCGGTGCCCGGAACTCCGAGCGCATCAGTGTGTGTGTAAGAGGTGCCGATATTGAGTCCACAGAGATCGTCGAAGGGGATGCGATGGTCACAGAATGGTCGCTGAAGGCCTTCAAAATCCCTGAACCAGAGCCGGAGGCACCACGGTTGCGTCTATGTCCACTGGTTATTGACCCCAATGAAAGGGATGAATCATTGTGGTCAGGAGTGACAGCCCTGTTATAAATCGATATTGGTGGGTGTCGTGATGAGCCCCCGAAGGGGTTGAAAATGAAGCTAAATCTAGAGCGTCTGTCGCCAGGAACTGCCCTTTGGATGGAAGTCTCCGAGAGAGGAGGGTCGTTATGCGATGTCTGGGGTGCATCCTGACCTATAACCTCAAAGTAAGGAGGCGCTTCTCCTAGTGGGGCATCGGACGCTTGTCTGGAGTGCAAGAGTAGTAATTCAGAATGACTTCCATGACCAGACGAGTCCACACTAGCAACATCTATACTTCTTCTCATTGATATGTCGCCAGAAGGGTTGTACATGAGATTCGCTGTGGAATTATCTCCCAGCGTGGTATCGTGCGACTCGAAGCCGTCCAGTGGAAGATTGTGATGAGTCTCTCCTATTTCAAGATGCTCGTCGCTTTCTTCTAGTATTGGCATAGGATCAAGAGGCTCATCATCCATGTCCGAAGGTCCTCTGTAAACATTCATCATGTCAAAAGAATGTGGGCGATAACGGTATTTACGTATGCGCACTTAAAGATCACAAGCTCCTGGTCACCAGGCTCCTTCATATATGGCGGGAGTGATTTTGTGGAAATCTGACTTGGGGTACGTGCAGGTCTCCGGCGCCTTCCAGGGCGAGCTGTGGGTGTCTGACCAGCAGGTCGGTTCTGATTATTGCTTGTGATGGCGCCTGCGCCTTGCTCCCTGTACGTGTACCGTCTTATACACGCGATCAGCGTCAATACGGCAAATACGATAGCAATTATCAGTATTGGTAACTAGATGGATTGGTTCTCTGGTTTGAGCATGCCTTTGTGCATCGCAGCTCGAAAGTGCACGCACCCATATGTTTGCAGAAACACCAGTGTTTGTCCCTCCGTTATTTGATTGGCGTCGCTGCAGTTCACCTGTTGGTCTTGCGAATGCAATTGGGGGATAACAAGCGACGACCGAGAAAGCCAGCCAAAGGATTGTGCGGAGACAATATGGAGCTGGAGCAGACAATAACATACGGCCAGAGAGAGAGTTCATCAATAGTGTCGTGAAGATGTCGTTAGATTATGGTGGATAGCATACAGTGCGCAGCGCTACGTGCTTGAAGGTGCTGTTTGAACGAGGAAGATTTATGTACTGAATCCCGTGCAATTTGAAGGCGGTAATTACTAAGTACTACAAGCAGTGCAATCCTAAAAAAAGATTTGGTGTTATCACAAAGTGGTATTAAGCCAATACTTCACTTAGGATCAGAGCATTCCGTCATCTTTCGTGTCGGAGAAAGTGCGCTAATGAACACGCATTGACCGCAGTAATTTCAAACAGTGAACACTAATAGAACACACTCGAGTAGAACGACTATCTGCTGAGATATTCGTACCCTGACGGTGCTCGGAGATGGCAACAACCAACCAACCAACCAACTTTCAGGCTGTACCACATTGCAGTGTCGCCAGGCCATTGTGCTCATGAAATTCAAACGATAGAATATTTCTGTGTCGATTACAGGCCAAGACGAAATAATTTACCAACTTCTAACTTCTCAGGTACTTACTTATCACAGGTGTGCTCTAAGCGGCCCATACTTTTTCTCTAAGAAAACTGAAATTTCTCGAGCTGAAGCAAAATCAGCACAATCAAATGAATAACGTAACAATGTCACGCACCGAGCTCCTCCGGTGATTCCTGTACAATCTAAGCGATAGCTCAGTCAGGATTTTCACATAGCGGTGAAACGTCAACTCACCAGATGCCCAGCAGAGTGAATCACCACATTGGACGAGTTAGCGGGTCTTCGCCACACTAGTACCCTCGTATGTTGTTCGCCCATAAGCCTGAATGAAGATTAGCTGAGCTGAGCTTACAGCTGGTAATAACTCACCCTTTGTTGTTGGGTTTTCCCGGAACAATCCAACGTAGCTCTATTCGTTCGTCTACCCTTTCCAGCAGCTCCCATGTTTCATTCGACGATATAGGGTCTGTATACGCAGAAGCCTCTTGCAGACTTGACATTTTCAGTTTCACCCCCCCTTGTGAATCATCACACAGGCCATAGGTGACATATAGCCGTAGGGCATCAGGATGCCAGGCTCCGAATAATGGAGACGCTTTGAGTAAGCGTAATGCCTCCTCACTTATGACCATTTACTTAGACACCCAACAACCACTGCTACAGCGTCAGGACTCACCGCGATGACCAGCGGCAGCGTCTGGAAAGGGCAGCGAACATGTACTTCATTTGTAAATCAGAGTAAGCCCCGCTTTTTTGGACAATTATTGGATCTACGAGGACCATGGAGGAAAACAGTGCAGGGAAATTGACAGCAGCGAGTGTCCTGTACTGATATTAAAAATAGATTAGAGTGTCGAGGGTGGCGAAAAACGCACGTAGAGCAGCCCCCAAATGAATGTCCAATGGCAACTAGGGAGCGAGATAAAAATCCCTTGGTCTTCCGGTGTTCGCTGATAGTTTCAGGTAAAAGATGTAGATGAGTGGGTAAAGCTTTGGAAGAAGCATCTTCCGGCAGGTAGTGCAACAGGAAGTGCGCCATATCCCGCGCATTGTCTTGCCAATCAACTAGCATCAATTAGCTTTTGAATATGATGTGTGTACGTGTGAGATGCCTTACATATGCCACTGAGATTTGTCTCATTGACTAACGCAGCATCACCATGCTGAACGGCCTCCCAAGACCATACCTCGTCGATCAGTGAAGCTGAGGATGAAGATAATAAATATCGCAGAACTGCTTCCCACATCTATGTCACATTCAGTGGGTGTTGAGATGAATTCGTGTATCAAGTAGATGAGTACATACCTCCTTGGGGAAACCATTTCCATGTGCAAGGAATAGTGTCAATCCCTTCTTCCCATCCGGAATTCTCTTGACATATCGATTAATGCAGTTCCACAGAGGCTTCTCGTTTCGTTCTGCGCTCAAATTTCCCTGCCTGATGAGCTCCCGCATCTCACAAATTTTTGCGGCAAGCTGCTGTTTATTTTGCTCCTTTTCTGAGGCATTCGTCGAGCACTCAGGTAGAGTGGGCAGCAGGATGTGTGGTGTTCGTCTGGGGCATGCAGCAGGCACGAGGTGGGTACTAACAGTATAACTAGCGTTGAAGAGTTCGTTTCGTGGTGAGGAAGGTAATGGAGGTTTTTCCAAGTCCTCGCCCCGTTCGCGAAATGGCAGGAATGGCCTGGGATTCACTGTTGTGCATTTGGGAGTCGGTTCGAATGCATACGTCGAGGGCATGCTGGTGGTCATCGTAAGAAGGGTCAGAGGCAGTGTTGAAACATCGTGGCAGATGTAACTTGATGATATGATGATCACAATGATCAGGGTTGCCACCTATACCGACCTGTGCGACAAGTTTCACCTAAAAACAGTATCTGTCTTTGTCGAACCGGAGATTGATCTCCCCCTAGGTAAACTAGCGGATCGAAGAAAGACAGTCATGAAATCTTACGTTGGACATGTTGATAGACTCTCTGGTATGAGGTATATGTATATCCTATAATCTGATGCCGAACACAAGGAAAATCGGAGAGCAAGAATTCGAAGTTGATGAGCGTGAAGACGAAGTCGAAGGAACGGTCTGACTACGAGAGAAACCGCCATTATTCAGAGCAAAAGGCTATGTTCATGATGGACGGTCCAGCTATAAGTAACTGCCAAATAGATGGCAAACCTCGCGCTGTAGGAAATTGAATTGAAGTGTCACAGTGTCACGTCGCGCAACGTTACCTGGGTCCTGGTCGTCATCCAATTCATCCAGGGACCGCGAGTTATTCTGAAAATGCAGTGCTATTTTTCCACCACGGCGGGGAAGTCTTTTCTTAGATTGGGGTGAATCAGAGCGCGTTCTTTTTTGTATATGCAAATACTCAACAGCTTAATTATACACAGGCAGCAGCGCATCACGAATAGCCACAAACGAGGTGTCTACACTACGGCCGTTCAACTTACAGCAGGCAGTTACGTGGTCCCGTGATCACAAAAATGTAGACTTGGGCTTGGCTGAACAGTCGACCAATCATATGAATATGCATCAGGCCCGGCACTTATTGGCTCCCAGGGTCGACGTTTATTGAAGACGGGACGTCGACAGTTCAGCACACGATTGGGAGTATTCAAGAAACGAGAACAAGTTTCAAGGTCGACTCGATACTACCTACCGGACAGCGACTCAAAATACTTATGACTGTGTACTCTCCCGTCCTGAATTTTCCTCTCGATTTCGTAGAATGTCCCCGAGACCCAGTCACTACGAGACGTAAGTAACGTTACAACATTATTGACATTTAGCTCTTCAATCATTAAATATTCACGGAAGATAAAACGGTCAAAAGTCTTGGAACGTTTGTTTGTACTTACGTTCCGTGTTCACCTTTAATATAAAGGCCAGTGTGGTCATAAATTCTTCCCCATTTGCTAAAAAAGTTCTCTCCAACGTGACCTCGTCTCATAGTCGCTAGCGACTCGTATATCCCATTACTAGCATTGCACTGAGTGCATAACTTGTTTTAATTTAAAATGTCCAGTTTCCGAAACCTCCTCGTGAGTTCACCAAGTTTGCTTCTATCGCATCCAAAACTCATCTGAGATAGGCTAGACGTGACGCATCAGAAGGAAGTCCTACTGGTCATGAACAAACTCGGAAAGTAGAACTTGCTCTTCGGAGCCTCAACCCTTCCTTTGCTCGCCAGCAGCACCAACAGAGTCGCGGTCTCTCACATCGCGCGAGTGTTCCTTCTTTTTTCACTTCCTCCGCTGCATCTACGAAGGAAGCTCTTCGACAGAGAAGAGTGCGTCAGTCTCCCCCTCCGGCATTGAATGCACAGCATCCTGTGCAGCTATGCTCGATGATGGCGGTTAACTCTCCGACCTCTCCCATGGCTACATTAGTCCCGGGCCAAAACTATTTGCCCCTACCATCCCCGCTGCCTTTGGATCTGCCTTTCTTCCCGCTGGCGACGAAGCCGCTCCCGTCGCCTCCCGCAACAAGGTCGCGTAGGCGATTTTCTATGCTGAGCCGCAAGTTTGGAGACGCGCTGTCTCCTGAGCTCGTCTTTGATGCAGATCATACAGACGCAGAGCCCAGGAAGGCTTGTGGCGGTATGCAGAGAAATACCTTCCCTTCAGTTGCTCGTGCTACGAACGAAGGCGGGGGCGACACAAGTGATCTGCACATCTCTAGTACCGATAAAAGGAGCGAGGACGATCATCGGCTCTCCGTGCAAAATACTGAGGGTCATATCGCACAGCAGAAAGGCACAACTTGGATTCTGGAGAAGAACGGACAACGCATCACACAGCATGATTACCACGAAATGTTGGAATTCCTGAGGAAGCTGTGAATACTCAAGTCCCTATAAATTATACATTTTGCTTTCACGGTCTCTACATATATTTATTCACCCATGCATATACACCGTTAGGGTCATGTAGACTGTACAGTACTTCGTATAATCGTTTTTTCTAACCCTTATAAGGAATGGGAATATTGTAAACTTCTGCCGACAAATTTCATCAAGTTGTTCACTTGTAACAACTAAATCCAAAAATTGGTTGATGAGAGTCTGCGCTGCCATAATAATCGTAGACGTTCATGAACGCAGTTAACTGGCAATGAAGCATGGGATTGATCTAGTTGCGGTCCAGCGCGTCTGAGGAGTTTACCGTCTTGTCGTAGCTGTGATCTTGTATCACCGAGCCAAGGGACTCCTTGCGCGAATGCCTTCGCCAGCGTAATAAATCCAGATAGGGAACGGTATACCAATAACAATGGCAAGACCTGCGAGCAATGAATTGCCTCCACCATAGCCGAGTCTGGCGAACATCTGTTCCCCGAACAGGGGGAATGCAAATCCAAGTGAGGAACGCAACACCTGACGATGTCTTCAGTAAACGCCCGATGAAACGAGGAGTGAGGGAGGCCCACAGAAGCAGCCGCCACAGCGCTCGCAGCATAGGTAAATGTATCGACGAGGTATAGTTGAATAGGGAGGCTACAAGAGGTCAAACGCGTTTGATGTTAGAATATGGGTGCACCTACAAAGTTGTCATCAATCCAAATCCAAATATAGTGGTACCAATGATAGGCATGATGTAGTGAACGTGGGCTTGGGCCGACCAACCATACCAACTAACAGAGGTCAGATCGGAAAAAAAAGAACATGGCAGTCAATCTCACAGTAGTCCCACTGGGACAAAGAACGAGCCGAATATCAGCGCAGGTATACGCATCTCTGGTTTACCAGTTCCTCCATTTTTAGTAGCAAGCTATAAGACGCCCTTCAGGTATATAATAAAATGAAGGTAGAAAGCAGTTGTGACATACGTATAGGTATAACTTATCGGAGAGCTTGGCGCCGAATATGGTGGCAGATAGGAATCCAAGACCAATTCCGATATAGGCTAGACCACCTATTCCAGTGTTGAAGTGGTATATTTCCGAGAAAAGGGCTGGGCGCAAGGTGTTAATAATTGTCTTTGTAAGACTGACAAACATAATATGACACACCCGGGAAAGTAGCAAACATCAAGTAGTAGATACCTGAGACACCATATCAGTCTGCGTAACATGGCGTGGCGTGTGCGAATACTGACCGTACATCCTAAATATATGACATTAGCTGACCGCGTGACAGCTAAAGGGAACTCACAGAGCCATGTACAAGCTCAAGATGAAGCATATGAAACTCCGGGTAACAAGTATAACCGGCCGTTTGAGGTTAATCCATAAGTAGGCCCAACTGCTCGTGTGGTGTGGCGTGAGGGCAGAATGTTCTGCCGCTGCCGCTGCCTTCTCAGGGTCCAATATCACTTTATCAAGACGAAGCTTGATAATTGGCGCATACGTTTCCCTCAAGAGAGGGATGCCAAACACTGATGCAACACCACAGAGTGCGACGATGAGATAGAAAACATACTGTATGCCGACCGACTCTGCGATGAAACCTCCCATAACGGGCCCGAGACAGGGACCTTGCAAGATGTCTGAGTTTGAGTCAAAGTTGCACACTGTGAAACGCACCCATCAAAGGACCAAGAGTATATATGGCCATAGCCGAGGCACGGTCGCGTTCTGCAAAGAGGTCTGCAATGACACCTCCACCACATGCCAAAGGCGCACTTCCCGCAAGTCCAGCTTGTCAAATAGTGAACTAAAGCTACGACTCTGGCAGGTCTATGACGTACCTAGAAATCGGAAAATAATAAAAGATGCCGTGTTAGGCGATAACGCACAACCGAGATTGAATGCAAGGAAGAAAATGTTCGCTAAGTGGAATACCTGGAGGGCCGAGGTGAACGTGTTCAACTAATTACGAAGAACATCACATACCCATACACGTCCATACATTTCCGACAAAGGAGCCATGAACAAAGGTCCAATAGCGAATGACAGAAGGAAGATACTCATAGTCAACGCTATGACTGTTGGATTGGTTATGCCATATTTTATGGCTACGTCGGGCAAGCCAGGCGCCATCATAGAGCTTCCCAATGGTGCGACAAAAGTATACATCGAGACCTGGTACAAAGTTGGGAAATCAGCAATCCTGATGATCTGATCTGACCGATGGAAGCTAACTAACGATTGCAGTCGCTATCCATTTCTTTGCCGGAGACCAATTCCTTGGATTGGCAGGGTTGTGTTCCCAACTATCGTTTTTGTCCTGGATTTTATCCACGATCTTATCGTCTGGGATGGCAGACATGTCTTCGCTGCCGGCAAGCTGAAGAGAATGAATATCATTCGCATCATCTTCGACTAATACGTGAGTATGGGAAGTTGCCAAAGACGATGTTCTTGCAGGAGAGCCCGTCATTGACCAGCGTGTCAGGTAGGGAAGACAACGGGAAGACGGTGGGACCGCACATGCCGGGGGGTCAGAAGTCTTATTTAAATAGAAGATGAAAATCTGACAAAGGTGACGGAACAACATTACACTTTATACCCCCACCTTGGTCACGATGCTGACAGCACCACTGAGTCAAAGTCTTTTACGTTTACGCGTGAGGCCGAAGGGACTCGGAGCGCTGTCATTGGTGGAGAGGACCGAGAGTCACCAGTCCCACATCCACATGCGAACGTTATGAACCGTTTACACAAGTCAGACTTAGTAATTCAGGCTCGTTCAAATAGTTAAACGCCGCGGCCCGAGATGCCCTCCTAGAGAGCACAGCCTGTCGGTGTCAAACGTCAAACCAATGTAATCTCACACACCTCGACCGATAAGTAGGCCCAACTGCGGGATTCAACATGCTAGCTTCTTGCAATAAAGTCGGCTCCTTCTTCTGCCAGCCTCAAGCACGTTTCACATGAGCACCTCAAGGGCCTCCACTGATAGTTCAAAGTCGCTTTCGACTAATAAATGCGCGGTCTGTAGTAACCTGTTACAATATAATAAGTATTGAATGATAGTCTGTTGACCTTCAACTTACAGTACTTATTATCAACGTGGCTGTTGTGGGGACCAACATTAGTGGAGAAAGATCTGATCCGTCTAAGATCTTGAGAGCGGAACTGAGATGAAGCAACGCGTTTGTCACGTGTACGAGCGTCACCTCGGACGTAGAGTCAACATGGCAAACAATGGCGCTGCACTGCTTCGGGCTCCCGCTCGAACATCATGGTAGGAAAAGCCCATGAAATAACAATGGGTCACGACGTCTGCCCATATGAAGTCCAGTGATATTGCCCGTGTCACCCACTCAAGTCACCGTACACTGCCCTTCGTCTTTCGCGTCTCACAGGTTCTATTGTTCAAAGACCCTTACGAGCAGGTCGCCCTCGTCTGCTCATACTCTCGATGTTGCACGTGTGGCCCTACTAACCTCACCATCACAGTACCTCGATGTGCCTGTGTATCATCGTCATTGTGTAGGTTCGTCGGTTTTGAGCAATTTTTTTTATTTTATTTGACGGAGACGAGCTAGATACTCAGGCTACTAGATTGGAGTGGAGCGCTCGTCAACTTGGCCGTCGAACTCAGGTGGTGAGTACTGCTAGTGTTAGAGCGGATAGTTTCTTGCAGTCTGTAAGGTCTTTCCATAGGGAGCCAAGAGACTAGTCTCCTGCAATTGCATGACGTCTGGACTCGGAACTACAACTCTCAACTTCCGACAATCAATCACGTACTTCAATAACGACTGAGATTTATATTCTAGTGCCCACAGTCCACGCCGCTTGTCCTCTACTCGCTAGAGCAGAGGCAAGTTGGAGATTTTGCCCACGAGAAAGCAAGCCCTGCAATCTATCAGAAGGTTTCAGGGGCTACGCCGAACCTTGGTCCGAACTTTGGTCCGGTTCTAGGTTCGAACCATGGTTCTAGACTGAAGCGCGGAAGTACCAGCACTGGTTCGGTTTCGTGATCTCCTGGAACCCAACCTCCTATTGAGCACCTATTGATGTCATCAGCTGATATAGTTTGTAGAATGAACACTTCTATGTACATAATTACATAATTACTTAGCTACACAGGGGGATTTTGGTTCCGTGCCCCACAACATATGAATGATATAGTAGACATTTCGTCTTCTTGGCACGATGCATGATTAATTAATGCTGTGGACGTCAACGAGCGACAACTGGCGTAATCGCCGCAGCGGTACTATGCTCTGTTGCACCACTGACAGGTCAATTCACAAGGGCTAAAACAGGCCAGAGCTCAAGGAAACATGTTTTGGCTTCGGGCCCGTGATCCTATCTTTAGTTCTGGCGATCAGCGCAGGTCGTTAGAGCCTCTTCCATGATTTCCACCAAATTTTCGGAGTTTTTGAGAGGAAAATGATGTTCACGATCAAGTTGCCGCGACTCGGCTAATTCCGGTGGAGCCGTTCCTTCGGCTCCACCCAAATTCTCCGGAATTAGCCGAGCCGCGGCAACACTATGAATCACGACTTTGAGAGAATGACCTTGCTTCGAGCTGTAACTTATGTGAATATACCGGCGAAACGACAAGGTACACTACGGTACGTCGATAGCTCTAGCGCCGATCATTAATTAATGCAAGCAAGGTGTAAGCATGTTGCTTACTTGAGTTCCCATAATCAACATAAATACTGCCAGCGATACTGAATAATAATCATTCAGTATCACTACCTTTTGGTGTAATGGTTAAGGGGACGGCAGTCTGGCCATGTAACACAAGGACACTGTTGCATTCAAGTGCTATGTAGGGTATCTTAAATATGTTACAGCTATGATGGAAACTAAAGTAGTCTGTCTGCAATATATCTACATTATCCTTTTCGCACTATACCAAGTTTCAACATTGCTCAGTTGGCCGGGTAAACTAGCGCAAGAATGAAGCTAGCACCAATCTCGTCCCGATCCGAATCGCATCTAGAGGGTATACATCATGTCGTAATTATCAACGAGTCATAGAGCTCCTTGCGCGTATGCCTTCGCCAGCGTAATATATCCAGATAGGGAACGGTATACCAATAACAATGGCAAGGCCTGCGAGCAATGAATTGCCTCCACCATAGCCAAGTCTGGCAAACATTTGTTCCCCAAACAGGGGAAATGCAAAACCAAACAGCGAACGGAACACCTGATGACGTCTTCAGTGAACACCCGATGAAATGAGGGGTGAGGGAGACTCACAGAAGCAGCAGACACAGCGCTCGCAGCATAAGTAAATGTATCTATGATGTATAGATGAATAGGGAGGCTACAAGAGGTCAGAGGTGATCGATGTTAGCATATTGGTGCACCCACAAAGTTGTCATCAATCCAAATCCAAATATAGCAGTACCAATGATTGGCATGACGTAGTGGATTTGAGCTTGGGCCGACCAACCATACCAACTAACATAAGTCAGATAGGGAGAAAAATAAAACCATAGATCGATCCTCACAGTATCCCTACTGGAACAAAGAACGAGCCGAATATCAGCGCAGGCACACGCATCTCTGGTTTACCAATTCCTCCATTCCTTTTAGCAAGCTATTAAAAAGTGGTTTAGTTGACAAGGTCAGAGTAGAATGCAGTCTTGACACACGTATATGTATATCTTGTCGGAGAGCTTGACGCCGCATGCAGTGGCGAATAGGAATCCAAAACCAATTCCAATGTACGCCAGGCCACTCATTCCGGTGTTGAAATGGTATACGACCGAGAAAAGGTCTGGACGCAAGATGTCAGTAACTGTTCTCGTAGTACTGGGAGATAATATATTACCGGGGAAAGTAGCAAACATCAAGTAGTAAATACCTGACACACGCATTAGTCTGCATAATTTGACGTAACGTTTGCCAATACTGACCATACATCCTAAACATATGACTTAAGCAGTTAACCGCGTGACAGCCAAAGTAAACTTACAGAGCCATGTACAAACTCAGGATGAAGCATATGAAACTCCGAGTGACGATCATAACCGGTCGCTTGAGGTTGGTCCACAAGTAGGCCCATTTGCCCGTGTGGTGTGGGGTGAGGGAGGGATGTTCAGCCATTACCTTTTCGGAGTCCGGTGCCACTTTGTCATGACGAAGCCTGATAATTGGCACATACGTTTCCCTCAGGAGAGAGATACCAAGCACTGCGGCAACACCAGAGAGGCCAGCGATGAGATAGAAAATATATTGTATGCCGACTGACTCTGCGATGAAGCCTCCCATGATAGGCCCGAGAGAGGGACCTTACCAGATGCATAAGTTTCAGTCAAAGTGGTACATAGCGAAACGCACCCATCAATGGACCAAGACTGAATAGTGCCGTGGCTGAGGCGCGGTCATGTTCCGCGAAGAGGTCAGCAATGACCCCTCCGCCACATCCAATGGGTGCACTCCCTGCAAATCCAGCTTTGCACATAGTGAGCGTAAGTTGCGAGTCTGGCAGGTCTGCGACTCGGACCTACCTAGAAATCGGAAAATAATAAAAGTTGCGGTGTTTGGTGATAACGCGCAGCCAACATTGAATGCCAGGAAGAAAAGGTTGGCTAAGTGGAGTACCTTGAAGGTGTTGAGGAGAACGGGTAGAGGTAAATACGAAGAAACGTACCCATGCACGTCCATACATTTCTGACAAGGGAGCCATAACCAGGGGTCCAATAGCGTATGACAGAAGGAAGATACTCAAAGTCAACGCTAGGACTGTTGGATTGGTTATTTCGTATTTTATCGCCACGTCGAGCAAACCAGGTGCCATCATAGAACATCCTAACGGTCCGACAAAAGTGTACAAAGAGACCTGGCACGAAATCGAGAAATCAGTAATTTTCATGATCTGAGATCACTGATGGGAGCTAACTGACAAGTGTAGTCGCTGTCCATTTCTTTGCCGGAGACCAGTTCCTCGGATTCAATGGGCCGTATTCCAAATCGTCATCATCTTTAACCTCCATTTTGTCCTCGACTTCATCGTCTGAGATGGCGGGTACGCCTTTGATGTCGGCTAGTTTGGGAGAATGATGATCAGCATCGTCTTCGACGAATACCTGAGTATGGGAGGTCGCCAAAGATACTGATCCTGTACTAGTAGGAGAGTCTAACATCGAGTGTGCCGGGTAGGGAAAGCGACAGGAAGATGGTGGAACCACACATGTCGGGGACCAGAAGCCTTGCTTAAATAGAGATCGGAAACCTGACGTAGGTGACACCGAGGAATATTCTTTGCCTGAACCTTCGTCACATCCGAACAGCACCACTGAGTTGAACTCAGTTCAAGTGCTGCAGTGCTTTACGTTCACGCGCGAGACACCGAAGTAACACGGAGCACTGTCATTAGTGGCGAGGTCCTAGAAGCAGCCCCGTTCCACATGTGAATGTTCGCAAAATAAAGTCAGGCTGTCGAAACAGTAAAACGCCACACACCTCGACCGATATGAAACCAGGGGATTTGCATTTTTGCTCATATTAGCTGCTTGTAACAGCTATATCAGAGTCGGCTCTATCTTCTGCCGGCCATCCATTACTTTCACGTGAGTGCTTCAAGCCCGACCAGCAGCCTAAAGTCGCCTAGGCCCGCCGTCTGTTACAGTCTAATAAGTATTGGGTGATGGTTTGTTCACCTTGCGAACAGTATGATCAAGCGTTTTACGTGGCCGTTCTGAGAAGTTCTAGCCTAAGATCTTGTTGAAGCTTGGTAAGGCTTCTGAAGTAGTCATCGATGGCATTGCACACCGGCACTGGTTCACTATTCAGCACTATCGACACCACAATTGGTAAGTACAATCCTGCGGCGGGATGTGGAACAAGGTTGAACACGTACATACCACAATTTGCCGATCAAACGTTCCTGTAAGAATGCCACCATCACTATCTAGTCTTTTATACGTGCATTCATAATGCAAGTCCGAGAGGAGGGTTGCATAAGTACTAACTTCTACTGTGGCATAAAATGCCGGGTGGGGACCGTGAGCTGCCGAATGTAATGATTCTGTCAATTTTTAATTCGCAAATTAATTGCTTCAAGGAGGTACACACGGGGATCTCCAGTTGACCATCCGTTACTTCAGTGAATTGACACCCACCACTTATCCACCATGTTCATTCTCTTCCCTTCGAACTCGCATAGTTCGCGCTGTGCACTTCGCTTCGTGGCAGACTATGCTATGTTCACATGTATTGAAGTTGCGTGAGATGTATATCATGATGTTAGAATTACGTTAAAAGCTAAAGTAGTATATCTGCCGTACATAATCCTTATCGCACCATACTCAGTTGGCCGTGTAAACGTTCATGTACTAGTTATCTGACGCAATGAATGGAGCTGGTATTAGATCCATCGCGTTTCGAGAGTGGTTACATCACGTCATGACCATGATCCTGTATTATCGGGCCAGGGAGCTCCTTGCGCGAATGCCTTCGCCAGCGTAATATATCCAGACAGGGAACGGTATACCAATGACAATAGCAAGGCCTGCGAGCAATGAATTGCCTCCACCATAGCCGAGTCTGGCAAACATCTGTTCCCCAAACAGTGGAAATGCAAATCCAAGCAACGAACGGAACACCTGACGGCGTCTTCAGTAAACGCCCGATGGAATCAGGGGTAAGGGAGACTCACAGAAGCAGCCGCCACAGCGCTTGCAGCATAGGTAAAAGTGTCTACAAGGTATAGTTGAATTGGGAGGCTACAAGAGGTCAAAAGTGAACGGTACTGGAATATGGGTGCACCCACAAAGTTGTCATCAATCCAAATCCAAATATAGCGGTACCGATGATTGGCATGATGTAGTGGATGTGGGCTTGGGCCGACCAGCCATACCAACTAATACAGGTCAGACTGGGAAGAAGATAAAAACCTAGGAAATTATCTCACAGTACCCCTATTGGGACAAAGAGCGAGCCGAATATCAACGCAGGCACACGCATCTCTGGTTTACCAATTCCTCCATTCCTCTTAGCAAGCTATCAAAAGCAGTTCAGTCGACAAGGTCAGAGTAGAAGGCAGTCTTGACACACGTATATGTATATCTTATCGGAGAGCTTGACCCCAAATATGGTTGCAGATAGGAATCCAACACCAATCCCAAGGTACGCCAGGCCGCTCAAACCGATGCTGAAGTGATATACTTCCTGGAAGAGGCCTGGACGCAAGAAGTAAATAATTCTTCTCATAGTATTAGAGAAATGTGATGTTACCGGGAAAAGTAGTAAACATCAAGTAGTAGATACCTGCCACAACATATCAGTGTGCATAATTTGACATAGCGTTTACCAGTACTGACCGTACATCCTAAACATATGGCTTAATCAGTTAACCGCGTGACAACTAAAGTAAACTTACAGAGCCATGTACAAGCTCAGGATGAAGCATACGAAACTCCGGAAAAAAATTACGACCGGTCGTTTGAGGTTAATCCATAAGTAGGCCCATTTGCCCATGACGAGAGCAGGATGTTCTGTCGCTGCCTTTTCGGGGTCCGATGACACTTTATGAAGGCGAAGCCTGATAACCGGCGCATACGTTTCCCTCAAGAAAGGGATGCCAAGCAATGCGGCAATACCACAGAGGCCAGCGGTGAGATAGAAAACATATTGTATGCCGATTGTCTCCGTGATGAAACCTCCCATGATGGGCCCGAAACAGGGACCTTGCAAGATGTCTGAGTTTGAATCAAAGTTGCACACCGTGAAACGCACCCATCAAAGGACCAAGACTAAATAAGGCCATAGCCGAGGCACGGTCGCGTTCTGCAAAGAGGTCGGCAATGACACCTCCACCACACGCTATAGGTGTACTCCCCGCCAGCCCAGCTTTGCGAATAGTAAGCAAAAGCTCCGAGTCTGGCAGGTTTACATATGACGCACCAAGAAATCGGAAAACAATAAAAGATGCAGTGCTGGGTGCTAACGCACAGCCGATATTAAATCCGAGAAAGAGAAGGTTCCCTATGTGGAACACCTTGAAGGATTAATCCGATTAAGGGGGACGGGTTCAACTATGTAGCCGAAGAGCACCACGCACCCATGCACGTCCGTACATTTCTGACAAGGGAGCCAAAAACAGAGGTCCAATAGCGAATGACAGAAGGAAGATACTCAAGGTCAACGCCATGACCGTTGGATTGGTTATGTCATATTTTATGGCCAGGTCGAGCAAGCCAGGCGCCATCATAGAGCTTCCCAAAGGCGAGACAAAAGTGTACAGCGAGACCTGTTATGAATTCGGGAACTCAGTGATTCTGACGGTCTCACCGATGGAAGCTAACTGACGAGTGTAGTTGCTACCCACTTATTCGTCGAAGACCAATTTCTGGGGTTCACTGGGTCACGTTCCCAATCATCATCATCCGTGTTCTTAATTTGATCATCGATGGCATCTTGGACGGCGAACCCGCCTTGGCTGGGGGTGAGCTTGGGGGAATGGAAATCATTTATATCGACCAAAGATACTGTGTTTGTAGGAGAGCCTGACATTGACCAGCTTGCCAGAGAATGTGCCAGGCAGGCGAGATGACGGGAAGATGGTGGGTACGCATTGCCACTGTGCCAGAGCCAGAAGTTTAAGTAAAAGATAAGGCCCGGATGACTGTCCAATTATTACATTGTAACCACGGTTCGAGCACTGCCGGGGCCAGAAGTTCGAATAAAAGATGTGATCGATATGGCCGAAGGTCCGGATGACTGTGCAGTTCTTACACCTTGCCAATCTGAGAGAGGCTTGAATCAGTTTACGTTCGCAATTTTATGTAAGAGGCACTTAGAGGCAACGTTGCGCGCTCGGCTGAAATCAAACTCTGAATACTCAATATTCCATCATTGAACAATGAGCAGTTTGATTTAATTCTTAGATTAGCAGTCCACATGCATGGGCGAGTTGTCGTACCTCAATTGCAAGAAATTTTTTGGTCATAAATATCGGCGTGGAATGACTCAAAGTCACGTGCGTAACCAAAAATCGTCTAGAAAATATGGTCATGCGAAGTCTGAGTCGACTCAGATCAGCAAAACACTTTTTGCTGTCACTGCTGTGGGCTTTGTGGAGAGCTGTGAAAGGGGGGCTTAGCTGTGGGGAGCTGTGACTGTGTGACACGCCTGTTGTTTCACTGATGCGCCGAAGCGTTGTCATTAATATTGGTGAAGAGGACCGAGAAACATCCACAACACCTATCGATGTGCTGCAACCGTGGCCTCAACATGCGCTCCTCGAGGGCTCTAGCAGTAAAAATTGAGGCACATTCCTGACACATGCTGCAGTCTTCGGTGTGACAATTCAATTAAAGCGACAAGACAAGAAAAGTTAAGTATTATCGCATTATGCGTGCATATTTTCGACAAATACTGGTTACCATACTCAGCATAATGTTACCGTAGATCCCCTCATTTCTCGCCTAAGTTATTAGCCTTCATACTAATATATCAATACTGCATAAAGTTTTGACGATCCCGACACGACATGAGTAAGTACTATAATGAGTATTGAACAAGAGCTTGTTAGCCTTGCTTACAGTGTTGTTTTAGGCCCAACCTCTTGATGAAACGTAGCCCGTTGATGACTCTCAGAGCTAACCCTCAGGCCAATGATGGCATCAAGTTCGTGGCAGTACTAGTATAAGCTTCCTAAGCCCGGCCGCCGCGAGTTAATATTTTAATGATGTTAAGGCTATGACGACAAATGAATACCGTGAGTGCACATGCGTGACACCTAGATGACTTTAAGCTTGGCTCGATCTGTAGCAGGGCGCGATGAATGATGGATCAAGTATTTCTCCTAGATTTTTCTGATCCAGCAATACGGTACTTTATACTACTCTTACGAGTGTTGGAATTAGAATCTCTCAGAGTCAGCCGGGTGGCTGGACCCTATTTACGGTACATAGTGTGCGGCATAGCGCACCTGTATTCTTCACTTACTTCGTTAGACAACACAATTTCTATCAACTAGGATCTAGACTACGGAGACACTCGGTGTTGGATTTCGGAGCTTGCATGAATATGATGCGAGCGCAATTTCGGAACATCACTCACAGCCATTTAGTAAACCGGTTATTGCTATTACCGAAACGTAGTACTAGATGTCCACTAGTGTTCGGCCATTTTTGGTGGTCAAGCAAATAGCTCATCAATGCATGCACGCAAAAATGTAATTCTTTGACTGATGGATAGCTTCACATCGTAGATACAATGCCTG
>Ga0153975_1000090_pt1 | contig 24765 bp, 27 predicted proteins | sample TSGA059MetaG_FD_104694 | JGI IMG/M metagenome (GOLD analysis project Ga0153975, IMG submission 104694) | Attine ant fungus gardens microbial communities from Georgia, USA - TSGA059 MetaG | ecosystem: Host-associated > Fungi > Mycelium > Unclassified | place: USA: Georgia, Yuchi Wildlife... | reverse complement strand
GAAAGCGGATACCGCAGAAGTGGCAATGATCCCGACCACCAAAGCGGAAATGGATGCGGAAACCGCACCTAAACTGCTGCGTCTGATCGACATGCTGGAAGATTGCGACGATGTGCAGGAGGTCTATCACAACGGTGAGATCTCCGATGAGGTGGCGGAAACGCTGTAATGGCGTTTACCGTCACAGCGTTAACCGGAGAGGCGTAATGTCGATTATCCTGGGTATCGATCCCGGCTCACGCATCACCGGTTATGGTGTTATTCGTCAGACCGGCCGCCAGCTCACCTATCTGGGCAGCGGCTGTATCCGCACCAATACCACTGAGTTGCCCGCCCGCCTGAAGCTGATTTATGCGGGCGTGTGCGAAATCATCACGCAGTTTTCACCCGATTTCTTCGCTATCGAGCAGGTGTTTATGGCGAAGAATGCTGACTCCGCGCTGAAGCTCGGCCAGGCGCGGGGTGCTGCGATCGTTGCTGCGGTAAACCACGATCTGCCGGTGTTTGAGTATGCCGCCCGTCAGGTGAAACAGACGGTGGTGGGCATCGGCAGCGCCGAGAAAAGTCAGGTGCAGCATATGGTGCGGACCCTGCTGAAACTGCCGGCAAACCCGCAGGCGGACGCCGCCGATGCGCTGGCGATAGCCATTACTCACTGTCACGTGGCGCAGAACGCCGCGCGCATGAGTGACAGCAAGCTGGTGCTGACGCGCGGACGATTGCGCTCATGTTAGGGCATCGCACAGAACAGACGCTCAGGCTGGATATTCATCCAGCCTTTTTTATGTTATAAAATCCGCCACATTCGTTAGTTAAGGAAGCATTCAGGTGATAGGTCGTTTACGGGGCAACATTCTGGAAAAGCAGCCGCCACTGGTGCTGCTTGAGGCACACGGCGTCGGCTATGAAATTTACATGCCCATGACCTGTTTTTATGAATTGCCTGAACTTCAGCACGAAGCGGTGATTTTTACCCACTTTGTCGTGCGTGAAGACGCTCAGCTGCTGTTTGGTTTTAACAGCAAGCAGGAGCGCGCGCTGTTTCGCGAACTGATTAAAGTGAATGGCGTCGGCCCCAAGCTGGCACTGGCGATCCTCTCCGGCATGTCGGCGCAGCAGTTTGTGACTGCGGTAGAAAAAGAAGAGATCGCGTCACTGGTGAAACTGCCTGGCGTGGGTAAAAAGACCGCTGAGCGTCTGGTCGTCGAGATGAAGGACCGCTTTAAAGGGATGCATGGCGATCTGTTCGGCGGCGATTCGGCCTTTACGCTTACCACACCGAGCGCCGAGCCGGAAACCAACGATGCGGAATCTGAAGCGGTTGCAGCGCTGGTATCACTGGGTTATAAACCGCAGGAAGCGAGCCGTATGATCAGTAAAGTCGGCCGACCGGATGCGGATTGTGAAACCCTGATCCGCGAAGCGCTCCGCGCCGCCATTTGAGGTAAGTCATGATAGAAGCCGACCGCCTGGTCTCCGCTGCCAGTATTAACGAAGAAGAGATAATTGACCGCGCCATTCGCCCGAAGATGCTCACCGAGTATGTCGGCCAGCCACAGGTGCGTGAGCAGATGGAGATTTTCATCAAAGCCGCACAGCTGCGTGGTGATGCGCTGGATCATCTGCTGATCTTCGGTCCGCCAGGTCTGGGGAAAACCACGCTGGCGAACATCGTGGCCAACGAGATGGGCGTGAACCTGCGTACCACCTCGGGTCCGGTGCTGGAGAAGGCAGGCGATCTGGCGGCGATGCTGACTAACCTTGAACCGCATGACGTGCTGTTTATCGATGAGATCCATCGCCTGTCACCGGTGGTGGAAGAGGTGCTCTATCCGGCAATGGAAGACTATCAGCTGGATATCATGATCGGTGAAGGCCCGGCGGCGCGTTCGATTAAGCTCGATCTGCCGCCGTTTACCCTGATTGGTGCCACCACCCGTGCAGGCTCGCTGACCTCGCCGTTGCGCGATCGCTTTGGCATTGTGCAGCGTCTGGAGTTCTATCAGGTTAAAGATCTGCAGCACATCGTAGGACGCAGTGCCGCCTGTCTGGGCCTGGCGCTGAGTGACGAAGGGGCGTTAGAGATTGCTCGTCGCGCACGCGGCACCCCGCGTATCGCCAACCGCCTGCTGCGCCGCGTGCGTGACTTCGCAGAGGTGCGGGCTAATGGTGATATGAGCGGAGAAGTCTCCTGCAGCGCGCTGGATATGCTTAACGTCGACAGTGAAGGGTTCGATTATATGGACCGTAAACTGCTTCTGGCGATTATCGACAAGTTTATGGGTGGGCCGGTGGGGCTGGATAACCTGGCTGCTGCGATTGGTGAAGAGCGTGAGACCATCGAAGATGTGATTGAACCCTTCCTGATTCAGCAGGGTTTTATTCAGCGCACACCGCGTGGCCGTCTGGCCACGCAGCATGCTTATCGTCACTTCGGCATTACGCGCGAAGAGTGACTACATGGCCGGTTTGCGCACCATGCTGAAGATAAACAGGATGGCGGCGCAGAGCACCACGGACGGACCGGCAGGCGTGTCGTAGAACGCAGAGAAGGTGAGACCGCCGGTGACGGCAATCACGCCGATGACCACCGCGACGGCCGCCATGCCTTCCGGCGAACGCACAAAACGGCGAGCGGTGGCAGCCGGAATAATCAGCAGTGAAGTGATAATCAGCGCACCCACAAACTTCATCGCCACGCCAATCGTCAGCGCCGTAATCAGCATCAGAATCAGCCGGGTTCGCTGGATATTCACGCCATCCACCTGCGCCAGTTCCGGGCTGATGGTCATCGACAGCAGCGAACGCCACTGCCACGCCATCACCAGCAGCACAATTATCACGCCGCCACCCATCATCCAGAGGTCATCAGGCGTTACGGCCAGCAGGTCGCCAAACAGATAAGCCATTAAATCAACGCGCACGTTCTTCATCAGGCTGACGACGACCAGGCCCAGCGACAGCGCGCTGTGCGCCATAATGCCCAGCAGGGTATCGATAGCCAGATGCGGACGTCGCTCCAGCCAGACCAGCCCCAGCGCCAGGCAGACCGTCACCAGAATCACCGCGTAGTAGGGGTTCACGTTCAGCAGCAGGCCAAAGGCTACGCCGAGCAGAGACGCGTGCGCCAGGGTATCGCCAAAGTAGGACATCTTGCGCCAGACGACGAACGAACCCAGCGGACCGGCAGCCAGCGCTAACATCACACCGCCTATCCAGCCCGGTAATAACAACTCAATCATGATGATCCCTGTCCTTTGCGTAAAACGATACGTCCCTGAAGGTCGTGACGGTGATTATGATGATGACGGTAGATCGCCAGCTCCTGCGCGCCACGCGGGCCAAACATCGCAATAAATTCGGGATGCTGCGAGACGGCTTCCGGCGTGCCGGAACAGCAGATATGGTGATTGAGGCACAACACTTCGTCGGTTTTCGCCATCACCAGATGCAGATCGTGGGAAACCATCAGCACGCCGCAGTTCAGTTCCACGCGTAACTGATTGATCAGGTCATACAGCGCAACCTGACCGTTCACATCCACTCCCTGCGTTGGTTCATCCAGCACCAGCAACTGAGGCTGATTCAGCAGGGCGCGTGCCAGCAACACACGCTGAGTTTCACCGCCGGAGAGCTTTTGCAGCGGGGAGTTGAGCAGATGGCCCGCCTGCACACGTTTCAGTGCTGGCATAATCTCCGCGTGTTTGCTGCCACGGGTCAGACGCATAAAGCGCTCAACCGTGACCGGCAGGGTGGGATCGATGTGCAGCTTCTGCGGCACGTAGCCGATACGCAGAGCAGGATCACGCTGAACCGAACCGGTTGTAGGGGCGAGCAGGCCGAGCACCACACGCACCAGCGTTGATTTTCCGGCACCGTTGGGACCCAGCAGGGTGAGAATGCGACCATGCTGCAATGCCAGGCTGACGCCTGATAACACATTGCGCTGGTTAAACTTTATCGAAACGTTATCGAGTGTGACAAGTGAGGTCATAGTATTTACAGGTTGCACAGAATTTCGAATGTTATAATATCACATTCCACCTCATGGTCACGATGGAATGACGCAATATGTTACATAATAAAAAGGGCTCAATTTTCGCCCTGACTGCTTTATCTGTTTCAGCTTTGTTAACCCTTCCTGCCCAGGCGAATGTTGTGGCTTCACTCAAACCGGTAGGTTTTATTGCTGCTGCTATTGCCGATGGCGTTACACCGGTTGAGGTGCTGCTGCCGGACGGCGCGTCCGAACATGATTACGCCCTGCGGCCATCTGATGCAAAACGCTTAAAAAACGCGGACTTAGTTGTCTGGGTCGGGCCAGAAATGGAAGCCTTTATGGCGAAGTCTGCGGCTGAACTTCCGGCTCAAAAAAACCTCGCGATGGTGAACATCGACGGGGTAAAACCGTTATTGATTAGCGGTGGTGAAGATGAAGATGAACACGCAGCGGAAAAATCCGAAGATCAGGATGCTGAAGCGCATCATCACCATCACGGCGAGTTTGATATGCACCTGTGGTTGTCGCCAGAGATTGCGCGCAAAACCGCGGTTGCAATCCATGGAAAATTATTGGAACTTATGCCGCAAGATAAGGCCAAACTTGACGCCAACCTCCAGCAGTTTGAGGTAGCTTTGGCGGACACGGACAAACGCGTCAGCGCACAACTTGCTCCGGTCAGAAATAAAGGATATTTCGTTTTTCACGACGCTTACACGTACTTTGAAAAGCACTACGGTCTCTCGCCCGCCGGGCATTTTACCGTCAATCCTGAAATTCAACCGGGCGCTCAGCGTTTACACCAGATACGAACACAGTTGGTTGAGCAAAAGGCGGTCTGCGTCTTTGCTGAGCCACAATTCAGACCAGCAGTCATCGATGCTGTCTCCCGCGGAACACAGGTGCGTAAAGGCACGCTTGATCCCCTGGGCACGGACATCAGCTTAGCCAAAGACAGCTATGTGAAATTCCTCTCACAACTGTCGAGCCAGTATGAAAGCTGCCTGAATGGAGCATGAGGAATAGGTAAAAGTGCAGCAGATAGCCCGCTCTGTCGCCCTCGCATTTAATAATTTGCCGCGCCCCCACCGCGTAATGCTGGGATCGTTAACTGTAGTCACTCTGGCCGTCGCTGTCTGGCGGCCTTACGTTTATCATCCGACGGATGATGTAACGCCCATCGTTAAAAACATTGAACTGGATAAGAACACGCTCCGCACGCTGTTGCCGGAAGCCAGTGAGCCGATCGATCAGAGCACACCGGAACCGGACGAAGAGCTGCCTGCGGATGATGTCGACACCGACGTGCCCGAAACGGCAGGGGTGCATGACTACACCGTTTCATCCGGCGATACCCTGAGCAGTGCCCTGAATCAGTATGGCATCGACATCGGTGACATCAATGCGCTGGTGGTGAGCGATCGCGATCTGCGTAATCTGCAGGTCGGTCAGCAGCTGAGCTGGACGCTGGATGATGATGGTGGCCTGAAAACCCTGAGCTGGGAAATTTCCCGTCGTGAAACCCGCACCTATGAGCGCACCCCAGCCGGTGGCTTTAAGATGGATGCGGAGATGCAGAAGGGCGAATGGCGCAACAGCGTGATGCAGGGCGAAGTGCGCGGAAGTTTCGCCGCCAGCGCCATGCGTGCGGGGTTGAGCGGGGCTGAAGCCAGCGCCGTGATTAAAGCGATGCAGTGGCAGATGGACTTCCGTAAGCTGCGTGCTGGCGACCAGTTCAGCGTGCTGATGTCACGTGAAATGCTGGATGGCAAGAGTGCCCAGAGTCAGTTGCTGGGCGTGCGCCTGCGCAGCGGCGGTAAAGATTATTACGCATTCCGCGCGGAAGATGGCAAGTTCTACGATCGCAGCGGCTCCGGTCTGGCACGCGGCTTTATGCGCTTCCCGACGGTTAAGCAGTATCGTGTCTCTTCCAACTTTAATCCGCGTCGTCTTAACCCGGTAACGGGCCGCATTGCGCCGCACAAAGGCGTCGACTTTGCGCTGCCAATCGGTACGCCGGTGCTCGCAGTGGGTGATGGTGAGATCGTGGTAGCGAAAAACGGCGGTGCCGCCGGTAACTACGTCGCTATCCGTCATGGCCGTCAGTATATGACACGCTATATGCACATGAAGAAAGTGCTGGTGAAGCCAGGTCAGAAAGTGAAACGTGGCGACCGTATTGGACTGTCCGGCAACACCGGGCGCTCCACCGGACCGCATCTGCATTTCGAAATCTGGATCAATAACCAGGCGGTTAACCCATTAACGGCGAAGCTGCCGCGCATGGAAGGTCTGACCGGCAAAGATCGCACCGACTACATGGCACAGGTTAAATCCTGGCTACCTCAGCTGGGTCTGAAGTAAGCGAATTTCGTCAAATCGCGCAAAAACCGACGGCTTCTCCGTCGGTTTTTTGCTATCTGGCGCAGGATGATTGCAAATTTTCAGGTCGTCACTATCATAAGCCGGTCATTGCTTGAGGCGAGTGCATGGAAACCCGTAAAAAAAATAACATTGAATTTATTCCCGTTTTTGAACGTTCTTTTCTCAAACCTAAGTACTGGGGCAGCTGGCTGGCAATAGGTGCGCTGGCGGGGCTGGCGTATTTACCGCCGAAAGTGCGCGATCCGCTGCTGGGTCGGTTAGGCCGGTTTGCCGGTAAGCTGGCAAAGGGCGCACGTCGCCGCGCGCTGATTAATCTCTATTACTGCCTGCCGGAACTCAGTGAAGAGCAGCGCGCCTCGCTGGTCGATGAGATGTTTGCGACAGCGCCACAGGCGATGACAATGATGACCGAGCTGGTGCTGCGTGATCCTGCTCGCATCCGGCAGCGCGTTGAGTGGCATGGTCGTGAAATCATCGACCAGATGAGAGCTGAGCAGCAGAATGTGATTTTCCTGGTGCCACACGGCTGGGCGGTGGATATTCCTGCCATGCTGCTGGCGTCAGAAGGCCAGAAGATGGCGGCCATGTTTCACAATCAGAGCGACCCGCTGCTTGACTATGCCTGGAACACGGCCCGTCGTCGCTATGGCGGCCGGATGCATGCCCGTAACGACGGGATTAAGCCGTTTATCAGTTCAGTACGTCAGGGTTACTGGGGCTACTATCTGCCCGATCAGGATCACGGTGCCGAGCACAGCGAATTTGTCGATTTCTTCGCTACCTATAAGGCGACATTGCCTGCGGTAGGCCGGCTGATGAAGGTGTGTCGTGCCCGCGTGGTGCCACTGTTCCCGGTTTATAACAGTGAAACGCATAAGCTTGAGATTTATGTGCGTCCGCCGATGGACGATCTGCTGGAGGCCGACGATCACCAGCTGGCTCGCCGGATGAATGAAGAGGTGGAAATATTTGTCCGCCCGCATCCCGAGCAGTACACGTGGATCCTCAAGCTGCTGAAGACCCGCAAAGAGGGTGACATCGAACCCTATTCGCGCAAAGAGCTTTATCCGCGCAAATAGCAGAAAGGCCGCGAAAGCGGCCTTTTTGGTACGTCGGGTTTGGTTAGCGGTAAGTTCGAAAATGCTTAGGGAACACGGTCAGATCGGAAAGGCGCTTAAGCCATCCCTGGCCGCTCGGCCCGCGCCATCCGTGGCGCGGGACGCTTTCCTCCTCTGCCCGTGTTCCCTGCGCTTTAAGTTTATTTGCCGCTTTCAGATTCACCCAGATCCAGCGATTAAGTGATAATAAAAAGGCCGCTTTCGCAGCCTTTTATGAGTGAATAAAAGAGCTGGCTCAGGAAGCATACCCCCTGCGCAAAGACGCAAATCGCCATCCGTGGCATGCTCAGCGCAGACGATTACGCAGCTCTGTTATAACGCCTCCAGCCTGCTGCGACGTTTACGTTCGCGCATAAACAGGGTCACGAGACCAAACCACAGCACGCCGCTGATAAAGTTAATCAGACAGAACCACAACGTGCCACCGCTGAAGTAGCCACTTTTCGCCAGCTCAATCCCCACCGCCAGCGTCAGAATACTGATCATCCCCAGCATGGCCGCCACGCTGCCTTTGCCTTCATCGCTGGCGTAGAGCGTCAGGCGATAGAGTCCGGCATTCACCATCCCTGCGCCAAAGGCGTAGAAGCTCAGGCCAGCCGTGATGAGCAGATAACCGTGGCTGTTCAGCAGGCTTGCCACCAGCGCCAGACTCAGGCCAATCAGAATCGGCCAGGCGGCGAACTTCACCGGCTGTTCAATCGGCACCCGTCCGGCCAGCTTACTCAGCGTCAGGTTACCGGCGATCATCGCCAGAAACACCGGCAGTTGCAGCAGGGCATACTGCATGCGAGACAGACCTTCGTCATGCATCAGGATCACCGGTGACAGGGCAACCCAGGTGAGGATCGGGATAAACACCAGTCCGATAGCAAAAGACCCGAACATCACCAGCCGGTCTTTCATCAGTCGGGCATAGTTGCGCGCCAGATTCGGCAGGGCGATGGAGTGGCTGCGGTCGCCTGCGGTTTCGGGCATCACACGCCACAGCACCACAAACGCAACGAGGCTGCAGGCGGCAAACAGCCAGAACATACTGCGCCAGCTGCCCACGGTGAGCCAGGCTGCACCGGCAAGCGGACCTGCCAGCGGGGCCAGCAGCGCCACATTAGCCATCAGCGCCATCATGCGCACCGCCAGCGCCTCATCAAAGGCTTCCTGAATGGCGGCATAGCCAACCGCACCAATAAAGCAGAGGCTGATACCCTGAATAAAACGCAGGCCAACAAACTCTTCAATCGAACTGACCCAGTTGGTTAGTATGCAGGCGACGGCAAAAAACAGGATGCCGGAGAGCATCACCGGTCGCCGGCCAAACTTATCAGAGAGTGGACCCAGCAGCCATTGCAGCACCACGCCACCAATCAGGTAAGCGGTTAGCGACGTAGAAACCCATTCCGGGCCAACGGAGAACTCGCTGGTGACGATCAGCATGCCGGGCTGGATCATGTCGTGAGCGATATAGGTAGCAAACTCGAACAGCACTAACGCCAGAGGAAAAAGTAAAATTCGGCCGGTAAGCTGGCTGATGGGCTGGAAACGGGGCATCTTGCCTCCTTGTCAGAAAAGAAAAACGCGACTGCCAGGCAGTCGCGTCGTTGATTCTACACCGACAATGTAAACGCGGGCGCAATTAATCCACGCGCAGCACGCGGGTCGTGTTAGTGGTGCCAGTGGCGCCCATCACATCACCCTGGGTCACGATAACCAGATCGCCTGAAACCAGGAAACCTTTATCGCGCAGCAGGTTAACCGCGTCGTGTGCGGCCGCGACACCGTCGTTGTTGCTGTCGAAGAACACTGGCGTCACACCGCGATAGAGTGCAGTGAGATTCAGCGTGCGTTCATGGCGGGACATCGCAAAGATCGGCAGGCCCGACGTGATACGTGAGGTCATCAGCGGAGTACGGCCCGACTCGGTCATGGTGATGATCGCAGTAACGCCCTGCAAATGGTTTGCGGCGTACATGGACGACATGGCGATCGCTTCTTCGACGTTGTCGAACTGCACATCCAGACGGTGCTTGGAGACGTTGACACTTGGGATCTTCTCCGCGCCCAGGCAGACCTTCGCCATCGCTGAGACGGTTTCTGCCGGATACTGACCCGCTGCGGTTTCTGCAGAGAGCATCACGGCATCGGTGCCATCCAGCACGGCGTTAGCCACGTCCATGACTTCTGCGCGGGTTGGCATCGGGTTAGTAATCATCGACTCCATCATCTGCGTCGCGGTAATGATGGTGCGGTTTAGCTGACGGGCACGACGAATTAATGCTTTCTGAATGCCGACCAGCTCCGGATCGCCAATCTCAACGCCCAGGTCGCCACGCGCAACCATCACCACGTCTGATGCCAGAATGATGTCATCCATCGCTTCCTGGCTGGCAACCGCTTCGGCACGTTCCACTTTAGCGACCAGCTTAGCGTCACAACCCGCTTCACGCGCCAGACGACGCGCCAGGTTCATATCTTCGCCACAGCGTGGGAAGGAGACGGCCAGATAATCGACGCGGATCTTAGCGGCGGTGATAATGTCTGCCTTGTCTTTTTCGGTCAGTGCTTCAGCTGACAGGCCGCCGCCCAGCTTGTTAATGCCTTTGTTGTTCGACAGCGGGCCGCCGACAGTGACTTCGGTGAAGACTTTCGTGTCCTGAACTTCCAGCACCTTCAGCTGCACGCGGCCATCATCCAGCAGCAGGATATCGCCCGGCACCACATCTTCAGGCAGACCTTTGTAGTCGATACCCACGCGCTCTTTATCGCCTTCGCCTTTACCCAGGCTGGCATCCAGCAGAAAACGGTCGCCGATATTCAGGAAAACTTTGCCTTCTTTGAAGGTCGAAACACGAATTTTTGGACCCTGGAGGTCACCGAGAATAGCCACGTGGCGGCCCAGTTTTGCGGCAATCTCACGCACTTTGTCGGCACGTAGCTGATGGTCTTCTGGCGTGCCGTGAGAGAAGTTGAGTCGTACAACGTTCGCACCGGCAGCGATGATTTTTTCGAGGTTATTATCACGATCGGTGGCCGGGCCGAGGGTTGTTACGATTTTGGTTCTTCTGAGACGTCTTGACATCGGGGACTCCGTAAACATTTAAGCGTGTCCGGGTCTGTGGACACAGCATGGTTATCTATTCTATATGATCGACGGGTTGTGATACGACTCACATTGTAAATGTGATGTTAATTTTTTTACTGATCACTCTCTTCCCGAAGGGTGTTCTTTTCATAACGCGACGCTTTCAACGCCTCTTTCACGCGTTTCAGGTTTTCCCGGAAGGGGGCACCCCGTTCCAGGGTAAAACCGGTCGCCAGCACATCGATCACGGTTAACTGCGCCAGGCGCGACACCATCGGCAAATAGACATCCGTATCTTCCGGTACATCAAGCACTAAAGCTATCGCTGCTTCATGGGCAAGGGGTGAATCGGGAGAGGTGATGGCAATAACGGTGGAACCGTTTACACGGGCCAGGCGAGCCAGTTCTACCATATTTTTTGTGCGTCCAGTATGTGAAATGAGAACAAAAACGTCACCGGCTCGACTATTTATGCAACTCATGCGCTGGATCACAATATCGTCCGACCAGATGACCGGCAGATTAAAGCGCAGAAATTTGGTAAAGGCGTCATGCGCCACGACCGCCGATGCCCCCAGCCCGAAAAAGGCGAGTTTGTCGGCCTGCGCAAGCAGGGTGACGGCCTGTTGCAGTTGCGTGCTGTTCAGCTGATCGCGCACCCGCTGCAGGCCAGCCAGCGCCGAGTCGAAGATCTTGTGGCTGTAGTCCTCCACACTGTCGTTATCCTCCACACCCCGGCTGACCCAGCTGCTGCTTTTCACCAGACTCTGTGCCAGTTGCAGTTTAAAGTCGGGAAAGCCGCGTGCGCCCAGGCGATGGCAGAAGCGATTTACGGTGGGTTCACTCACGCCGGCAACGCCTGCCAGCGTCGCAATGCTGGAGTGCATCGCCGCCTGGGGGGCAGCCAGAATCTGCCGGGCGACTTTCTGTTCCGCTTTGCTCAGCGCAGCGAACTGCGCCTCAATTTTTTCCAGCATATTCATAAGCCGATGACCATTATCGCTTTTATCAATTTCAATTATCACTGTCGTCAGCGCCGATTAACAGAGACTATATCGCGTCAGCGGCCGACAGGCGCAACGGCGGACAAGCCGATGGCGCTTTTTTTTGGGATACTTTGACCGGTGCCAGATTTCCTGACACCAGCAGACACAGAAAAAACCGGCAATCCGCACGTGTCATCACACGCGTGCAGCGCATCCGGTACAGAGTTAATGCGGTTGACCCGGCGAGTCGGTTTACCTGGCGCGGGGAAAAAAGTACATTGTGCTGAAAGAAAATAATAACCTGGACCCGGTGGCAGAGGATGCATCACCACCGGACTATCCTGCAACGAGGAGAGGAAAATGGCGGTAACACAAACAGCCCAGGCATGCGATCTGGTGATTTTCGGTGCCAAAGGCGATCTTGCACGCCGTAAACTGTTGCCTTCACTGTACCAGTTAGAGAAAGCGGGTCAGATCCACGAGGAAACCCGCATTATTGGTGTCGGCCGTGCCGAGTGGGACAAAGCGGAATACACCAAAGTGGTACGTGAAGCGCTGGAAACCTTCATGAAGGAGAAGATTGACGAAGCGCTGTGGGACAAACTCAGCAATCGTCTCGACTTCTGCAACCTCGATGTTAACGACACCACGCACTTCCCGAAACTGGGCAAGATGCTGGACCAGAAAAACCGCACCACCATTAACTACTTTGCAATGCCGCCGAGCACCTTTGGCGCGATCTGTCAGGGACTGGGCACCGCGAAGCTGAATGCGAAACCGGCGCGCGTGGTGATGGAGAAGCCGCTCGGTACCTCACTGGAAACCTCGCAGGAGATCAACGACAGCGTTGGTGAATACTTCGATGAGAGCCAGGTATTCCGTATCGACCACTATCTCGGCAAAGAGACCGTGCTTAATCTGTTGGCGCTGCGCTTTGCGAACTCTATCTTCGTGAATAACTGGGATAACCGCACCATCGACCACGTGCAGATCACGGTGGCCGAAGAGGTGGGTATCGAAGGCCGCTGGGGTTACTTCGATAAAGCGGGTCAGATGCGTGACATGATTCAGAACCATCTGCTGCAGATTCTGACCATGATCGCCATGTCGCCGCCGTCCGATCTCAGTGCCGACAGCATCCGTGACGAAAAAGTTAAAGTGCTGCGCTCGCTGCGCCGCATCGACCAGACCAACGTGCGTGAGAAAACCGTACGCGGTCAGTACACCGCGGGCTTTGTGCAGGGTAAAAAAGTGCCAGGCTACCTTGAAGAAGAGGGGGCCAATAAAACGAGCGCTACGGAGACTTTCGTCGCAATTCGTGTCGATATCGACAACTGGCGCTGGGCAGGCGTGCCGTTCTACCTGCGTACCGGTAAGCGTTTACCGACCAAATGTTCCGAAGTGGTGGTCTACTTTAAAAACCCCGAGATGAACCTGTTCAAAGATTCCTACTCAGAGCTGCCGCAGAACAAGCTGACCATTCGTCTGCAGCCGGACGAGGGCGTGGATATCGAGATCCTGAACAAAGTGCCAGGCCTCGATCACAAGCACAAGCTGCAGACCACCAAGCTGGATCTGAGCTACTCCGAGACGTTCAACCAGTCGCACCTTGCCGATGCTTACGAGCGTCTGCTGCTGGAGAGCATGCGCGGCATCCAGGCGCTGTTTGTGCGTCGCGATGAAGTTGAAGCCGCATGGACCTATGTTGATTCGATTATCAACGCATGGGCGGCAGATGGTGACTCTTCCAAGCCGTATCAGGCTGGCACCTGGGGCCCGGTGGCCTCGGTGGCGATGATCACCCGCGATGGTCGCTCGTGGAACGAGTTTGAATAACTGAAGTGATGATGAAGCCCGCCACGCGGGCTTTTTTTTCGCCTTGAAATCGTGCCAGCGGATACGAATAAAACTGAACTGCTGTTTCAAAATGGGCGCATGAGGATAGACGCTCAGGAAGCGAATCATGTATGGTAGTGACGCAATCTACAGGGCAGGAGCCGATGCTCCATGACCGGGCCACAATCCCGGTGTTATCAAGCAAGGGGAACTGATGAAAAACTGGAAAACGAGTGCTGAACAGATTCTGACCACCGGACCTGTCGTGCCGGTCATCGTGGTGAATAAACTGGAACATGCTGTGCCGATGGCGAAAGCGCTGGTGGCAGGCGGTGTCAGAGTGCTGGAAGTCACGCTGCGCACGCCCGTAGCGATGGATGCACTGCGTGCGATGATCAAAGAAGTGCCGGATGCGATTGTCGGTGCGGGCACAGTGATTAATCCGCAGCAGTTACAGGAAGTGACCGATGCCGGTGCACAGTTTGTTATCAGCCCTGGCGTCACGGAATCGCTGCTGAAAGCGGCGGTTGAAGGGCCGGTTCCGTTGATTCCGGGTATCAGCACGGTTTCTGAGTTAATGACCGGTATGGACTATGGTCTGCGCGAGTTTAAGTTTTTCCCGGCAGAAGCAAATGGCGGCGTGAAAGCGCTGCAGGCGATTGGCGGACCTTTCCCGCAGGTGCGTTTCTGTCCGACTGGCGGCATCTCTCCGGCCAACTACCGTGACTATCTGGCGCTGAAAAGCGTGCTGTGCATCGGCGGCTCCTGGCTGGTGCCTAACGATGCGCTGGAAGCGGGCGACTGGGATCGCATCACCCGCCTGGCTCGCGAAGCTGTCGAAGGCGCGAAGTAAGTAATGGCGGTGAGCGTCTGCTCACCGCACACCTTTACCCCTGAACCGTAACCGCCGCTGCGCTGGCAACTGCACGCGCAATCGCCTGCGTGGTGCTCTCACCGCTGGCCAGCGCGACGCCCAGACGACGCTGCCCGCTAATCTCCGGCTTGCCGAACAGCCGAAGTTGCAGACCGGCCCCCAGTGCGGCTTCGACATTCACAAACTGCACATTCTGGCTGGTCAGTTGCGGCAGGATAACGGCAGATGCCGATGGACCATACTGACGAATCCCGCCAATCGGCAGACCCAGGAACGCCCGCACGTGCAGCGCAAACTCTGACAGATCCTGTGAAATCAGCGTCACCATGCCGGTGTCGTGGGGACGTGGCGACACTTCACTGAACACCACCTCATCACCGCAGACAAACAGCTCAACGCCAAACAGGCCGTATCCACCCAGCGCCTTCACCACCTGCGCGGCAACATCCTGCGCCCGCTGCAGCGCCAGTTCGCTCATCTGCTGCGGCTGCCAGGATTCACGATAGTCGCCATCCTCCTGTCGGTGACCAATCGGCGCACAGAAGTGAATGCCATCGACGGCGCTGATGGTCAGCAGAGTGATCTCAAAATCGAAGTTAACAACGCCTTCGACGATGACGCGACCGGCACCGGCGCGGCCACCCTGTTGGGCATAATCCCAGGCTTTCTCCAGCTGGCTGGCGTCGCGGATAAAGCTCTGGCCTTTACCGGATGAACTCATCACCGGCTTTACAATGCACGGGAAGCCGATTTCGGTCGCGGCTTCATCGAAACGCGCTTTGCTGTCGGCAAAGCGATAGCGTGAAGTGGGCAGTGACAACTCTTCAGCCGCCAGGCGGCGAATGCCTTCGCGGTTCATGGTCAGCTTTGCGGCACGGGCGGTCGGAACCACGCGCTGGCCCTGCTGCTCCAGCTCAACCAGCGTATCCGTGGCGATGGCTTCAATTTCCGGCACCACAAAATCAGGCTTCTCTTCGGCAATCAGCGCAGCCAGCGCTGCTCCATCCAGCATATTGATCACATGGCTGCGATGGGCGACATGCATCGCCGGGGCATCGGCGTAACGATCCACCGCAATCACTTCCACACCCAGACGCTGACACTCCAGCGCCACCTCTTTACCCAGTTCACCTGAACCCAATAGCATTACACGCGTCGCCGCCGGACGCAGCGCTGTTCCGAGAGTCGTCATACATTCACCTAAGCAGTCAAAATTCGCGCGCAAGTATAAACGAAAACGTTTGCGTTCTCATCTTTCGTCCATCTGACACTGCTTTTTGCCGTACTTTTCCCGCTCTGACGTTTCCTGACATGCTTTTGGTCAGGATAGCGGGCTGACATCCTGAAAGGAGTGAATGATGAATAACTGGTTGCAACAGATTCAGTCGGTACTGGCAAAGAAGGGCGGTGAAGGCAAATCGGGCGGCGGCTTAAGTGACATGCTGGCACCGGGTGCGCTGGGCGGTCTGGCCGCCATGCTGGTCTCCAGTAAGTCTTCACGCAAACTGCTGACCAGATATGGCGGCAAAGCGCTGATTATTGGTGGTGGCGCGGCCGCTGGTGCGGTGCTGTGGAACAAATATAAGCAGCGGGTCAGCGAAGCGCACCAGAATGAACCTGATTTTGGCGTGGCTCAGACGCCCATAGACCAGCGCGCTGAACGTCTGGTCACGGCGCTGGTGTTTGCCGCTAAAAGTGACGGGCACATCGACGATCAGGAGCGGGCAGCCATTGAGCAGAATATTCATCAGTCCGGTTACGGCCAGGATGCAGAACAGCTGATTCAGAAAGCGATGAACCGCCCGCTGGACCCGCAGTGGCTGGCCGCCGATGTGAAAAATGAGGAAGAGGCGCTGGAGCTTTACTTCCTGAGCTGTACTGCTATCGACGTCGATCACTTTATGGAACGCAGCTATCTCTCCGCGCTGGGCGACGCGCTGAAAATTCCTCAGGATGTCCGCGACGGCATCCAGCAGGATCTTGAGGCTGAAAAATCCCGTCTGCCTGCCGGTTAATCCTGGCTGAAGTCCGCTGGCTGGTCACACGAAGTGATTGGCCAGCGGCAGCTTCTCTCGTCATACCTGGCTTCCGGCTGCCGAAGTGTTACGCTTACAGATCATTACGTTGATGGAGACGGATGGATGAAAGCACCCATCGCAAAAAAAATTCCCCATGAGATGACGCTGCACGGCGAGACGCGCGTTGACGATTATTACTGGCTGCGCGACGACAAACGTGAAAACAGCGAAGTCCTTGATTACCTGCGTGCCGAAAACAATTACGGCAAAAAAATCATGTCATCGCAGCAGCCGCTGCAGGACCGGGTATTAAAAGAGATTATCGATCGGCTGCCGCCGGAAGATCACTCTGTGCCCTATGTGAAAAACGGTTACCGCTATCAGAGCCGCTATCAGAGCGGTAACGAATATCCGGCCTATTACCGGCAACCGGCAGCAAGCGAGGAGTCTGGCGAGTGGAGTCTGCTGCTGGATGCCAACCAGCGCGCCTCGCACAGCGATTTTTACACGATGGGCGCGCTGCACATCAGCCCCGATAACCGGGTCATGGCGCTGGCCGAAGATTTCCTGTCGCGACGCCAGTACGGCATCCGGTTCCGCAACCTCGAGAGTGGCAGCTGGTATCCTGAAGTGCTGAGTAACGCCTCATCGAGCTTCGCCTGGGGCAATGACTCCCGTACGATCTACTATGTGCAGAAACATCCGCAGACGCTGCTCTCGTATCAGGTGTGGCGACATGAACTGGGTATGCCGCAGTCGGAAGACAAGCTCGTCTACGAAGAGCAGGATGACACCTATCATCTCAGCGTGCACAAGAGCACCTCCAAGCAGTTCATCATGATTGCGCTCTACAGCACCAACACCAGCGAAATTCAGCTGATCGATGCGAACTTCCCCGATGCACAGCCACATGTCTTTCTGCCGCGCCGTCGCGATCATGAATACAGCATCGACCATTACGATCATCAGTTCTTCATTCGCTCCAATCGCGAAGGCAAAAACTTCGGGCTGTATCGCAGTCGCTATCTGGATGAGACTCGCTGGGAAACGCTGATCCCGGCACGGGAACAGGTGGTTATGGAGGATTTCCAGCTGTTCCGCGACTGGCTGGTGGTTGAGGAGCGCCAGCGCGGCTTAACCAGCCTGCGACAGATTAACTGGGCCAGCGGCGAGACCAGCGGCATCGCCTTTGACGATCCGACCTATGTAACCTGGCTGGCGTACAATCCGACGCCGCGCACCAGCAAACTGCGCTACGGCTATTCGTCGATGACCACGCCGACCACGCTGTTTGAACTGGATATGGATACCGGCGAACGCCGCATTCTGAAGCAGAGCCAGGTTAAAGGCTTTAACGCGGAGGATTACAAAAGCGAGCATCACTGGATCAAAGTCAGCGATGGCACCGAAGTACCGGTGTCGCTGGTCTATCACCGCAAACATTATCAGCCCGGTCAGAACCCGATGCTGGTCTATGGGTATGGCGCCTACGGCAGCAGCATGGATGCCGATTTCAGCGTCAGCCGTCTGAGCCTGCTGGATCGCGGCTTTGTCTATGCGCTGATACAGGTACGTGGCGGCGGTGAGCTGGGACAGCAATGGTATGACGGCGGTCGCCTGCTGAATAAAATGAACAGCTTCACTGACTTTATCGATGTCACGGATGCGCTGGTGGCGCGCGGCATCGGCCACCCGGAACGGCTCTATGCGATGGGCGGCAGTGCAGGCGGCTTGCTGATGGGCGGCGTAATTAATCTGGCACCTCAGCGTTTCCACGGCGTGGTGGCGCAGGTGCCGTTTGTGGATGTGGTCACCACCATGCTGGATGAGTCGATTCCGCTGACGACCGGTGAGTATGACGAGTGGGGCAACCCCAACGATCCTGAGTACTACCACTACATCCGCCAGTACAGCCCCTATGACAACATTGAGGCGAAAGCGTATCCCCACCTGCTGGTCACCACCGGCCTGCACGACTCACAGGTGCAGTACTGGGAACCGGCCAAGTGGGTGGCGAAGCTGAGATCGCTGAAAACGGATAACAACCTGCTGCTGCTTTGCACCGATATGGATTCCGGTCACGGCGGCAAGTCGGGGCGTTACAAAGCCTACGAAGGTATCGCGATGGAATACACCTTCCTGCTGGGACTGGCGCAGGGCACCCTGCCGCCCGCTCAGGATTACTGAGACTCCGACAGGTATTTATTCAGCGCCTGCCGCAATGGCGGGCGCAGATCGCTGACATTATTCAGCACCCACTTCAGGTAGCCCGGATCCTTTCTCGCAATCACCGCAATGGCCTGGCCGCGATATTTACCGAACGGCAGAATGTCGTCGCGCTGGGCCGCCGGTTGTGAACGCACAATCATCTCGGAAGCACCCCAGCCGGAGACCTCCATAATCCGAATCAGCAGCGCCGCCGTGACATAGCAGTCATAGAGCGCGCGGTGCGCATGCAGATCAGCAGGCGGCGTCACATCCAGTTTCAGCGAATGACGCAGTGCCTGGTTGCCATATTTAATGCCCGGCCAGAGCTGGCGCGCCAGCTGCATGGTGCAGATCCATTCACCGTACATCTCCGGCAGCATCCGGCGATCAAAGCTGGCGTTATGCGCCACGTAGAAAGCACTGCCGTAATAGCGCGGGATCGCCTCTTCAATGGTCGGTTTACCAGCGACCATCGCTTCGGTAATGCGATGCACCGCCATCGCCTGACGGCTGATAGGGCGGTCGGGCAGGGTGAGATCGCTCATTGGATTCACAATCTGACCGTTGACCACATCCACGGACGCGACTTCTACCACGCCGCCCTGCAGACCGCAGGTTTCGGTATCGATAACGCGGAACATCATTGCTTAATCTTCGGTTCATAAGGAAGGCGCGACAGGCTGAGTGATGCCTGGCGGTATTGCATCAGACGCTGACGAAACCAGTCACGCAGCGCTTCGGGCTGCTCCTGCGCCACCATCTCGGCAACAACCGGCATGTTATAGCGTTCTTTGAACGCCACGCCCGCTGCCGCCAAATCGACATTGATCTTGTCTTTCTCTTCCTGGGACAGCACGGCAAGGTTATGGCTCATAATATTCTCCTGACGATAGCCGGCAAAAGTAATGTTTTCGGCGGTATGAATCAAGGATAAGGATCGCATCGCTGGCCTCGACAGTGCAAAACCAGCAGCGTATCCTTTTGCCACGTTTATCGCCCTGGCGGCGGTTAAAAGGATGATCTTATGCAGAAAAAACCCATTTCCCGCATGGTTATTGCGCTGGCGGCAGCCGGACTGATGGCATTCAGCTCTCTGGCCGCAGCGCATGCGCATCTCCAGTCTTCCGCACCCGCAGCTAAAGCGCAGGTGACGACATCCCCCGATGCGCTGACGCTGAATTTTAGCGAAGATATTGAAGCGGCATTCAGCGGCGTTACGCTGCTGGACAATGCACAGAAACCCGTTGAGACGACCAAAGCCCGCGTTGAAGCTGACCAGAAAAATCGCCTGATTATCGGCCTTTCTCAGCCGCTGAAAGCGGGGAGTTATCAGGTCAACTGGCATGTGCTGTCGGTGGATGGACATAAAACCTCAGGAAGCTATCGCTTTAGCGTGAAGTAACCCGGTGACCACCCTCTGGATCCTGCTGCGCGGACTGCATTTCGCTGCCGTGATGCTGCTGACCGGCAGCGCCTGTTACAGCGCACTGCTGGCACCCAAACGTTATCGACCCCTGCTGGCGCGACGATTAAATCCGCTGTTGAAGGGGAGCGCCTGGCTGGCGCTGCTGAGTGCGCTATTGATGCTGGCCTGCCAGAATGTGCTGATGAGCGGCGACAGCACGAATCTTGCTGATTTAGACATCTGGCTGGCGGTGCTCGACACGCATTTTGGTGCGGTGTGGCAGTGGGAAATACTCTTTAGTGTTGTGGCTCTTGTCGCATTATTACTGACCGGAAAGCTGCGTCAGCAGGTGTTACTGCTGGCGGGCGTGCTGCAACTGGCCTGCATGGCCTTGATAGGTCATGCCGCGATGCGTGATGGAGTGCCCGGTCTGTTTCAGCAGATCAACCAGGGAATGCATCTGATTGCGGCGGCGTTCTGGGTGGGGGGATTATTGCCCTTGCTGCTGTTGATGCGCGAGGCGCGCCAGATCGATCGCCGTACTGATGCGATTCGTACCATGATGCGGTTTTCGCGCTATGGTCATCTGGCGGTGGCGTTAACGCTGCTGAGTGGTGTGATAAACAGCGTGATGATCGCAGGCTGGCCACTGATGTGGCACGATTCACGCTACATTGTATTGTTGCTGTGCAAAGTGCTGCTGGTGGCCCTGATGGTGCTGGTGGCGCTGATCAATCGATACTGGCTGGTGCCGCGCTTCCGCCTGGCGGGCAGCGGGACGCAGCAAAAATTTATTCGCATGACGCAGCTTGAACTGCTGCTGGCGTGTGGCGTGGTTGGGCTGGTGAGCGTATTTGCTACGCTGTCACCCGCCTGAATGTGGTTTAAGAGAGAAAAGGGTAGTTATGTTGCTGAAGAAAGTGATCCCCGCAATCCTGTTGTTATCCGTATGCGGCCAGGCGCTGGCGGCACAAATCATTACCGTCAGCCGCTTTGAGATCGGGAAAGAGAAGTGGCCGTTTAACCGTGAAGAGGTGATGCTGACCTGCGAGAAAGATGGTGCGATGTTTGCCATCAACCCGAGCACGCTGATGCAATACCCGCTGAACGACATCGCCGACCAGCTGTTTAAAAACAAACAGGTGAAAGCGCAGCCGATTAGCGTGATTCAGGCCGAAGACAAGGCGCATCCGGGTCAGATGATGAGTCTGCAGCCGATTGTTGAGCGCACCCAGGCGCTGTGCGGTAAATAAACCTCCCGGGTGCAGCTTTGCGCTGCGCCCAATCACCGATTTTTTGCCGTTGCGATCACAAACTGATCCGGTTTATGGCCCTGCTCCCCGCGTTTGCTGGCATTTCCACCGCGCTGTTCTAACCTTAAATTGCAAGGCGACACCGCCTTCATAAATGCCAACTTTTAGCGCACGGCTCCTTGAGAGCCATTTCCCTGGACCGAATATAGGAATCGTATTCGGTCTTTTTTTAGCACTATGATTTATATGGTATTTTTGAGGGTGGTTACGAAATTTCCCGAAAATATCCCGAAATCACTATATCCAATCTATACCATGACATATTCCTGACCGCGCGAATCGAGATACTTTTTAGTCATAGAAAGGTTTTTATGGCCGAGTAATCTTTGCGCAAAATCCTCTCCATTTTCCACTTCATACAATCGGCTGGCAAGGCTTCTGATTTCATGAAATGTCGGCGGGTTAGGGCCGAATTTAATTTCGCTTATTTCACGCGCTTCTGCAAATGCACCTGTGAGCGCATCTGGTGAAACCAGCCCCGGTTTTCTTCCCCCGCGACGGACAGCAGAATAAATCAGGCTATCCGATGGGTTATCCTTCCGGCATTCCTCTAAGATCCCCTCCAGTGACATTCCCAGTTCTTTCAGCTCTAAATCCAATGACATCGCCAGCTTATGGCCAGTCTTGCTTTGTGTCACAAAAAGCCGCCCATCTCTGATCGCGCTGAAGGTCATGCGCGTTACATCCTCCCGGCGCTGCCCGGTGAGCAGGCCGATGTTCATCGCATTTTGCAGCCAACCTCCCATGCTTTCAGCAGCCTTGCGGATAGCCAGAAATTGCTCAAGTGATAAGCGCTCGCGTCTGACTTCAGGTGATGGGGTTCTGGTTGGCTCTACTGGATTTCTGTCGATAATGCCTTCAACAACAGCCTCGCGGAAAACATCCATCAGCAGCGATCGCAATGCAACCGCCATGCTTTGCTTCCCACATTGGACATACGATTCAAGGAAAACTGCAATATCACGCGTACTGATCGCGGTAATTGGCAGCCGACCAAACTCAGCCTGAATGGTTAACAGCTGGTTGCTACGTATCTTCATTGTGCTTGGCTTCAAACTGCGCCGCCCCAGGATGACGTCGTACCGTTCAAGCCATTTACTCACTGTGAAATCAGGCGTCTCTTTAAGCCGATCGAGAAGGGCGGATGGTAGGTAGTTTTGCTCAATGTAGCTGTTCGCTTCGATAGCCTGGGCCACCGCATCCTTGCGGGGTATCTTACCCAGTGAAATCTCCTGACCGGTCACAGGATTTCGCCAGGAGTATATCTGCTTCGTTTTACGAAACGTCAGGTTCCTTGGCAGATTAGCGTCGTACCGCTTTGGCCTGTTCGACATGTTTCAGTTTCTCCATCAGCGATCCCTTTTTCGGCGGTGCTACGTATTCCGGCCTGCGCTTCATCATCTTCTTGCGAGGGTCAACGTATACCGAATCCGGTTCGAGTTTGTATTCTTTTCCGTGAAGCTCCGGGCATGGGTAAATCCTGCCCTCCCTGACCCAGCGGCGCAGGGTGGATAAAGAGGGCGGCTGCGAATATGTTGCCGACGCCAACTCCTGAAGGTTCATTAGCTTAGCCATAATTTCTCCAGCACTTTTTAACAGAACTTGATCGCAAACTATCGCAAGTTTTCATTTGGAGCGATTTCTACCCCTTATACGGCCAGTTCCAGACCAGCACGATGCAAATAAAAAAGGCGAGCCACAGAGTGAACTCGCCAGGGGAGATGTCGCGAAAGGTGTTCATTTTGCAGAGGTGCTCTCCTTATCCAGCTGCCGCACGTAATACCTCAGCCATAACTTAGCTGGAAACGTATTCGGCGGCAGGGCGGTGATTGATTTGGCGTGTTTATCGAGAAGGGTGGTGATGATGCGGTCGTGTTCTTTCTTGGGCCTGCCGTCTATGGCTTTGATAATCTCGCTTCTGCACTTACGCGCTACGGCCCTTAGCACGTTTTCCGCTACCGGCGTCATGCCAATTTTCGATGCAGCTTAGCGCGCTCAACGCGCTCATGGCCTTCCCGGCACTCAGCCGAACAGAAGCAACCAGTGCTCACCGCCTCTTCGCAGTAATAGCAGACGCCAGTAAACACCATCTCAGGATGCTTGCGGTTAGCCAGGCCAATCTCAATCATCTGCTGCTCGCGTTCTGCTGCTTCATCAATAGGGTCTGGATGTGTCATTTCAGTTTCCTATAGGCAATAAAAAACCCCGCCGAGGCGGGGCATTGTTAAGCTTTTTTTCCTGGCGGCGGTGATGGTGGAGGCGCTGGCCGCTCGTAAATAGTAGGGGGGGGCGGATTTTTTCCACCTCTAACTCCATCACGGTTCGGAATTTTGTAGGGGGGAGGATTCGGAATCTTTCTCGACATATTTCACCTCTGGATAATCTTGCATAAATTCTACCCACTTGATATCTGAAGCTTTAAACATAATAAACTTAACTGTGGGCATGTCCTCATAACCACTCTCTGTCACCCAAGAGGGATTGCGAAGTATAAATTGTCCTTTTTCAGGGTCTGCTGGCCATTCTTCAGGCCAACCAAAAATTCTTCTATCGTCTGTAAGGTGTAATATTACATGGGTTATATTAGCGTTAAAAGTTCCGAACCATTCACAATGATAGGAAGTTTGTTTCTTGATCTTTATGTACCTCATAACACCATGAAATTTATCGTTGTTAGCCAACGTGCTAAATACTATTCCAATAATAAATGCACTAAAATACGACCATAGATTTTTAGTTTCAGGGGTCCAAGCGCCAAAGCTGTGATAGTTACCTAACCATATAAGCAATGGTTTTATCAAATAAATGGAAGCTTGAATAAAAACCGTAAAAATTAAAGCTTGTATTACTCTCTCAAATTGTGACGGCTTGGGATAGGCAGTAAATGCATGGAAAATCCAAGCAGTTAAAAAGCCTGGCAACAATAGCATTAATATGTCAAATACATCTTTACTTACAGCCTCCATAGAAACTCCTTATAGCTTACTTTTTCGCTGGCTTCGGAGGCATCGGTGGAGGTGCAGGACGAACAAAGATTGTAGGTGGCGGTGGATTTTTGCTGTCTTGAGCTATCGCAGGTAGTGGATTTTTACTTTTGTTAATTGAGTTGGACATTAAACTTTACTCCTGTAGTTAATATATAAATTCTTAACTATTTATCGGACATAAATACAGAAAACTTTATCAATATCGGCCTTTTAACCACAATCCAGTACAATTTTGGGACGGCGATCAAGTATCCGTACCTTCACAGCCTAACACGCTGCCAGAGTAAGGTAGATCCTCTCACTAACGGGCATAGCATGGATGGTGGATGTGTTAGGCAGAACAAAGCCGGTTAGCATTAGTCATCATCCTCGTCGAGAAAGTCTTCTTCATCATCACCATCATCAAAGCTGAGCAATGGGTTCATTGAGCGTCCGACCTGCTCGGCATAGCCCCGCCTGGTTAGGTTATGAAGTACGCTATAAACTTCAAACATTTCGGTGCGCTCACCCCGACTGCACAACAACCAAACTGGCCCGCATGGGCTAACGACATCCGCCT
>Ga0153975_1000089_pt1 | contig 24772 bp, 30 predicted proteins | sample TSGA059MetaG_FD_104694 | JGI IMG/M metagenome (GOLD analysis project Ga0153975, IMG submission 104694) | Attine ant fungus gardens microbial communities from Georgia, USA - TSGA059 MetaG | ecosystem: Host-associated > Fungi > Mycelium > Unclassified | place: USA: Georgia, Yuchi Wildlife... | reverse complement strand
TCATGATGTGTCAAACACTCGTCAAAAACTAGTTTTTAACACGTGTCAAAAACCCTCCGACCGGAAGCCGGAGTTAAAAACATGTCAAAAACCTCTGACATAGTTTTTCACGGAGCCCTAGTGTGCGTGACCTCTCAACGTGGTTAAATGTTGAATAGGTTCATAACTGCCAGAGTCTAAGACAATAAAGATTCAACAAAAGTGCCAGACTCAGATCAACCGTTCTGAACGCTTCCTGGGCACGACACCACTCCCCAGTCAAAAAAGTGGCCTTTGACAAATATGACTTTGCACGCTTACTCGCACATTGTTGCACTTGTGAGAAGCGTCGAGTGTATGTGGTATCCTCTGTGGTACCATTCCCCAATGGCATTGTTGCCCCCAATATCATCTGGCAGAGCAATTCAAGGCAGAAATATTGATGACGAGGAATTCGACTTGACAGAAGAAACTAATGTCGATAGCTCAGGAGAGACCCCAGAACGTGTCATCGGAGCCACCTACTCTCTCACCCGGGGTGATACTCCTAAGCTTCCTTACTATTGTTTTACTAAAATCTTATGTCGTTACTGTAAGTGTTCCTCAAGTCGTGTTTTCTGCGTCCTCTTTGTGTATTACTACTGGATGTACGAATATCGGGGTGATGACCATCGCAGCCTAGGCCTACGCCCCGAGGCCACTTTTCAACACAGATTACATAGACCTTTTCATTAATGTGTACGAGAATCCTCAACACGAGGACTTGGTTCTGGGGATGTCCTCCCTGGCAACCATACTCCATCATGATGGTTACAACCAAGATGGTAAACAGCTGGCAAGGTGAGTAACCAGTCGAGTCGCAATTTTACGCCGTAAATCGTATTACGGGTTGGAACGGGTCATCGTAGCCCCTTGAATCAAACATAGCCGTTTTGTACGGCACGTGGGTACTTGCGTCATTATCTGCCAGAATGGTCATGGACTCATCAGAGACGGCTTGATCTAGGATTCCCAATTCAAGATGTGTCAGTTGCTGGTTCGAGTGGAAGCTCTGATTCTGAAATTTGAATCGCCATCGGGTACAGCCCTATAGGGTACTGACCGGCTTCACAATCTTACCGTAAACGGCCCGCTTCACCGACGAAACACTATGATGACATGAGGGAACCACGCTGTAGCTTTCTATCCCCCATAGGCGCTCACAGCAGTCACCTGTCTTGTTCAAGAACGGTATATAAACTCGCGTTGCTTGTCTTTTTCGACTTTCCGCGATTTATCATCTACTGCACCACAATCACTACCTAACACACATTACGATTGTCACCTTCTTGCGCACATGCATGACCCCTTGTCAGCAGCGTTCACGGCTGAAGACAAACAACGCTATCCGTACCTCTCATCCGTTCTCCAACCCAGCACGCAGAAAGTGATTGCCACTGCTGCTGTTCGAATCTACTACGCGCCCTTCAATAATCCTCACTTAAATTGGAGCTATTCCCAACTCAAAGGTATCCTTGTCCTCGGACGCGATCGAGACGTAACCAATGGTCCGTCTCCTCCCAAGAGTGGCGGACATGGCTTGCGTCCTAAGCAAAAGTACTGGTTTCGCCTCGTTGACATGAAGACCGATCGTGTGGTATGGATGTTCTCCATCCCCGAGGTCTTTGAGTACACGAGAGACAAACCGTTCTTTCATTATTTCTCCGGAGCAGTACGTGTACATGTCATTTTCATCGTCGAATAACGCATTTTGAATTAGAGCCGCATGTTCGGATTTTGCTTCGACGAAGATGAAGAAGCAAACGTCTTCTACAAAAAGGTCTCGGAGCGGACGAGGCACAACTGTGAGTTTCTTCTCTCCCCCCATCCACGACTGCCCATGCTGTATGTAATGACAACACGTGTTTCAAGTTTTCCAGCCCTTCCTCTTTAAATCTGTTAAAAAGGACAAGAAGGAGAAGCGGAAGGCTGCCCAATCTTCTCCGGTGAGCCCAGGAATAATCTCCAGCCCCGCACCCCACTCCTTTGTCCACGTGGCCCATGTCGGAATCTCCACGATGGGTATCATTGAATCTTCCAAGAACATCGAACCAGCCTGGTCGGCGCTGATCGCAGACCTTCAGGGTTATGGGGTGTCAGCGACCGAGGTCAAAGATAACAAGGATTTTGTGGAAGGGTTTCTCGCGGGTGCTAAGTCGATGACCGAGCAATCAACAGCTGCGCAGCACCAGCGTGAGTCTTGATGCACCATTTTTTTAAAAAGGAACCTTGCTGATGTCGGACCTGCGTGGCAACAGAACCTTCTCAGACACCTGAAAAGAAGCACAAAATCCCGAGAAAACGTGTCACTATTCTTTAATTCGTCTTCTGTTGTTGTCAAGTATAGTTATGCGTACACTCGAAGCAGCCCTTGTTTTTTTTTTTCTTACCATACTTCTAAGTCGCTAAATTTGCATACATGTGCATTATTATCAGTTGGGTTGGATATTATTGGCACTGTAGTAAACATAACAACATGAAATCTTAAGCTAGTATCTCTAAGTCTATACAAGTCTAATGTCATGTCAGCCCAAGCTGGATTACACTACAACAGATAAATGACTCACCTGTAGATGCGAAGTGAGCGTGGTGTGAATGGTTGTAGCCATGAAAATCAAAAACGCGTTAGGTCACGGCCGAAAATCCCTATATCAAGTGTCAGCATCATAATACCGGAACACACGGGACAATGGACATACAATTTAGGAACCTGTGCAGGAAATAGATGAGATTGGAGATTAGTTGATCAGAATAACGCAGCACTTACCAATATGTAGGCACTAGAATCCTACAGCAATGTGCATCAGGCGCCCACTAGTCAATTTGCGGGAAAAGAACTACGTACTTGTTCCTAACACTAAGAGTCATAGTGAAATACGCGGAACGCCATAGGAGCCACGCTAAGCGTCCGGACTCCTTTGTTTTAACAGTTTCAGCGTTAGACCGATCATAGATTGCTTTCCTGTAGAACGAAATCAGAAACGTCCCGTTACTGATGGAGTGCCACACACCAATCTCCTAGATATGCTAAGCTCCCCTTATTGTGGAACTCGAAAGGCTTAGTATGCTCCTGATCTTTGACGATTTTGTTCAGCTTTTGCGCCACATACTTGGCTTTCTGATTCGCGACTGTAAATAGATCATGATAAGCCCGCAGCCCATAGGCGCCGAATAGGGCAATGGGCACAAACCTTGGGCAGTAGCGGGAAGGAGGTGCCCTTTGATGTTTGCAGCGTCGCCGATAGCCCAGACATCTGGGTCAACGTGACCTTCATTTGTAATGACGTTAAGGTTCCCGTCAGTGAAAAGGCTAGAGACAGTCATATATATCAACTTAGACGTCTTGGTTTATCAAGGACTATACGAACCCCTCGGTCTTCTCTTGCTTTTCTAGAGAATTAATCGACTGGATAAGTGGGTTAGGGGCTAATCCGGTACTCCAGACAAGGAGACCAAAAGGAACTATAGCCATAATAGTGAGTAAGCATCTAAAATAAACTAAGGCATCAAGTCCGGACCTTCTCCTTGTTCTTTGACGAACATATGGCCCTGTGTAACAGTCAGCATCGAGATCATGATTTGGAACACAGTGTGGTGCTGACCTTCTCAACGCGTTCCACATGGTGGCGCGTTTTGATACTAATACCATCTCTTCTGAATTTGTCCTCAGCGTAGCTATAATGACCCGAATGACATCGAGATACAGGAGAAACATACATGCGACTTACACTCCGAGGGACTTGTCAAAATTGCCCAGGATGTTTGGTGCCACGTCGTACAGAGTGATTTTGGCCATGCGTGCGAGCGCTGGATAGTGCCGTTCTATCTCGGCATGTAGCAGATCATGTAACTCGGCTGAGAACTCGACACCGGTAGGGCCACCACCTGCGAGGCGTATCAGCACGAGGACAGATGACAAATTCACCGGAGACCGGTTACTTACCAACAATGCAGAAATTAAGTAAGCTTCGGCGTTGGACGTCAGAAAGGATAGGCTGGTTGGCTTGCTCAAAACCTACATAGGGTGAGCATCATTGTCTATAAAAACTGGTACATATACTCACACTCGATAATGCGCGTCCTGATTGCTCGAGCATCTCGCACGTCTTTGAGGAAATGTGCGTGCTCTTTGACCCCAGGTACGTCGAATGCTACAATCATTCGTCAGAAACGTCCGTAGAGTGAATGTTTCATGTCCCTGATCACGTACTCTGCGAGTAGGCACCGACAGCGATCACCAACTTGTCGTAACGCAAGGTGAATGCAGTCTCCGTTGCAGATGTTTCCACGAGAGGGGCAGAGGCAGTTTGTTCAGATTCTAAAGGAGGCGTGGCAGGCACCTGAAATCATTTCTTAGCCCGTGACCAGCGGAATTCGAATGAATACGTACACATTTCAAAGTCTTTTGCTTGAAGTCTTGAGAGAACTGATGGTCAGGTGCCTATGATGATCAAAGAAAACAAGAACAGACCGATTGCATCACACCAGGCCTGGTAGCAGGTCTAGAAAATAGAATAGTGCTCGAATGCACACAATTCAGGTTGGTAGCTGGTTTGACTCACCACTTGTGGAGAATACCTCCGCACCTGTGATCCAGACTGAGGACACTATGATGGAAGCATAGTATAACTTACCGGTTCTACTGCACAGCGAAATTCAAGGGTGCCGACAGCGCAACTAGCAAGCAAAGGGGTGAAATTGAAAGCGTTGGTCGGTGAGACCATCGTGACATCTGCAAAGCAAGCGTCAACTGCGAACGAATCGCATGAACGCAATCAAGGGCTTACTCCAACGCTTCTTATCGACAGCTCTCAGAATCTCGTAGCCTCCCCAGCCTGAACCCAATATGACCAACCGTTGTTTACTACGTGGTGCAGACGAAGTAAAGGTTCGCGCCGCGGCCCGGGCAACCGACCGACTTGCCGTTGGGTGAAGTTGCACACGACCACATACAACACTCAAGCGCGCCTTGAACATGGTCTAGTGAAAACGTTGAAGACGGGAAAATACTGTAGTTCAGGAGCTAGCTTTTAAATACCCCAAGTTAGCGGTGTATTAGATAATGGGCAACCGATGGTGTCATGAACCCATGGCAGTGATGGCACTACTAATATTTTTGAGAATCGGGTCATGTCGGGAGGCGAATTGACGCTCCATGGACTATAGATAATATGCCTAATCCCGCTGTTAAAACGAAAAACTTACCAGGGCTGTAGTCCGTAGCTAGACATACTATTTGACTGGCAATCTTCGGGCAAGTCTCTCTGAGCGGCAAAACAGGCAAAAACGTAGGCAAACAGACGCTCATGACGTCACCGCTTATTACTACTACAGGGGTCGTCCATGTCATCGTTCACCGTCACTGGTAAAGGCTCGTACTAAGTAACTTGCTTATCATGTCAATCGCACATCTTCGAGGTCTTCGAGTGTCCTTTTATTCGATTCCTAGCTTTAATCTCGTCCCAAACACGTCCCTGCAGAGTTATCCTCTCCTCATATATCACGAATGCTTCCCACAGTCGACATCTGCTACTGCCATTGAGGCCCACCTGAGGTCCATCGGCGTCGTTGAGCCTCAGTGGAGGTACACCATGTACAACACGACACACTTCCACAGCACCGCTCATGAAGTGTTGTGCATCGCATCTGGTCGTGCGAGGGTATGTTTTGGCGGAGAGGACAATCCTGGAAGGGTGGAGACGGAACTTAAGAAGGGGGATGTTGTTATCATTCCAGCAGGCGTGGGACACAGACTCTTGCAAGATTTGGACAGTGGGTTTGAGATGGTCGGAAGTTATCCAAAGGGAATGGACTGGGACATGTGTTATGGTAGGGAGGACGAAAAAGCACAGATTGAAGGCATCAAAGACTTGGGGTGGTTCGAACAAGACCCTATATACGGTAACGCAGGACCCGCACTCGAGTGAGTATAAATGCACATAATTCTGCAGTGCATTAATCGAAAACGCAGTGCCAGGAATCAATCCTTGAAAAAGTGAGACATAGCACGACGTAGGCCATGAACTGAGAGCCAATATCAAGGATTTTAACATGCTGTAGGAGCAGACCAAACTTGTCTATACACAAGCGATAGTGCAAGTGCGACAATTGGTACATGCATCGAGAAAGTTCGATAGGCCGTATGATACAAGAATGCCGTTCGACGTCAATCATTGGCAACCTAATTGCCTCTTGGCTTCTGCTTCTGCCTCACTAATAACGCGTCCTTGCACTTCCTTCTCAACCTCTACTCCAAGCTTATGCAAACGGCTACGGTCCGCACCTATGAGCGACACGTAGACACCTTTCTGTAGGACTGGATATGAGCCTATCCGAATACCCTCAGGTTGCACTCGCTTTTGAAGGCCAGTGAGGAAAGGGGCAATGGACGACTCAGGTAGTCTAAAGCAGGGAGGACGAGGACGATCAGCATAGTGGCTACGAACATGGTGACGAGATGCTCACGCCGTGAATACTTGGAGCCGGAAAGGTCGCTCCTCTTCTGGTGGGAGGAGAAGGAATGGTTTCAGGTTGTCTAGCATCTTTTGAAAGAGACTGGGGATGCCTGGAAATATGTAGAGTCTCCCACATAGTCGCACGACGGGCTTGTAGAAATTAGCGACTGGTCACCCGTCTTAGTACACTCAAGTACGCTTACCACCCATATGTCACTTGCGACGAAAAGTACCTCAGCTGCATCGGGGAACAGTGCCATACGTTTGCGCGCGGTTTGCTGCTCCTCACTCTGCTGTAATATCCAAGCCCGATGTTTGCCAGACTCCGCCATGCGAGCGAGTGTCTCCTCATGATATGCGAGGCCCTGATTAAAAGACTTGGCCAGCGATGCATATGTTATATCTGTGGGTGATAAAGCCCGGAGATAGAGAATGGCGTCATGGTCGTGTTCCGGTAACAAAGTTAAGAAAGAATTGCGTACCATCGTGGGTGGGTCCAATACCGCCTGACGTCACCACAAAGTCGTACATTTGTACCATTCTCCGGCTAGCCTCGATGCTGGGGCTCGCTGAGCAGCTATGCCCCTACAGAGTATTACAAGCGACGCACGTACATTTCGCCTTCATCATCCGCTATCACCTCTATCCGTTTCCTGAAAGGTGATTCACAGCGTGTACATGACTAGGACTCCGAGGTTGCTCACAACTGAATGCCGTGCTCAAAACAGAACCGTGCAAAGTAATTCGAGTTTCGGTCGAGCGTCTTTCCATTGAGAATTTCGTCCCTTAACAGCTACCCTTAGCTTTCCATTTGTAAATACAGAACAAGCTACACACCCAATAATGAGTGCTGCAGCAGTCTTTATGTGTCGTTGCTCGCCAAGTGAATTGTTCTCCGGTACAGCAGAAGTGGCAAAATTCAATGGTGTGTTATCTAGCGGAATAGAGCTTGAAGTTGACATTGCGCTTGAACATGAAGGACGAGGTGCTCGACGAAGATGAGTTGAAAGGGAGGCAAGTCTTGCTAAGGTGCGAGGATGCATGGTCACTCAAGCAAAGAATGTCATACAATGGGAATGGGACGAGTTTCCTTACCGTTGACTATTTTGATTGCCGTAATACTATAGTAGAACGCGGTGCTACCAACCTCAGTATAATCTACACTAGTTGTTCAATCACGCTCAATAGTATTAGGAGAGCGTCTCGGCAGCAGCTGCCATGATACCTCTCGTGCAATGGGCGGCGAAGGTCGACGCTTTGTACGTTTACTTGATACCTTCACGACATGTCCTGACAGAGGTCCGAGTCGTATGTCAATGTCATGGCCCATCTTTTGGGATAGTTTCGCTGGTCGGTCTTGGACCTACACCATGTAAAGTAACTGTCCCACACAAGTCGCATTATAAGTCTTGGTTATGACAACGATTTCCATTCATAGGAAGCGCCAGCCCAACAGGCTAATTTGATACATTCGGTAAGCTCGGAAACATCTTGATAGTTAATACAATCAGGGACTACGGCCGCTCATCCCTGTGCCTTCAATGGATAAATAAGTATCGGGGGTGTATACTACAAAAAGGCAAATTGAGAGGAAAGGAAAGAGAAGGAAAGAGAAGAAAAAGCTATCAATTGGACTCTCGGTGCGGGCTTCTACGGGTTGGGCGTTTCCTCTCGGGAGACGCAGGAAACTCGACTACGTCTGTAGACAGACGTCTGCGCTTCGCGTGACCACCACTATTGGAGCCATCGTCCTGAACAGGGCAATGTTCAGATGATGGCGAGAGCAACGGTGGAGAACCCTCATCCAGCACACCATTCACGATGCTAGATATATCCATGGGGTTTGGCGACTTTCTGGCTTCTTGTTCATCGGGCTCCCTGCAACGCTTGGAGGAGCTGCGGTGAGAGGCGTCTGACTCAGAGGCTGTATTCTCAGCGTCGCTCGCTGTATCCTCGGCGTCGCTCGCTGCAGCCTCCGCGGGGACGGTGGCAGCGTCTTTCTTCTTCCTAGCTTCCAGCTTTCTCTTCACACCTGCGCGAGCGTTCACTAGCGCGAGGATGATTTCTTCTCGAGTGGTAGATCGCGTCGGAGGAGCGGGGGGAGGCGCGCCAGAATCAGGAACACCGCCAGAGGCTAGCGTCATGGCGTACCAATCGGGAGTGTCATAAAATGCACCCGAGCGCCGGAGTCTGGTACCCCGTTGCGTTTTAGCATAGCACTCTGGAATCCTCCATGTATCATCCGTGGTGGTAGTCCCCAAGTTCACACACGTGGCAGCGTCGGTGGTGTCGGACAGGGTGTTGGAGGCGTGTTTAGGGGTCTGCTTGGAGGTAGGTTGCTCTAGCACTGAGATGGAGGGTGAGGTGCCTGACTTTTCTGAGGTAGCCGCACTGTGCGTCACAGGCTCTGGCGTTTCCCGAATGTCAGGAGGGGAAAGTGTCACAGACTCTTCTGGTGCGTGCTCCTGGCAACGCGAGAGAGCTGCGACGGTGGATGTTAGGAGTCGCTGTTCTGAGCGAATCTCCTCTATGATAGCCTGCTGCGAGCTGCGTACTGATTGAGTATGCTGAGGGTATATGCACAGCAAAGAGACGGCTCACTCTATCTTCGACTGCATGATCATGATTGATTGGTCTCTTACTTTTATCTGCTCGGCTTGAGTGGCGAGGATGGAAATGATCTCTTGGAGCTTGCTGTCCTGCGCAAGAGAGGTCTCCATAATATGCCGGACACCGGCAAGCACTTGAAGCATGTCGTGCGGTATAGTTGACAAGATAGTAGCGCTATCGATGGAGTCGGTCGATGTCATGTTTGAGATTTGAAGGTTGGTGAATTATGTCTGTTGAACTGAAACGCAGGTTGTGGGAGCCTTAAGTACTGCAACAGACCAACGCTTTGATCCTCCACAAGCCACGGACAGGATGTGCGCTTGGACGACTCGCGCTTCAAAGCAAACTATTGTGTGCTTTGACAGACAATGGTATGCCATGGTGGCTTCCTCGATTGTGAGTGTCCAGTGTCCACTGTGGTTTGACTGTGGTTCATGGTAAACGTGCTCGAGAATCATTGATATTGAGGTCCAAGCCCGGATCAGGGTCTAATTATATAATCGGCTTGACCTTTGGCCAGTCACTGGTTCAGGGCCCGTCCTTCGTTGTTCAACGTTCAACAAGCTCTCAACTGCATCGATTTCAAACCCATTCAGCGAGGTTCGTAACATCCATTATATTTCTAGACTCACTGGCCGGGATCAGTTCTCTTACGCCTTACAGCTTGATCGTCTCGCTGCTTAGGCCATTACCTTTTAACAATACTATTACTCGAGAGTCGTTGGGCCCATGCATGGATAATTCAACTCCCGGTTTGTTTTTCGTCAGTTATCAGACAACATCGTGTCCGATTGAACCAACGAATTTTTCCATCAAACGTAAAAATATCTCGGTAAACTATGTAGTTGAATTTTGATGGTTAGATCTATTGGTGTGTACTCGCTATCATGAGTGACTGGCAGCGCAGATTTCTGTGACCGTGCTGGCGGAAAATTTACATTATATAATAGTTTTTTTTTTCTATTATGTATATTTGCAAATTGCAATAAATATGCATTAGCTATTTGTCAACGCCCGGGTCAGACTCACCGCCAGCCTGTAACTTTTGGATATCGGCTCTCATGATGTGGCAGACTTGCAGTGAGCTCGATCTCTTACATGCCTGTTCAGTATTGACAGCAATCGTTACGGGGTGGTTCCAACCAGAAGCGTTATCCACAAAACCGCGGTCCGTCATGAACAGACGTCTAGATCGGAAGGCATACAAACCATGCTTGAGCTTCTATTACTCTCATTTTCTGGCTCTTGAACTCTTATTAAATGCCTTCTGTTTCATCATCATCCATTACCAAAGGCTAGCCCAAACCCGTAAACAGGCGCAGTGAGTACGATCTTGTTTTCTCCCCAACGACTATGACAATATCACAAGGAACTGATCCAATATGATATCTGCCGCGACATGTACATGAAGCCCACCAGCAACCTTGTCATTCCGCCGATACTGAGCTGATCGGCTTTCTAAATGCGATCGGACTACTGGTACCTGGCTGGCGCAAATAATCTTACGCAGGTACAGTTCAAGTTTTACAGCGTTGATGAATGCAATCCGATTCGGATCTTCCAGGGTTGCGTAGTTGTGAGATAACTTTTTTTACATAAGTTACACAGAATGACATCAGGTCCTGCCGAATTATTTCGAATGTCCAAATTTACTCCCGCACGCTGCTGCTGCGTCTCATCTTATGCCGACCACGATTCAAGGTTCTTTTCCGCAACTCATCCGGATCCGTGACCATTTGGCCAAATTAGATTAGGCACAATAGTTTCGATTCACATTTCTGCGCCAATCAATGGCAAAGGGTACGTACAGGGTATCCGATTAGCGATTTTAAGGGGCTGTCGGTCCGTATTAATGCATCCCCAGACCACCCCCGCATGAATGGTTTAGGCTTGGGTACTATAAGATGCTGACTCGGACCATGCACACTCTAGCTTCAATCGGACACACACTTAATCTATATTAAGTATGACGCTAAACTTCTACTCTTATCCTATGTTGGCCCTACTCAACAACATGAAGGTCAGCCATGCTGGTGGTGTTGTCGCAGCCATAGGGGTGCTCGCCATGATGTATAAGAAGTCCTGGCTCGCGATGTCTAGCAAGAACGGCCTCCCACTTCCTCCTGGACCTCCCGCCCACTGGTTCTGGAGTAACGCTTTGCCTACTGTTAAGTTAGTGTTGGAAAATTGATCCTTGATGTTCGCTGATTGTCCGCTCAGCATTGCTCATGCACTCACAGACTCTGTTCGCAAGTATGGGCCTGTGGTGTCGTTTCGACAAGGCAGCCAGGTGATAATCGTCATTGGCAGCGTTGAGGTAAATTGTACATGCTTTTCATTTTTCCCTGAGATCGACCCCTTCGTCAGGCAGCCACGGAAATCATGGAAAAGGAAGGTGCATCACTGGTAGATCGCCCTCGCTCCGTCGCTGCAGGCGAGATGCTTTCAGGAGGGATGCGTGTTCTTATGGCCCGTTCCGGTGATCGCTTCCGGCGCCTCCGCAAAGCGCTGGCTACCCATCTTCAGCCGAAGGCCGCACAAGCATACCAAGAGATACAGTGCGAGAACGCAAGAGTGTTCGTCTTGGATATCTTGAATGACCCGAAGAACCACCAGCATCACTCAGACCGGTATGTCCTTTCGAAATTCTCTTGGAATTACTTTATAGATATAGGTGCCTCAAGGTATGCAGCATCCATCATCCTTCGGGTGGCCTATGGGAAATCTACTCCAACTGCCTATGGTGATCCTGAAATCGCCCGTATCCACAAAGTTCTTGATCACTTCCAGGTCGCGATGCGCCCAGGGGCGCATCTCGTTGATCGTGTGCCTTTTTTGCGATATTTGCCTGGTTACGGGAAGCAACTCAATGAATGGCATCAAGAAGAACTTCAGCTGTTCAGGCAGCAGCTAGGGCGCGTAAAGAGCGAACTAGTGAGAGTCCTTTGATCGTATTGGCGAACATATCACTTAAGCCTTTCTAGGAACAAAACAAAGCGGGTCCCTCTTTTACTAGGACGCTATTAGAGAACACCGAAGTACATCGGCTTTCGACAGATGAAATGTCCTATCTTGCCGGAACACTCTTTGGGGCGGGATCTGATACGGCAAGCCATGCGACTTATTTTTAGCCCTTCTGAATTTTCTGACGCTGAGTTCAGACTGCTGTGGCAGTTACTAATACTCTGATGGCTGCAGCTTGCAACCCACTGGCTCAGGCAAGAGTTCATGAAGAGCTCGATAGAATTGTCGGATCAGACAGAAGTAATGCTCAAATCTGAGTATAACTCCATCGGCTTTTCGACTAATTCTGCCTGACAGCACCAACGTTTGAAGACTCAGGCTCGCTCCCTCAATTGCATGCATTCTTGTTGGAATCCTTGAGATGGCAACCTGTCTTCCGCATAGGTAAGATCTGAATTCTCCACCGTCCTGCACAACACTGACATACGTTCCAGGATTCCCCCATCGTGCAACTACGGATATTATTTGGGTCAGTGTTTTTGAATTGGTACTAGGCTCCGCGATCATCTCATCTGTGTAATCAGAATGGATATTGCATCCCTGAGGGTGCCACGGTCTACGGGTGCCATTGGTAAGCTTTTAGGTTTTAATTCATGGTATGTATCACTTCATTTACCCTATTTTTTTAGGGCTATTTCTCGCGATCCTGTTGCCTTTCCAGATCCTGAAACGTTCGATCCTCAACGCTGGCTCGATTCAGAAGACCGCGTCAGGGACGATATAAAATCCTTCCCCTTTGGCTATGGTAGACGGTAAGCTTACGCCGATATGATTACTAACTCCGATCAATGAAATTCGACTGTTTTTGACAGCGTGTGCCCCGGCATGCACCTCGCAAACCAGTCGTTGTTCATCGAACTTGCACTTCTCTTGTGGTCTTTCCGCATTGTTCAACGACCTGACGCACCGATCGATACGAACGCTTTCTGTGATGTCGTTACAGCTCGCGCATTGCCATTTGAAGTAGATGTTATTCCAAGGATGGATGTTACCAGGTTGAGGGAGATGATAACAGATGGGTAAATGGATTGAGGGTGATGACGATAACACGAAGCCTCGCTTCATTCATTCTTTCGAGGATAATTGTATTCTACTAGGCATGGCCTACACTATGACGACATGAAAATGGCACTAGTAGACGCATGAAGGCTAATAGTGACCTTCCAGTAAAATATTACAATATTAGTCCGGGTCACAAACCCAAGACGACCAAAAAATTCAGGCCTTCCTATGCATGGCACACAATGACACGGTGATATACTCTTCTGTCCTTGACTACGTGAAGGTATGCATGTCGGTTCTTCTTTGCTCGACCATGCCTCTGAACCTATATCTGTTCAGGAATCATCAGGCACTCCATTAGCAGCACTCCACATACAATGTGTAGCATAGCTGCAGATAATCAATTGTCAACCTCAACGGCCGATTTCAAGGCTGCTCAGCTGAGTCCTCCTAAGCCACCCAACCACTTCATGCCAGCCATTCGAAGGTTTCGTGCCATACTTCAAGCAAACAGGTGCAGCAAGCACGATCTTGATTTCCCTGCGAGGAAACACCGTCGCTAGAAATTGGGCCACCGCTTTTGGATCTGCGAGAGATGAAAACCCATCCACCGATATTCGCATGCATGCGGAGCGTGTGGGGCGAGAGGACAGAGTAGCAAGCGTTTCATCGTCGAGCACTGGCAACTCTGTCATATCCCACGGGATACCAAGCTGGAGGCGCGATAGCTTTGGACAGTGCCTCGTGAATGTGACGAGACTGCTCAGGTCTACGGTAGTTAGCGCAAGGTCTCTTGCGGAGGTAGGATTGAAGTAGAATTCGACCAGGTGAGGCCACCCGATGGCGAGCTTCTTGCACAGAGCGTTGTCAAGTGATATCACGAGTCTATCGAGTGCGAGGTGCTGCAAATGGGAGAAGACGAGTAGATCTTCGACGGGAAGGAAGTATGGGTGACCAGGACCTCTATATTCGTCGACCAACAGGTTGATTCCTGACCGGTTGATGGTGATGGTCTTCAAGGATAATTCCCATCCTCTTTTCGATGAGATGAGAGCTGTAAGCGCGCCCATGGAAATCTGATTCCTGTCTGCGTGGACGATGGTCAACGAGAGACTGTCCAGCGTAATCGACTGAACAGCTTTTATGAGTGACATCATGAAACGGATATCACTTGAGATCGTTAGATGTCGTAGGGAAGGAAAGAGTTGATGATAATCTAAGCGCCGAATTACATTCGATGGGCAGTATGGGATAGTCAAATCAAGGGTGTGGAGCACTGTCGACTCTAATGCTGTCAAAAAACCAAGAGCAAAATTGATGTGACTTGACAGCTTCAGTTTCCGTAAACGTGGGAATAACTGAAGGCCAGCAAGGCCAGGACCCTCAGAAACGCTGCCGCTGATAGTAAGATCCAGGCTATCCAATTCGCTGAACAAACTCAGAGGAGCAATTGCTCCTGAGTAAAGCGCATGTTTATTGTAAGGCGGAACGTCGACTGCGATGTCAAGTTAAGCGATGCATGTCCCCTCGATCGAGCCTCACCTGTCAATTTTATGACCTTGAGCTGAGGAAGATCATCGACAAGAATTGAGAGTAATGGCCATCCTCCCTCTTCTGTATCGAATGTGGGAGCGAAATCGAAACTGGTGAGGTTACTACCAGATAATGGCGCCAATGAAATGTCCGCCGAGTCTTCTATGGAAAGATCAAGTTTGGACCAGGATATGGAGGTGAGACGAGGTAGAAAATCCTGCACAGGGTAGGTGGAAAGGAGCCAATTGATGATATATGAGGGGATCGAGAAAGTTTCTGGAAGACGCCATTGACATTCACCAGCAGGCTGACCTAACCTCTTGATCCTTCTAGCATAGGGTTGCATTTGTGCCCAGTCAGAAAATAATGGATCTTGAACCAGTTGCTAGAAGCATGTGAGGATTCTACGGATCGGGGCCAAAATATAGTCACGTACAATGCTTCTTCGCTCGCCTGGCTCGTTCCTACCGTGAACCTCGACGACCGATGGGGACATGCACATCAGTAGTGGTCCGAAGCAGAGTTGAGTATTCCACAGGACGTCAAGCGCCGGTCCGCTCAAAGCGTGGCACGTTCTCGCGACTGCTGCGATATCCTGGAGACAGAGACGATTGCGCTCATGAGAAGAAGTGGGTTCTGAAAGAAAAGGGTTGAGGAACTCGAAAATATTGCACGCAATTTCAGGGAGAAATAAAGCGTGGTGCATGGCGCGCAGTCAAGATGGCTCAACCATGGTGATTAATCCTTTATAATTAATAGGTGGCACAGGACTAGTACAGGAAGAGATATAGCACGGGGTAGGGCGAGGGTTCCAGATTTCGTTCGGGGCGCCTGTTATTTATAATGCAAGTGCGTCATGTACACTCGTGGCGGGGAAAGGACTCAAGTGCCTGAATAATTCACATGAGCTACTTAGAAGGTCAATAGCATATAATAATTCAGCCATCTCACGTACCAATAGCATGTCGTGTGATCTTAAACAGCTGCAGCGCTCACCAGCGAATTTGCCTCGAGAATGTTATGCTACATACGTCTTATGAGCGGGGTAGTCTGCTCTCGCACGTGTGTTCATTTGGGACCAATGAGAGAGCGCAAAAAGGGTCGTGCGAGGTAACCGGGCCGTAATGATAGGCACGTTGTATGGCACACGAGCAAATTCCCCCATTGCGGGATGCCAGCCAATCGCTAACGTGAAGTTGTATAAGTACATAGCAGAACAGATCAGCCAACCTGAGTTGTTTGATGTCTCCCCTCAGACCCATTATACCACTCAAGCCTCCAGTGGAAATGGTCAGGGCAAAGCGCTTGCGTTCAGACTCAGGTCCTTCAGCTGTAGACACCCAAAGACACTCCAGCCCTGTTTCCAGTGACTATCAGGCTGAAAATGACGCCTACGATGCCCAACCTCCTCCCTCGCAGCCCAGACGTCGCGGTCGCAAACCTGGCACCCTATCACGTGCAGCACGTGAAGCTCAGCGGAAGACCAACCACTCTCTCATCGAAAAAGCCAGGCGCACGAAAATCAATGATGCCCTTGCCACCTTAAGAGAGCTCGTCCCTCCCGAGTACAAACGAGTTAACGAAGTTCTTGGTGACCGCAGTGATGACGATGACGATGAACCAAAGAAGGGCAAAGGAAAGTCAAAGTCAGGAGAGAAGGAGTTTAAACTTGAGATCCTCGTGCGCACTGTCGCATACCTACAGGACCTCACAGAAAAGGTCAAGCAGCTCGAAGAAAATGGCTGCCCAAGCTGCAAACACCCGATTCGCCCATCTTCTGACGACGACAGATCGTCGAAACGGAGGAGACAGGACTTTGAGTCGAACCAAGCCGACGAGGAAGAGGGTGCAAGGACTGACGTGGCATCCTCTGACGACCCACCCTCTCGCTTATTACCATCCATTTCAACCTGGCTTCCTTCTTCATCGGAACGGAGATCCCTCCTCCTAACTCCCTCTCAGTCACCATCCACATTCGCACCCCCAGTCTCGAGCACTTCAAAGTCTGCATCACTCCAGCTCCCGACCCCTCCAACTTCCGTGGCGTTCACTCCTTCCTCCTCTATCTTCGGAGTCCCCCCTGTTCTTACCCTCCCATCTCCCAGTACATTCCTTCCCTCGTCAGGCACGCCGATCCAACCATGTTTTTCAGGTTTCATTCCCCGACGAACTTCGAGCGATACATCATCATCCTCACCAATGTACTCTCCGGAGGATGAAACTGCTGCATCACTCTTGTTGCGCATTAGTACCTCCGCAACATCACCCCATTTGCCACTAAAGCAAGCACCTCCCTCGAAAGATCAATCAACTCAAGAAGAATCTGTGCATGCACTTACTCCAAGTCGTCTGTTGGGTTTGACGGGAGAAAAGTGAAGAAAGCGTCTATTTTCGTCGATGGATTCGAGTTGTTTTGTAATTTATTGGCTTTGCCTGACCTACTAGATGATCATGACTATGTACTCGCACGGTGTAACACAACCATTGTAATTGTACCTTGTTTTCCGCGCGGGCTCTTTAGAGTACTTGTCCCTTTACGTCAAAACCGATTTTTCACCACTCATCGCTTGTATGTTCAAACCACTCGCATGCAGGTCTGTCTTTACACACGGAAGGCTATTTTATTCCAGCATCGCCGCTCGTCAGGAAGCTCCACATTCTGCTGTTACAGACGCACAAGACGATGAAGACAACTTGCAGGACCTCATCCGACGCAGACGAAAGACAGAGTGGAAGCGAAGACAAGGGGTAAGCTGCACTCTCCGTACACGCGTACCACCTACAGATCACAATCATTGCGCAGGGCCAGGTTTTCCTTGACCACCTCATAATCAACGTTCGAGGAGGTATGTCACAAAGTATCTGACTTTAACGCGCGCACTACCCTCAACACCATTAAAAAAACAGGCAATGGAGGTGATGGATGCGTCGCATTCCACAGAGAAAAGTGGAAACCAATGGGCCCCCCGTCAGGCGGTAGCGGCGGACGCGGAGGCGACGTTTACATTATCCCCACACCCAACCTCACCACTCTCTCCTCCATCCCAAAACGCATACGCGGCGCAGCGGGCGGGAACGGCCAGGGGACATGGCAGAACGGCAAAAACGCGCCGCCGACGATTATCAAAGTCCCCCTTGGCACAGTACTGCGCGAGCTCCTCCCAGGCGACCCGCGGCGCGCAAAGGACGAGTGGGAAGCGGAGGAGGAGGGTCTTGAGGGTCTTAGTCCTGAGGAACGCCGTGCGAAGCTAAGGGACGACAGATGGGTGCATTATCCGAGGTATGCAGATGATAATGTCAACCGCGACGTGTTCAAGCAGGCGGAGGGGGCTTTGTATCGCGAGGAGAGAGCCAGGCGCTGGGCGAGGAAGCAGAGGGCGCTTTCGCCTATTCATATTGACTTGGACAAGACGGAGGAGGTTGTGGTTTCCGATGATGCGCCTCTTGGATTGGGCCGGCAGGTGTGGCTTGGACATCTCGTTGCGCGGGGCGGGAATGGTGGGCTGGGTAATCCTCATTTCTTGTCGCCTGTCAATCGTTCGCCTAAATTCGCAACGCGGGGGCATGAGGGCGAGCGTATAACGCTGTCCCTCGAACTCAAGATACTCGCGGATATTGGACTTGTCGGGATGCCGAATGCGGGCAAGAGTACTCTCCTTCGTGCGTTGACAGGCGGACGTGCGAAGACTGAAATTGCCAGCTACGCATTTACTACACTTAACCCAATCGTAGGTGTGATCCGCGTAGCAGACGACGGGACATTCGAAGGCGCGCTTCAGGGTGAACATGTTTTCGAAGAAACTGCTATAGAGGAAGAGCGCCTGCGACAGCGCGAGCTTTCAGAAATAGAAGATGAAGATGGACTACTATGTTCAGAAGACACTCTTCCTGACGCAGAGCAACGAACAGGACATCACTTTGACATTCATGAGACTTTTCGCTTCACCGTTGCGGACAATCCAGGGCTCATATCTCGCGCATCAGAAAACGTTGGTCTGGGACATTCCTTCCTGCGTTCAATGGAACGATCTCTTGCACTTGTCTATGTCGTGGACTTGTCTCGCCCAGATCCATGGGACGAGCTCAGAGATTTGAAGGACGAGCTAGAGAAATACCTACCGGGAATGAGTGATAAAGCTCACATGGTCATAGCGAACAAGGCAGACTTGTTGGGTGGTGATGGGGATCAGGAGGCGGTGGAAGAAGCGCGTGAAAAGCTGAGGAAGCTCGAGGAGTACGTCAAAACAGAAATGGTCGTCAAGACGGCGCATGGGGAGCGCATATTGGACGTTGTTCCTGCATCAGCAAAATTGAGCCAGAACATGAAGAAGGTGGTTGGGCTCATGCGGAACTATGTTCAGCAGGCTAGAACGACACCGGTTTAGTGGTTTTTTGTATGTAAGCATGTCGTTCTCTATGTTGGGACTTGTAGACTGATAAATGTGTTACAAGTATTTACCTTCGTGCTGCCACTCGAGCTGCTAGGCCATTCTTGCGTACCCATGACACTTCTGTGTTGCTACGCCCGTGAATGAACACCATAAAGGTGTGATCGTAGCCCACATCTAGTAGACGATGTAGATGACATTGTGCGTACTATTGTGAGGGGACGAACTGCGAGCGACGCACTTCGTTCACTTCCCTAGATGTATTATCCCGATGGCGAACACTCCTAAGCCGCATATCCCAGTTCAGCCATAAGAGGGACCCTCTCCATTGATCAACATCCAAACCCTACGTTCTGAACAAATATGTCCTCCAGACGTCACCCTGAATCCATCATCCGCCGTGTAGCGTCGAGATAAAAACAATCTCGTCTTTATCACGAAGTTGGTAGGAACCTTCCCCTTCAAGCTCCCAGTCTGTGTCATTAATGAGCACAAGGATCCCTGGACGACTAGTGTGACCCGTGAGGTAGATTCAGGAATCGAGTACAAACTAAACTACGCACACCGTCCCGTTCTCCATGAACAACTCCGGGCGCTCCTTGAGTAGATGATCACGGAGGTGACATATCAGGTATTCGAGGTCTGCTGCCTTTGTCTCTCCTGCTCCTGGTGAAGGAACGTCATTGTCTGAAGGGGGAGTTGATGAAGACGAAGACGAAGACGATGGAGTAGAATGCGTAGAATTATCGGATGGTACAAAGTGAGGGATGGAAATGGAGTGATTACGCTTGTTGTCGAATAGCAGCTCGAGTCCACCGCTGAATCCTATGTTGACGGTTATCGTGTTGGCCATCGTGCGCTTAGCCTTTGATTGATGTCTGTGATCATGAAAAGGTGTTTTAGTGCTAGATTTACGTAATGCATTCTCCATATGCCATACGCTGATGCCAATAACGTGTTCTCATTTTCAAAGTTGACAACTATGAGACTCTGGTAGTATATCGGATAAATACACCTGCTTGTCATGCTTGAAACATGGCCGCGGCAGAGCGGGGTTCGACTCCTCGCCTAAGAGACTCTCTTTGATAAGCTCAGCCTGTCATGCTTGAAACATGGTTGTGGAAAAAGAGACATCCAGCCAATTTGTCTTTTGTGTCGAATTATTACACTTCCATTTTCACCTAACGAGTGCGTACTACAATATCATTACTTACTAGTACGGCGCTGGGCCTTTTGAACCGCCTTTACTTCTTCCTTCACTTCAGATGTTTCACCGGAGTGAATTATATCTATCATGGCGCCGCATCGATCGTTGAAGGTCTTCATGAACAATAAGCATTTCGGATCACACGCTCTTGCCTCTTGTTTCCCGCGCGAAACACTGGTTGCGACTGGATCACCTCGCTTGAACACCTCTGCTCCTGTGACTGTATGATAGACTTCTGTCTCGAAGACGAAGAAAAGCGATGCTTGCAAATTCTTTTCCCCAGTTTTTGGAAGATTTAGGATTGCTTCGGTGTCACGACATAGGAACTCCACAATGTTGGTGCCATGTAAATGCCGCCAATGGTCACTCCGACAGTACAGATTAATAGACAACAGTGGTTCATTTCAAGTTGGGTGTAGGATCATACTCATAATTGTGCTTGTTGACGCCTTTGTGTTTTCAGGAAAAATCAATCTTTCTTGGTGTTTTCTCGTTGCACATATCTCTTTGATGCACGAATTTGAGAGTCGATCGATCACACGTATGGGCGTCGCTTCTCTCAAAAATCGTTTTTCGTGAGTTTTATTTGGTTCGCATTGCGTCGTGTCTTGGTAAACAGAGTTGCTAATGATGCTCCAGTACATTAATACACCCTACGCCCCAATTGACACCTAAACCCCCTTGCCCATGATGACCGTCTCACGTCACACTCAGAACCCGATATTCTTGCACCCAGTCCACCAGCGATCGTTCGCCGTCAGCCACCACTACCACCACCACCACCACCCCATCTACGCTCCGCCCTCCTCGACAATGGTGATGAATCACTCGATCCGAGCGGGTCCAACTCCTCTTCAAGACAGTCCATTCTCCGATGACGAATCTGAAATATCCAAATCATCACTGCCACCTACTATTCCGCCCCGTGCTCCTAGTATAAACATCAGCGGCCATGCACCATCATACTCTGACAGTATCAGCAGTTCGAGTTAAAGCATAGATAGCACCTTACCCCCATCAAAACTCAACCCCCCCTCGCGGTCAAGTCTGACGGTTCCTCCGCCTCCACCTCCGCGGCGAAATGACAACAGCAATTGCAACTTCCACTCAAGCGGTGACTCTTCAGCCAGCTCAACCACTACATTCAACGCTCCTCCTCCCCTCCCCTCGCGGCGCACAATACCTGAAGATACCCCTGAGATTGTATCCCTCCTTCTCTTACCACACGCCACAGCATGAATATAGGCGCATTACCCACAGACCTCACATCTTCCAGCGACCGCAAATTCCTTGGGAGCGGTAAGCTCCCGCCCCCGCCGAGACGAACCACCGCACCAGGCGATAAACTCCCATCAGCACGGCGTGCACACTCGCCGTCATCAGACGAGGAGTCCGGTCCTGAGGATACAGGGACGACCCACGTACCCTTCTCCCCGATGCGAGCCGTGCCTCCAGACATCCACCCACCCTACGGGCACCAGTATCAACGTCCCTGCGTATTCAGCGCAAGTCGTTGTTGCCGGTGCGCGTGTACTCGTCGCTACTCACCACCACCTGCGCTGCTTCGAGCTATCACGTGGGCACGACAATTCACCGATATGGGTAGGAGACACGAAGGAGATGGGTGTGTGCGATGCGAAAGTGACTGCGCTTGAGTTTCGTGCTGGGAGCACGGGCGATATTGTGTGGGCTGGGACTAAAGAAGGCCATTTGCTGGAGGTAGATATGGATTCTGGCGGGGTGGTCGGGTCCAAGGCTCGCTCATCCATCCATCCATCCATCCATTCATTTTTCACGTTTCCTATTCGTTCTTTATCCCCCAAGATGGTGCTCCTTTTCCGCTCAACATTCATCACCGCAATCTCAGCATTCATACTAACGCTCTGCGCATTATCGATGTCAGGTACGTCACATTACCTTACCTTACGTGGTTTCGTTGTGCTTGTGCTTGTGCTTATCTCACCACCCATAGCGTCTGCTGTACCCTAATTTGGGCATCCCCTGTTACACATGCTAGACGACACGACACCCTCCGTCTCCGAGTCAATGATGTATCTGACACCCGTTGCAAGCCCAACAGGAGCGGGAGTCGTGGACTTGGCGCCTATTGTGGCAGTGCCGAGTTCGCTGGCACCAGCTACGACTCAGAGTCCAGGTGGAGATCCCAATCCCAATCCGCAGGTCGTAGAAGCACCATCATATACCAGCTTTTCCTCTGTATGTATTATTTTATTCAGTCGGTGCTGGGATATATCCTGAACATTGACAGGCGAGTGCGACTGGGGCGACGCCGGCTGTCGTTAATACCAGTACGAACGGCGCATCGAGGAGTTTGTGTGGTGGTTATAGTATGACCGTTGTGGTGGGTGTTGCTGTGAGCGGAGTGTGGTTGGTGCTCTGACCGTAGCTGTTGTTGGCGTCGGTGTTGAGCTGAACGTTGGACACTAATACACCTGGACCCTGACCAGTCTCGCATGCGAGACGTTATTTATCAAGTATCTCCCTATATTCGTGTTATCCTTACTTTACTTTTCTTTCTTGTTTTCCGTATATTGGTCGGACTGGATTGGATTTTCTACAAGTCTATGTAGCATAGAAGATAGACTCTTCAGCATGTTGTGTCTGCTGGTTGTTTTTAATTGTTAGTTTCGTGTGTAGCCTTTACTATTACCTGCTGTATCCATTGTTTTGTCGTGTCGAGACTTGTCGTATGAGTGCGGTGTGTGTGTGATAGGAACGACAGCTCTCAGCTTCACCACACGAGAAGCAAAGGATTATTCGACTGCATCCGATACACGTGCAGATTGCGAAAGTCGATAAGATGAGGCGACAGTACAGTAGGCTAGATGTATGTCAGTGAGGTGCAGAACTTGAAGGTGAGCAGGGGATAACGATGTGCCTCAGATCAGAGGCGTGGCAGGCTAAGTCTAGATCTTTGCGCAAGCGACGGATGCGGTACAAGCCCTTGCGTCAGTCCTCTCAGCTCAGCCATCCTCGATGACTGTCTCTCCTCCTTGTCCTTCAAATCTCTACCTTTGCAGCACATTCCAAATCCCTTCCTCGAGTATCCTTGAGTCTTGACAAGTTCCGATTTTGACCATGGAACGCAGCCGAAAGTTCAAATCTGCCGCGTATGCAGGAAGAGCGCGACCAAGCTGCGAAGGAAGCCGAAGAGCAAGAAGAACGCCACGAGGTTAGAACGACTGGCATACTAGATCCACAAGCCGTCGTCACCTTTCATCCAGGGACGAAAGGTGCTCGAGAGAAACTTCAATGGACGTTGAGGCGCGTGACGATGCTGCAAGAAGAAGACATCGTATCCTCACAGTTTGGCGTCTTCGGCATCGACCTACCAGCCACATGCGGTGAGAGGAAGCAAAATGCGCTTGGGCGGTAGCTCATGACGGTAGTGCTCTCGACCGGGTTGGAAATTCATCCGAGTTTGATAGTTGCCTCTCAGCTGACATCACTTCGTAAGGAGCTCCGTCATGCACGCTACCGTCTCTGTCGGATGATGACATGCAGACATGCATCTGATCACTGTGAGACGCTGTTGATGTAGAGCTGGCATCGAGATTGTACCAGTACCACAAGCTGAGTCACCTGAACGCTCCCAGATTCGCAGCCCATCAGCTTCATCTGCCTTGCATCGTGTTCCCTGTGACTGCAGACCCTCATGACTTGTCCAATGCGGAGAGCGTGGAAGATTGGTCCTCTCTGACCTTGCGGGCCCCCCGAGAATATGGGGATTCGGGATCCTACTCGTACGCGTTGCGGTCCGCTTCGGGCAGCCTTTCAGTGCTATTGTGGTGGCGCAGCAGTGGGGCGGATAATACCAGAGGATTGCATCAGATCAGAATATCATTGCGCAAGTCAGAAACATGGCTTCTATTCACCGCGGGAAGGATAGTACCTGACTTAGGTCGAGCTGTCGAGATCAAATGACCACATAGAATTTTAGTCAGAAGCGCTGAAGAAGGAAGCGCAATCGGAAGGATAACTACTAGTACTAGTCCTACTACATTGGGTGGAGTCTACATATAATCGCCTCAGGCATAAACAGAGCAGTGGTACACATACCCAGATAAACCAGACTGCAATGTTCGATCGGAAAGTGCTCTCACTTTCACCTCAGGCGTTTCGTCCTATATCCTCGAATTACAATCATTGGGCTGGTACCTATGTTATATTCGACTTGCCCATGTTAGTATGTCGAACTACGTACTAATATTTATGTAAACCAGCTACCTGTTCACAAGTCCCCTAGGAATTATACAAAGCTTATTCAAGTCCGCCTCATGGCCGCCCGCGAACATGCGGCGTGTTGTGTTACTTATGTATACGTATTTGGAGTGAAACGAGGCTATGTACCACCCATTCCTGCTGCGTGCCCTCTTCGCTCCCCTTGTTCGCAGAGACTCTTTAACATTTAGACTGATATTCAGCGTTGCTTGAACACTTACTGGATGACCGACATCAATCCTCGGAAGAAGCGCTTGTGGACGTTCAGGCGAAGACACTCAGACCTCCATTTA
>Ga0153975_1000088_pt1 | contig 24846 bp, 37 predicted proteins | sample TSGA059MetaG_FD_104694 | JGI IMG/M metagenome (GOLD analysis project Ga0153975, IMG submission 104694) | Attine ant fungus gardens microbial communities from Georgia, USA - TSGA059 MetaG | ecosystem: Host-associated > Fungi > Mycelium > Unclassified | place: USA: Georgia, Yuchi Wildlife... | reverse complement strand
ATCCTTGAATGTCGGAGGCGGGAGGGGGCAAACGGTCTTCCCTCCCTCCTCCCTCCTTTTCTGAATGAGGAAAATAATAATAATAATACGAGAGTAAGGAAGGATTTCTAGATATAGAACAGGTCTCTCACTCATGACTACCGAGAGAACAGGGATAGGGGGAGGGGTTCTTAACCAACTTCACACAGGAACGACGCTTATCGCGCCAAGATTCCGGCAGCTATCGTTTCGGAATGCTGACAACGAGCCAAACCAACTCGACTCGACTCGCGGCAAATTTCTTTAAAAAAAAACTAACAACGTTGGTGTCCATTCATTGTGGCCCATACGGTTATGGGTAAGGTTCCCTCTCCATCTCCTCGGAGCCACCACGAGGGTGCCCAACTAAACCACTTTCGAAAAAACAGAAATAAGACGAAGAAGTCGTCATTCTGATTACCAAACTAGTTGCCTATTTTCGGATACTTGCGTTTCATTTCCATTCCAAACGTCAAAAACAGCTCAGCTATCGTCACCGCAGGGACTAAAACATAAATGACACATCTTGCTGAAATCGCCGATCTCCCCGTCTTCCATGTGCAAGTGCTTTGAGTAGAAAGAACACAGGTTTTGATTGAGTTTTAGGATTTTGATTTTACTTGGATATGTCAGAACATGAGTGGAATTACGTTCCTCCACACACCAGCCGCTCAGCAATCTCCTTGACTCTCCGTGCATCGACCCTCCCTCTTTATCACACACACGATCCACTATTCAACACATTTTTATTTCCTTTTTTGACCGCCACGACTTTTGGAGTGGATTCCGCTACTGCCTTATACATCTTGCTGAAACCACTCATTTCCTAGTCTTCCATGAGCAAGTGTTTTGAATAGAAAGGATGTATGTTTTGAGTTTTTTTGTCAAAACACAAGTGGAATTACGTTCCTCCACACACCAGCCTCTCATTGACTCTCCGTGCATCGGCTCTCCCTCTTGATCACAAAACATACGATCCTATTCAACACACTCTTATTTCCTTTCTTGACCGCCGTAACTTTCAAAGTAGATTCCGCTACTGCCTTATACATCTTGCTGAAACCGCCAATCTCCCGGCCTTCCATGTGCAACTGTTTTGAGTAGAAAGAATGTATTACAAGTTTTGAGTTTTAGGTTTTTTTGTTGTCCCCTATTAAATGACCCACTCGACCCGCTTCCGGCCCCTCACGAGGTAAGTTTCAATTCACTCTCGGGTGCATTCTTCTGACACTTTTGCAACCGACAGCCTCGTAAACGAATTTGCCTCAAGGGGTTTTTTTTTTGTCAAAACACAGTTGGAATTACGTTCCTCCACACACCAGCCTCTCCTTGATTCTCCGTGCATCGACTCTCCCTCTTGACTCCATCACAAAACATACGATCCTATTCGACACATTTTTATTTTTATTCTTGACCGCCACAACTTCTGCAGTGAGCTATTATTGCCCAATACATCTTGCTGAAACCTCCCAGTCTTCCATGTGCAATTGTTTTGAGAATGTAAGTTTTGAGTTTTATGTTTTTTTTGGTCAACTCCTCTCTCGGTCAACCCCTCTCTTGAACGACTCACTCCCTCTTCCGGTCCCTCACGCGAAAAGTTTCAATCCACTCTCAAGTGCACTTTTCTGACACTTCTGCATTTGCACTTGATAGCCTCGTAAACAAATTCGCCTCAAGGAGAAAACACAATTGGAATTACATTTCTCTACACACCAGCCTCTCAACAATCTCCTTGACTCTCCGCGCATCGGCTCTCCCTCTTGACTCCTTCATCACAAAACCCACGATCCTATTCAACACATTCTTGTTTCCTTTTTTGACCGCCACGACTTCCGCAGTCAGTTCCGCTACTGCCTTTTCGCAAATCTCTACCAGTGGATCTTGAGTCTGCAGACCGCTTGTCGATGATGACAAGGCGAGAAGGTCGAGATCAGAGACGATTTTCAGGATGGAGTCGGTGGATGGGTTTGTCAACATGTGTCGAATGAGCTGCTTTCCTGTTGTGCCTGTGTGTGTGCATGAGACAACGAGCATTGATAAGAAGAAAAAAATCTACTCTACCCGTGATAGTATTACATTGAACCATATCTATGAGCTCACCCAACTGGGAAGCGGATATTGTGTTCTGCTGAAATGTTTTTTTCTGGGAGGTAAGCTGGCCCAGGAGCTCTTGTGTGACCCTGGGGTGGAGGAAACTCTCAAGGCTCGCCGTAGAAGAGAGCGCAGGGACGTACCAATTGGCAACGATCTTTGGGTCCCTTTTCTTTCGCTTTGGATCTCCAAAACCGTCGACGATTTTGTCGAAATACGTGACAGCACCGGTTTCTCCGGGATCTTGACCGTCATATCTTACTTGGCGTCCGCTGTCGATGCCTAACAAGACGTTGACGTTTCTGTCTGAGAGAGCATATGTCTGTTCCAGTCGTGTACGTGTCTGCCATGGGAGCTCGGGAAGAGATGAGCGGATGCTGTCGATACGTTCCTGGATATGAAAGATTGAACAAGACGAGCATGACGGCGGCAGCGACAGAATACCTTGCTCAAACGAAGAACACCGAGGTTTGGGTCAGGCATGTATCGGTAGTCAGGAGCATCTTCCTTTGACCTGAGCCTGAAAGTTTCGAATGTGATTTCGTCAAAGCCTCGGGTTTCCTGCTGGAGAGGTGTTGTAGGAGAGTCCGCGAACAAGGTGGATTGTCTGTGAATTTCATATGCTACAGGGAAGATTAGATTGAATGGGCAGAGTAGGTGGTAGACATACTGATAGCAGCAGTGATAAATTTAATACTGTTGAGATTTTTTATCTCACAGCGGGTGCCAGAGGTAGGAGGGGCACCGATAGGGCTGATAGAAACGTTGACATCGCAGCGAAGAGAACCCTGGGGGACGGATAAATGCTTGGACATGGAGATTTAGAAAGGCATACATCTTCCATGTTTGCGTCGCTGGAACCTACAGCTCGAAGAAGGGACTGAAGAGAACGGACATAGGCGGCAGCATCTTCTGGAGAACTGGAAAAGTTGGTGCGCTGTCAAGGCGAAAATAGAAGGCGCACCGTAGATCGGGTTCAGAGACTATTTCCATCAAACCGATTCCTGCTCTGTTCAGGTCAATATGAGATGAGCGGAATCGAGGGAGAAAGGTGGATTTTGCAGTGTCCTGGATTCTAAGCTGGGGGGAGGGATATGGTGAAGGGGAGAGACTTACCTGTTCGAGTTGGATTTGTTTTATGCGAATGGGGGGAGATGTTCCGGGGATAGACAGCAAGCCATGTTTAGCGAGGGGCGCTGGGAAGAGAGTGAGAGGATGAATGGGGGTGAATGGGAGAGCTGACCGTATTGCTGGGTGATTTGGTAGCCAAGAGGGAGATCGGAGTAAAAGTAGTGTTTCCGGTCAAATGAGGAGCGGTGTTGGATGGAGCACTGGAGTGCAATTGCAGTGCGCAGGGCCAAGTCGACGCATGTCGGATTGAGTGTCTGGAGAAAGTGAGCATAAGAATAAAAACAAACAGAAAACATACTGGGAGAGTTCCAGGGAAGGCTGCATCGAGGACGGCAACCGCAGAATTGGGAGAGGCTCCTTGATTTTTGCCTTGCGAAAATAGCTTGTGTCGACTTTTAATCTGTGCATGTGATTCAATCCCGATGACTACCTGCCAGTCGCGGCCTGCAAGACGACGGAGCATGATAGTCGCGTGATGAGTACACGTGTTTGTGATATTACACGTGATATTACACGTGATTTGATGAGCAGCTCGGCACGTGGCAGCCCCTATGGCCCGCACCCACGCCAGAGAGAGTCCTGACCCCAGCCAGGGCTCCAAGCGGCCTCGGATCCTGCCAGACACCGTCGCCGCCGTCCACAACAGCGACCCCGCATCCCTCTTCACCCCTCTCCTCTTCGATCACAACTCCATCGCCGCCCTCAGCTCCTCTTATCGCACCAACACCCCCTTCAAGCACGCCCTCATCCAGCAGCTCTTCCATGACAACCTCCTCGTCAGGGTCAAGGACGAGTGCATCTCCCAGCTCTCGTTCACCGAGAAAGAGACGGACATTTACAAGGTATTCTTTTTTTTTCTCTCTCCCAGCCCGTCCACAACAGCCTCCACAGGTCAATCAGACAGGCGACCTTGCGTCCCTCAACTTTTTGTCTTCAGATCAAATAGCCCTTCTCCCAAACCTCCTTGCCCTCCGAGATGCCCTCTACTCGCCTCAGTTTCGCAGCTTCCTGCGTGCAGTCACCGGCTGTGGTCCTCTCTCTGGCGTCAAGCAGGACATGTCCGTCAATTCCTACTCCAAAGGCTGCCATCTCCTCAATCACGACGACGTCATTGGCACCCGTCGCCTCTCCTACATCCTCTACATGCCCCTCCCACATTATCACATCTGGCAGAACGACTGGGGCGGCGCCCTCGAGCTCTACTCCGTCTCAATGGCCCCCGATGGCTCTCTCGAGCCAGATCCTATTCCTGTAAAGAGCATACCACCCAACTGGAACCAGTTCATCTTTTTTGAGGTTCAGCCTGGCCAGAGTTTCCATTCCGTCCAAGAAGTCGTCGTCAGTGGAGATGAAGATGGACGAGAACGACTCAGCATCAGTGGATGGTTCCATGCAGCACAAGAGTGCGAAGAAGGGTACATCCCCGAAAAAATCACTTCACCCTACAAAAGCTCTCGGGAGCAGCTGGTGCGTATACTGTCCCTTTATCAAATCTTCCCAATTATCCATCCCCCAAGCAATCGTCACACGTCCAATTTAGACCCTATGCCTACACAGATGAAAGAGCCCTTGCAACAGCTATGACTCTTCCAGAACACCACGCTGCCTTTCTCTCCGAATTTCTCAACCCAGTATACCTTCAGCCTCGAACAATGAAAGCCCTCGCAGTGCGCTTTGCCGAAGAATCTTCTCTCGAGTTGTACTATTTTCTTTCCAATGATCTTGCTCAAGCACTTGAAAATCGTCTCCGCGATTTAGACGCAAAAGACGGCCTTGGTCCCGACAGACCATCACCCATCCCGCCACACACAGCTGCTATAGCTTCACCTTTCAATCAGTCAAATTGGAGACTCCGTGGCCCTCCACATAAATGGCGCTACTGTACTCTCACTCCGAGACCTGCCAATGCGAAGTTTGCTATTGCGGTTGAGCCCCGCGCAGCACAATCTTCATCAGACGAAATTCTACGCTCACTACAAGATGAACTTTTCCCCTCTGATGCTTTTCGTTCTTGGCTGGCCATTGTTGCTAGTCTGGTGCCTTTAGGGTGGTTCTGTGAGGCCAGACGATTCCGCCCCGGATTAGATTATACACTTGCGACAAGTGATGATAAGGAGGCGAGGCTGGATGTCGTACTTGGATTGACTCCGGAGACAAGGGGCTCAAATGGTAGTACCAATGAGAAGAGCAATGCAATGAATGTTGGGAACGGAGAGGAAGGCAAGCAAACAGGGTGGCAGGCTGCTGAGTGGGGTGGCTGGGAAGTAAGTCATGCCTTTCGTGTTTGAAGAAAGTACCCATCGTTTTTTCAGTGTTACATGGCTCCACATGACGAGGAAGATGATCCCGCTATATACAGATCTGGGACCTCCAAACAGCCTCTACCATCTCCCCCATCTACGTCGACCAGCAATAGAAGCTTTTTGACCACCTCCACGACGACCACGACGGCTTCATCATCAGGATTTCCAATGGACCATGAAAATCCCCTCTTTCGTCTTCCATTCCATCACCTACCTTTCAATCCCGATACAGAAATGCGGGACTCCAGTGCAGACGATGATGACGACGACTCTGACACGCTCCTGACTGTCCAGCCTAGTTTTAACCGTTTATTGTTGGTGTTGAGAGATGAGAGAGTGATGAAATTTGTCAAATATGTTTCTGCGTCCGCGGAGGGATCGAGGTGGGATGTGTGTGGTGAATATGAGGTGGGTATGGTTCAGACGGAGGATGAAAGTGGTAAGAAGTGATCTTTGATCTGTTTTTTTGGAGGGTGATCTTGTTGTCTTTTTTTTTGCTTGAATATGATGTGAACCGTCATTTTGGTTCGCTGAGATGGTGAATCAGAGCGCAAAGGCAGGGAAAAAACTCACGAATACAGAATCTGAACGGGAGGGTATTGAAATGTGATAAAGGAAAGGACCTTGATTGGGAGTTCAATATCGTTGAAGATGCTTTCTCCCTCTTTTGAGACCCGACTATGTTGCAAAAGTTTTCAGCTTTTGTATCTATGACCAGACAACCAAGTCTTCAACTATGTAGGTATTCAGATACCTCCCGGATAAAAAATAGGGTCAGAGGATGGTGATGAGATTCGTGGTCCCAAACGATGGAAGGGAAGAAATGCCAGAGGCAACAACACGCGAAATTTAATAACCCCGAAAAGGGCTTTTTAGAGAATTAACTACTAAACATACTTCAAAAAGTGATTTTTTGTCCCAGACTAGGGACGATGGCGGCACTCTCGCGTTTAGCAAGCGCAAGCGCAGCTCCTGGTTTCGGCCTCCCCTTTGGTTTCCTTCCTTCACGATCCCTCGCCGCTGAAGGGTTCCATTTTGAGTGAGAACCCTCTTGTTCTAAAGGGTTTTGCGCCGACTCGGCTTTCTTCTCGTCAACCCTCGTTTTCTTCTGAAATGAAGTATCCTTGTTGATCGCGTTTGGTTTTTTGTGTCTTGTTCGAATGGTAGGTTGGGTGGTATCTCCAGAAGATTTTTGATGTGGACCTTTGGGTGCGCCACGACGGACGGCATCGGCACTCGCGTATTCTACTACGAGGTCTCGTCCATTGAGGTGGTGGTTCTTAAGGTTAATGAGTGCGCTCGTCGCATGTTCCGTCGTTTGAAAGTCGACAAAAGCAAACCTACGAGAGACCATTGTTATTTGATTTCATACTTTTGAGAACATAAACTACATACCCTTTGCATTTCCCAGAGTCCTCAAATGTGCTCAAACGAACCTTTCGTATCCAAGGAAGATCATCTCCCTTGTCGTTACTGTTGTTTTTCTCCTCCTTCTCCTCCTCCTCTTCTTCTTCTTCTTTTGATCTCCTCCCCTTATGTTTTTTTTCCTTGTCATCGCGGTGAGCTTCAAGTAACTCCCGTATCGCATCCTCCGTCGTATCAAAACTGAGGTTTCCAAAGAAGAGCGTAGGCGCCGGCGGTTGTTTTTGATTCTTGAGAACCTTTTGTGCACTTTTGGAGAGTGATTTTTTCACGCCGGTTGATGTTGTCATGGTCATTTCGGTAGCAGTAGATGGTCGTCCCGTGAAATCATCACCTTACACGTCAGTCAGTCGTTTTTTTTTTCACTACTCAAATGTCATTCCAAAGCTCACCATTTTTGATCAGCAGTTTTCGTCCGAGCAGAGGTTGTTCGGATAGTGCAATAGCAACTTTCTTCGCTTCAGGCGTTTCGAAATCAACGTACGCGAAGCTGTAGGAGAAGAAACATGAGAGAGACGAAAGAGCGAGAGACAGAGAAAAAAACATGAAGTGAATCTCACCCTTGATTTTCTCCTTTCAATCCAGGTCCTTTTACCACCTTTGTCGGCATATTGATCCTCGTAACCTCCACAGCACCTTTCTCTTTGAAAAACACTCTAATGTTTTCTTCTGTTGTCTTGAACGACATGTTCCCGACCCAGACAGAGTTTTGTCGTTTGATAACATGATTTGAACCCGCAGTTCCATCCTTTAGCTTTCTCTTCTTCTTCTTCTGTACATTAGAATCATCTCCTCGATCGAGGGATTTCAATTCTGCCCTTTTTTGTTTCCGTTTGGCTGCATGCGATAACACAGGTAGATTGTCCTCTTCCTCAACGAGGGGTTCCGACTCATTTTGCAGCCCAGAGCTTAAGGTATCGGAGTCAGCGTCAACCTGATCCTCGACCGTTCGTTTCCGTTTGGATCTCGTGGGCGCAGGAGAACTAGACAAGGATGAGGAACTCATTTTTTCAGAAGTTTGGTACCTGTGACTTCATTTTATGGTGATTCGCACGTTATGGATCCATAGAAATGATTTGTAAGATACAACATGACACTAATGATGTGCTTCCATCAGACCTAAGAGAGGATGTTGAAAGTTGTTGGAAAAGACGACGAGTAGTCAGAGATGAAAATAAATGAAGCCCCAGAACATGGGGGGAGTGCATGAGACTGAAAATAGAAATGAATGGGGGCGATAATGACAAGGAAAGTAAATCAGAGGCAATGCCACTGTTACAAGCCATTCATGCTCAAATACTCTTCTTCATTGACATTGTCCTCTTCCTCTCTGCATCCCGTAACACTGACTTGGGACCTTTTCTTGCCATAGCCCACAAGAACACTAGCATGATGATTGCAAACTGCAACCACATCCATACTTCAAGCATGATTCCTCCCACTGTCGACTTCGAAATCTCACTCGTCTGAGACCTGGCCGGTGATAGATTTTCTTCGTTATAAATCTCCTCCTCTTCTCTTTTTATACCACCAGCTTGTTGACCAAAGCCCACGTCAGTGGTGGCCTCATCTAGTTCTTCTTTCGCATCTGCATAGTCCTCAGGATCAGATGACGGTGAATGCAAAACATCGGCATCTCTGCTCTCTTGCTGGGTCGATCCATTGCGTTCATCGAATTCATCCATTATCACTTGAAAACCTTCGAAGAATAGTGGACCTGCTGAGCCTCGAGAAGGGATGGATAGAGAACCAGCACCAGCAAACCTTTTTCGTAGATTGAGATTGGGTGCCAACGATTCAGTATAACGTCCCTCCCTGTAAATGTAATTATGATTTCGTAGAGAACGCGATTGTTGGAAACGAGGTGACATGTTGCCGATCAAAAGGGATTCATGAGGATGCGCAATTGGAGCGCCTTTTTGTGGTGTCGGAGGTTCAATGGCGAGTTGCAAGGAATTACTTAGTTCAGGTGGAGGGGTAACAGAAGGTGGAGGACATGGAGACTGAGACTCGAAATTGAGGCCAAGGTCTGACAAACTTCTCGGTAGTGGTTGTCCTGTATCTCCTGGTTCATCCCACTGTTCTCCTAATTCTTTTGCAAGATTTAGATCAGAAAATTCCTCCAGTGACCGCGCTGGTGGTGATGACAGGCTCAAGCTTGAGAGCGCTGGAGAAGCGAGACCTCCGCTGCCGATTGAGTAAGAGGAGTGGTGTCGTCGTCGACTCAAAGAACCCTCGCTGAATGGTACAGGAAGAGAGAACCTGGGTTTACGAGATGCAGATACTTCAGAAACAGAATCACCAATTAGTCCGACAGCGCGTCTGCGACTTTGAGTTTCGTGCTTGTGCAAGCTGCGTGAACGTTTGACACCAGCTGTCAGGTGGGATTGTGGCGTGTTATGTGACTCAGTGGGCCAGTGGACGAAACCATCGGATACTTGATCCTTGGCCGTAAATTCATCATGGCTGTGTTGAGCTTTAAGTTCAGAGTCTTTCGTAAATCTTGGCCATAAACTCAGTTTCCCTCTGAACGGCCTGTAATCGGGAGGTTGTCTCCGTTTGGTGCTGAAGAATCTTGGAATTCGTTGCCTCCAGTTCCTGGATCTTTTGCAACAACTTCACAACGAGTTGTCCGTCTTGTGCCTGCATTATTGATGATTTCGAGTCCAGGACGTCTGCGGCATTGTCTACAAGAGATGTTACTTCCTCCACGACCGGAAAAACCATTTTCGTCTGTGGACGGAACAGCGAAGGTGCATCGGGCGCGAAGTTCTGGGCCTCGCAACCTTGGTTATGAGATCTCAGGTTTTTGAGGGACTTTATCCTGGCCTCCCGCTCTTGCTTCCTCTTCCACGCTTCCTCAACCATCTTCTCCGCGCCTAGGCCAAAACCTGACTTGGCTTTCTCCTCGAGCTCATCACTTCGTGCCTGGGTCTTCTCCATTTCCTCCTTCAGTAAACTAATCTCCTTTTCGAGCCTTCGTAGCTCTCTCCGACCAGCTGCATCTGCACTGGTTGCCTCTGACTCTAATTTCTCCAGTTTCGACAGCAACTCAGCGTTCTGATCTGCGAGGAGTGATATATCCAGTGTTGGAACGGAAACCCCACGACGTGTTTTGTACCTGCAAGATTTTGACAACGTGTGCTCCGGCGATATGTCGTCAACACCGAACTCGAAGTTTGACTGATTGAGGGTTGCAAACGCAGGCCACAATGGCGAAATTGATGAAAGGGGACTTTGGTTCGGAGGTGAAGTAGTATCAATGTTGGGTGAAATTCGTTGAAACAGTGCATCGTGCTTGTTTTTTAACATGACATTATTCTCGTATAACAACTTGCATGCTGAGGAAGTAAGACTAAGCTCTGAGGTTAAGCAAACAACGGAATAAGGTCAGTCCTAGGTCAGCTACGTCTTTCTCCTTCCTTGAGGAAAACGCATACCACTTTCTCTCTCCTTGATGAGACTGTCAGCTTCAACCAATAGACCTGCTAGTTCATCTCTTGACTTTTCATTCAACCAAGCCAGGTCATCATCTGGATTTCCTGACTTGGTCCTAGCTGCCAGTCTACCATCCCACTCATCTCTCGCACTATCGTCCCCAGTCATTGGGAAAGCAAGTGTTGATATGTGGCCAGAGGGGGGTGTAGTCGAATCTTTTGCTAATGACCGCCGGACCCTGGCAGGAGGTCGTGGTCGCCTCGGTGTCTCGGTTTGCATTTAGGAGTGTAGATAATACAGATATTGCGTAGGATATTTGATGTCCGGTGGGTAAATAGAATATCACTGTCCTCCAGCCTGCAGGTGAAATTTTAACGCGTGTTGTGCTTCAGCGATGTTCAGCCAAGACTAAGACTTAGCCTTGTGTAACATCCACTCACGTGGTCGTAACCTTGCCGGACAGTCCGAACCCTCGAATCAGGCCATCTTGAAAGACATAACAAATGTGAATGTAATACATTTCAATGCTCTCATATTCATGATCTTATCACCTATGGAATTAAGACAATCCTTTGAAGGATATTCAGAGTGATGATCACGTTTCAGAGTAAACTGGCTCTTCCCAGAGCCAGGGCCCACTTGGATTAATTAGAATGCCACTGATAACCACTTTCATCACCAGAAATACAATGTAAATCTGCAGATTTATTCTAGTGAGCTTTGATAATGTAAGAATAAACAGGGACCCAATCCCCGGAAACCAACTGGGGAGATGGAAAAGGCTGTGGGTTATAAAAGAGTATGTAGTATTACAATTATTAGAGTCAATTGTAGATTGAAGAGGAAAGCAGATTCAACCTGATTTAGATTGCCTCAGGAGCAGAGACTGTTATAGTTGGAACAGTGAAATTAGGTCCTCGGACAGCCAGATCGGGTTGCTTGCCCTTGTCAGATCCACTGAGTCTCCTCTTTTTCTCTGCATCTAAGAGAGCACGGACAGATGGGGGAAGGATGTCGCCGTTGATTTCATATTGATTTGGCTGAGCGCGAGGCGGCCCCAGCACTCGATTGCCGAAATTTTTGGCCCAAAGGGCTTCAAGCAGGGGTCGGTAATGTGCTTCTCTATCCCTCTACCAAAACCGGCTTTTAGTCGACGAGATCCACTAAAAAGAAAATATTCCTACCTGCCGAACAGTAATTTCCGATCGAAGGTCAGAAGCAAGCTGATATGCTCTGATCATTTGTTCCCTAAGAGTGTCTTGTTCGATGAGAACACCACGACTTTGTGCGGCAGAATGCTCCTCCTCAGTAAACCATTTCTTGACATAAACTTCCTGCTCGGCAAAACGGTCGGGGTGTACAGAATCAGCAGGCTTAAAAATGAGTGATAAGTGTACACGTCCTGTGACGTTGATATGTAGGCTCACCATACGATATGCCAACACCTTCTCCCTAGCTATATCTTGACGCAGCAACTCGCCATTGGAACCAAGCTTCCATCTAATATCATTTTGCAACCATTCTTCGCCAATAGCGCGGTCGCCATGTTCGGTTGATATTTTACTGGTTGATTGTTCGCTCACTTTCATGCGTTTCTGAGAATGCGGATTCTCATCTTCAGCCTCCAAATTATTTTTGTCATCATGGCTGCGTTTCTGGCCACGAGTCGGCGCCGAGGCAGTGTCAGTTTCACCCTCTGAGAGAGTCCGACGTTTACGTCTCGAAGGCACAGATCCATCTGCATCGAGTTCAATGACATCGTCTTCATCATCACCAAGCGTTGATTCAGCTTCTGCGCGGTCACGTTTCTTGCCACGCTGAGTTAGGTCACGATTGCCGCCTTCGTCATCGTCTATGACCATGGGAGACTCGCCACTGGTAGCCTGAACAATTTGAGTTGCTTCCTTTTCTTCCCTCGGGTTTGTGGTGTGTCTACGGTTCTGTGTAGGTGTTTGGTGAAGGAGATCTTCTTTACTCTTTTGTGAGAATTGTTGTGGTTGTTGGAGCTGAGAGGATTGCTGTGGCTGAGAGAATTGTTGCGGCTGAGAGGATTGTAGTGGCTGAGAGGATTGTAGTGGCTGAAAGGATTGTAGTGGCTGTGAGTCGCAATCCTCGATTATAATGACTTTATCAGCTTCCACGCTACATAGATGTCAGGTGACAATCACATGCACGTGCATCAGACCTACGAGGGATAAGCAAAACGTTTCAATAGTTTTGCGTCTTGGATAAGTAGTTCTTTTTCTTCTTTCGGAATGCGGGGGAGCCTCTCAACGGGCTTCCTTGCATAGTTGGGAGCATCTGGGTTGGAGTTAGAGTCGAGATAGCAGTACAAAAATCGAGGACGAGCGCACCAAAGTTGAACTTATAAGTTTCTAGTCTCTCGGCCAATTTTTGAGCCATCTCGGCCTCTTTTCGAGTTCTCTCGGCCTCCTGTTCAGCTGAATCTTCTGGTCCAACAAACTTCTGAGCATCATCGTATGCTGTGTCAAACGTGCGACGATCAACATCAGGAATTCCATATCTTCGTCTCAAGCCCCTGTGAGACTCAGAAATGAGAGAAGATCGCGAAAGACATTGAAACTCTACCGTTTGCGCGACCGTTCTTTCCCGGCAAAATACCAAACTTGTGTACGCCTCACGAACAAAAATATGGAAACAGACGCGAAAGCGAACACGAGAATAAGAAAGAGTTTGAGTGCAAAAGATAATAGGAGGAAGAAAGTGCTTCGAGACCAGGAGACCGAAGGCTCAGTCTGTTGACCAAGAATATCGGAGAATTCATCCATGGCGAAGGAGACAAGATGTGTCACCTTTTGTTCAGCAGGTTTATACTCGGCGGAGTCTGAATCTGAGTATAGATACACGCGATTGTCATGTGAGCTTTCCAGTCAGCTGACATGAACATCTTGTCACACAAGTTCGCGTGTTGGACACAGTCCTTTGGGAAATATAGATTGGGTATCTGCATGAGCATACTGGTCTTAGTCTGCAACAAATGATCTAGCGACATCTTGACCTCTTCAAATTGTCATCTAAATGCTAGTATCAATTTTTGACAGGGTAACAGAAGCCGTGACATAGTTGGCGTGATGTCAAGTCGCCGCTTGAATTGAGATGTCAAGTGACCATCAGAATGTGAGAACATATCAGTCACATGACTTCCCTGAGAGAACTTGCTGACAATTGTTGCATTAGCAATCCGTTCTTGGACTATAATTTCATTCAGTGTGTTTTTGTCTATTTCTTACCACTTGCTACTGCCTGGAGACATGGCTACTATTGCCTTCGTCACCTTACTGGCGCGTGGGATATCAAAGCTGCTCGATCCACACTTGAGTGTTCAGTTGTCGGGGTCACTTCGAGTACTATTGTGAGCATACAACAGTAGATAACACAATAGATTTATTTCTGTGGTTATTGTCGATGTCAAATGAGTATGTTGCTCCTGAGAATGCATGAAGCTGGAGTCCGTATTTTCATCTGAAAATTTGCAGAATCGTTGGAACGTGAGAAAATACCCTATCCCTGTTATAAACTCTCAACAGTTCTCACCGTTTCTATCTTGCACATTGTCGCCCTTTGTCTTGTTCAATGGCTATCATTACTGCAGACCAGCTCCGCGCCCACAAGACTCGTGATGGACTCTATGTCCTCCTCCATGGAAAAGGTGTGCATGGGCAATAGCCAATCACATGTTTCTCATTATCCTAACGCTCATTTCATGATACAGTCTACGATGTCACAAAATTCCTTGACGAGGTACTTAACCCACTTGCCAAATGTTCTGTCGCCCTAAACCGTATATCATGTAGCACCCAGGAGGTGATGAAGTAATATTAGCTGAAGCTTGTACGTGGCATCATTTGAACATGCTTGCTGCTTCGAGTCCGCTAATCTTTCAATAGGCCAGGATGCTACCGAAGCATTTGAAGATGTTGGCCACTCAGACGAAGCTCGTGCTCTTCTCCCTGGTATGCTTGTCGGTGATTTCGAACAAGGAAAAGTGAGTCCTGTCCAACGCCTGTAGCGGTTATTACCACGACACTCAATTATTTGTTTTATCGGTGTAGGACACCAAACTCAAGTCAGGTGCTGCGGAAGCCCAGGCAAAACGAGTTGCCAATGCTGTGGAACAAGGCTCAAAGTATGTCACACGCTCTACCTTGATAATGTTCTCTGACGTCCGCTCCTATTAGTCTGATGTATTTTGTTCCCCTCGCCATCTTGAGTGCCTACTTTGCCTGGCGCTACTACTCGGGTTCGGCTTGAACGTTATGTAGCTTGCAACGTTAGATATATAATGCTTGATGTCGTCTCCCGCCCGTTACTTACCTCTTATCACACTTCATTCTCTTGGATCTGGGTTTTGGATCATCATGGATAGCATTATAAGAGAGTATATCTTGATGAACCATATAGTTATATTGTAAGTTTCCAGACATGTTTCATTAGTAAGTTTTAGTTCATTTTAAGATTTGTGTGTTTTTTATGCAGACCCATTGATTGGATGACGTTGATCGCAAAAAACAGTCCATCTTATGTTAGCCTTTCTTCCGATGCCTTGGATGGGATTTTAGACGATACACCAATCCACAATTTGGAAAAAATTTGTATTCTGAACCAAGAAACTCTGAAGCGACTAGAATTAAATATCTTGCCAACTCACTAATCCTCAAACAACGGTAACTCCCATCCTGTCCAGTCCTTCCTTCGCAGCTTCATTTTTCGCCATCTGTTTTGTGGTTCCTTTCCCGCGCCCATATGCCTCGTCGTCCACAAAAACTATCGCGCACCATACAGGAGTGGTCTTCTTAATTTGGGCAGCAGACATCACCTCTCCACCTTCCTCCTGTTCGTGACCATCAGAAAACTTCCACTCGACTGTTTTCTTTCCTTTCTGTATATGTTGATTGAATAATGCAAGATAACCTCCAGAAGGTGTAACTTCATCGAGGGAGACACTGTTATTGTCTCCAGTATGCATTCCCGTAACGTCATTGCGAGAGGAAAGTGAGACGATGGAAACGGCATGATGTTGACGGACTATTTCATAGGCAATCTTGGTATAAGGGCGGAGGAGTTTGTCAAGCCAGTTCGTGACGGCATCAAGGCCTTGATCGAGGTATAGTCCACCAACAAAAGACTGGGCGAGAATCAGTAATTGAAGCAGCCAGTTGTTAAGACATTCACCTCAAAAACATCCGCTTATAATGGACACCAAATTAGTCGGGATCATACTTATGTTAGAGAAAATACCTCGGATGGCGGTTGATGCGCGAAGAGCGACGGCTTGAGCGACATGGAGACGCAAGCGACTTGGCAGCTGGTATTTCAATGAACTATAAGAATGAGGAAAGGGACATCAGGTATCCGGGTCAACTCAGACCACTACGGACCTACATCTCTGCCAACGTTGTATTTCCAACAATCATGGCCCTAATTTTCTGCAGACTTCATTAACCGAGTGAATATTCAATCGATCGCACTCACAGTGGAAGGTCCGACCCGAAGACCAGGATACATATTCATCAGGAGACTCGTCACGGACAATCCGAGTACAGCGTCCCCAAGATGTTCATACCTAAGGGCAGAAATAAACCACCGGATCTCTCGTACTGCAGACAGGAGGTAATCGAGGTAGATCCTGTCTGCCCCTGGATATAAACATGATTATGGACCAACCGCTTACTTTTCATTATCTGGGCTGGGATCATTTGGATGGTCTTCAAAGATATGTGTAGGTCGACCATGATAGCTACGATGGGTGAATACTTGCTGCCTTATATTCATATCATTGATTTCCGGCAGGGGAGGAAGATTGACATCATTGGGTCCAAAGTCAGGTCTTAATTGGCATCAATATCAATGGACCAGAAAGGGAAAGTCAATTGGCAAATTGTCATATAATAACTCACCTGATAGTCATACTTAAAGGTAGGGTCAGTGACGATTGTTCAGATGCAACAGATATGCACTTGAGGAGACGATGAGAGTTACAAATCAAAGGAGAACTAAGCCTTTCCAGAAGGGACGCTGCCATCTGCTCAACTATCAATCGGCGGGACCGCAGTCACCGCACCACGAACAAATGCCAATGTTCTTCTGGATCACGCGATGCATTTTCATCTCCGAATGAAATAGTGTTCCGATTCAGGACAGCAAAGTTAAGTCAATGGCCTGTGCAAACAAATTCTATTCCTTTGTAAGGAGTTCCAAAAGGAAGATATGGGGAAATTATGTATTGTTTTCTTGGATGTCTATCGAGTAATTTGAGTTTTACCAAAAGCTGAGAGATGATAATTGATAGAACCTTACTCGCTGCAACTTGGGCCTGCTTCTTCATGGTGAAGTAATCTTGATGGAGTCCACACTCTGTCTTCTCCCTCCCGGCCCATCTCCCAGCCCTTTCATCTTGACCTTCTCTTACCTTCACTGTGCTATGCCAGTCGCCCACGCTTTTATAACCTTGATCGAGTAACCTATTCCTCGGAACGTTGTTTTCCATGATGTACTGATGCACCTGAGAGTATGACCAAGTGAGAAACGGGTTAAGCTTCAATAGCCCTGTTGAGTCGACTTGAAGTGGCTTCAGGTTCATACGGGCCGCACCCTGGGAAGCACGTCTTCCTGTGATTACTGACTTTACCCCAAGCTCCTCATATGCGCGTTGTGCAGGTTCAACCTAATTAAGGCCATCGGTTATCGCATCTATCATGTTTCTTTGAATATCTCTACCTTAACGAGGAAATCGTAGGTACTTTCGTTCCTCCCCCAGAAATTTTGGCCATATTTAGTTTCGAAGTCTGACACACTTTCACAGCCTGCTGGTTTGTAAACATGAATCAAACAGTTATAACGCCTCTGAACTTCGTCAACAAGCTCGTAGGTCTCAGGGAAGTGATAGAGGGTATCGAGAAAAATCAAAGGAGGCGGAGACTGTGAGATCTTCGACAACATATCGATGGCCACGAGTCCAGTGAGACCAAAAGCTGTCGTCTGATAGAGGCCAGGAAGATATTCTATCGCCCATCGCAGGACTTCCTCAGGGGTCATGGGGAAGAGATATGCATTGATGATCTCTAGCTGACCTTCCAAGAGTGGCAAGTTGAGAGGTTTTGGGAGTTGATGGATAGTGAGTTGTGGCTCCATTCTTTAGGATAGACTATCAATCCAAACTGGCCGGCGACATCTTATATATTACACCACTGCTCAGCTCGACATGATGGTGTGCTCCTCCACGTGATCTCACAGTGGCCATGAGATGTCGACCACTTGCAGATGACTTACAATCATAGTCACACAATATTCATTATGTTATCATCTCTGAAAGGGGTTCATGAGTAATCTGATAGACTGAGAATCAGTTCCTGTTCTGCTGACTAGGGTTACACTCCATGCTTGTCACCGACATGTTGAGCTGGACATGCTCTAATCTCTCTAAATATGTCGCTAAAACAAGAATTTGAAGGGACCCAAGTTGTCAGATACAAGAGTATTCGAGCTGCCGAGTAACTTCTTGTGTTCCTTTGGCACCATGTGTTTGAATTACTGACAAATTCAACTTCCATTGATGATAGAATCATCTCTAATATCGTGACTTTGATTTCACTCTTTCTAATATTCCCTATACTCTATTCACCATTACATTTTCAGATGTACTTTAATGAACAGCACCGGCAATTTTCTAAGTCCATGAGCACATCGCACTGAATTTAATTCAGTGTACAATATTTAAGTGGGGCAATGTGTACCGTGATCAAGTGCGGTCAACATGCGCACTCAAAGCTCTGCGATTATCATGGGATCCGGCAGACATCTTGAGAGCCTCGGCATCCTTACGATCGTGTTCTTGCTGCTCAATCTGTAACGAGGACTCGTTGTCAACAATATTTGGAGTAAAAGTTCAGAAAACTACTCACGATATCTGCCCAAGAATGATCGTGTTGTTGCTACAAAAGTCAATGAGTCAACTACTCTTTCCACAGCCGAGATAACGTACTTCCTGGGCAAACTCTTTTCGTTTTGAGTGTGTCAAGGCACCAGCAACAATTAATAATCCAATAGTAAGGCCTTGTGCCCACATACGAGCTTGTACAATCTATAAAAAAGCTCAGTCACGAAAATCTCATGTTGGACGAAGGTGAAGAACCTTTTGCGAAAAAGTTTGGTATCTTTGCAGTACAAAGAGAGATAGTTGTGAATAGGTTTGGAGGAGATAGCGATGTACCTACCTTTGGCGAGAGATGACAGCGCCTGCGACTCCGAGACTCAAAGCCCAACCACCAAGTATTACAGGATATTGATGGCGTAAAACCCAATCGGAAATCTTGTCTGTCAATGGCAGGGATTTCCATCGCTGCTCTTCTTGAAGTCGTCTTTCATCAAGTATATGAGTTGCTTCACTTTCCCTGCAGAAATATAAAGAGATGTAGAAATGACAGGAAGATGCAACTCATGCGTACCACTGAGAACGGTCATACTCCAAACCACGACGCTCAGCTTGAATCGCAAGACAGGGCGCAGTGACAATAATAATTCCCAGTGCTTTAAGAGAGAGTGGAAAACGGCGGTATGCAGACCATGTCCTATTCAGATAGTATGACCCTGCAAGTGCCACACTTGCACTGACAACACCTCCCTCGAGTGCCCCTCGCCTCGAAGCAGCATCATGCTCAGCGATTTGTTTTTCTGTCAATAGCTACTCTAGAGTCAGAGCTTGCAGTCAAGAAACCTAGCTAAAGACGAACTTTCATTTGAAGAACAAGGGGACGTGAGATAGCGATCAAATAAGGACGCTGTGAGTAGCTGGAGTTGTACGACCTATGACGACAGAGTCACATTAGCTTAGTAACTAAAAACCGAAACTCCGGTTACCATTCGGATGCGTCTGTTGATGGAACACCCATTATTCTGACAATTAGAGTCATGGATATATTCTCAAACTCAAAAAAACTACCGGATGAGATGGTACTAGTGGATAACTACAAGAGCCGTAACATGAAGAGCACAAATACTGAAAACATTAATGCATGGACTTGGTGATACGACAACTATTGGAACTCAAAAGTTTGCAATAATAAATGTCCATTTCCCACTTTCCATATCGAAGCTCTCGAATGATGCGCCTTTCATAGCTTTCAGATGCTTCAGGTGCTTGATTGCGACGGGATTAGAGGGGTCTTTGATTGGTTCTCGGGTGGCTTTATCGGTAGCCCAACACCTCTCTAAAGTCACTCTTGCCCGTACATTCAACCCAGAACCTGGAGGCGCTTTGGAGACACTGGCTGTATCATCGTAAACGAGACACTCCTTGTCATTGAACTGGATGATGTCTCCCGCAAGGTTATCGACTGAAGGAATAGATGTCAGATTGACTGCTTCAAGGAACTGTATCTCCCCGTAGCCCACACGCCCAACAACGAGGCCCTTAAAGGAACTGAGAGCAGGGTATTCCATGTTCTTCAGAGTAACAATGTCAGGCTTGATGTAATAGTCCCCTTTTTGCAGTTGTTTCGTGTTGTCAGTATTCTGGGTAGGATCAGCGGTGAGCTTGTTGGATGAACGAGAAGGATTGGTTGATGGAGAGAGTGGTCCTACAGCTGCAAGGCTAGCAGCAGGACTAAATGTGATTCTGCCATAGTGCAGAGAATCCGAGCTCCCAGACTTGCTGAAAAGGTCGCATGGCTCTATCTTCTTGTTAAGAATGATTTTCTTGATACTCGGGCCCGATCCACTGCCTAGAGCAGGATGGTCAATGCGAGCATCAGGCTCCGAAGAATCATTCAGGGAAAGAGCATTTGGTTTTCCAGTTAACAAGCTTGAAGAGAGGTCAGTGTCTAACTCGGTCCTCGAAAATCGAGGCCCGTAAAAGTCCGACCTCGACGGAGTATAATTCAATGGACGAGGTAGGACAGAGCGGGTCGGTCTGTCAACGAAGAAATTCTTCTTCTGTTGTGGTTGATCAAGGACGACAGAACGAGGACCGGGGGGGAGCAAAGCAAAGATAGGGAGATTTTCGCCAATTGGTTCAGCGATTGAAGCCGTCAGTGAAGGCTGGGAGGTAGGGGCAATGGCTGTCGTCCCGAGTAAAGAACCAAACAACCCAGGCTGGCCAGCTATCGATTGTCCTGGCATTGATGCGGCAGGTTTTGAACCGAAAAGGCCAGGTTGGGTATTGGTGGTCTGTATAGTGCCAAAGGGGTTGGTCTGTGTGGTGGGGTTCGTGCCCGACAATAGCGGCGGAGTCATCCCTGCTGGCTTGGATCCCAAAGGATTAAATCCGCCTGTCTGCATTTGTGCCCCACCTTGTTGCTGTTGGTTCAGAGTACTTCCGAAAATACTGGTGCCAGTACCCCCTCCAAACGCATTTGCACCAGTCGTAGCTTGTTGAGTAGGACCAAGAACTGAACCTCTTCAGTAAGAGCACCAGTTTACTGAATCTGAACTTACGCGGATTTGTAGACTTGTTCCCCCCAGTGATTCCAAATACACTGCCACCTGTAGCATTACTTCCAAAAATGGACGGCTGAGCAGGCTGCTGCTGGGTTGCTTGAGTTTGACTTCCAAAAAAACCAGTTGCACTCGGCTGGGCAGGTGTTGTGCCAAAAATTGAAGGTGTTTGCTGGTTAGTATTTCCTGCAGACGACGGAATGAGAGGACACAATCAACGATTGACCCGGATATTTACCAAGCGATCCTGTCCCAAAACCGCCCTGCGTGCCACCTGGCTGTAGACCTCCAAAAGCACTGGCTTGTTGTTGGGCGGGCTGGTTCATTTGACCAAATGCGTTGGTTCCTGTGTTCGTGGTGCCGAAAGCATTCTGCGCTGCTTGGAACAAGAGCAGTGAATGCCTGTAAGTAGATCAATGAATATAAACCTACTGTTTCCGAATGCACTTGAAGTACTAGCGAAAGCGGGTTTATTGGCCATGTTTCCGAAAGCAGAACCACTGCCAAGTATACTGCCTTGCTGTGGAGCTTGTTGAGAAAAAGCTGAAAAACCACTCGGTTGTGGCTGTTGACCGAATGCAGAACCACCAAAGGTCGACTGAGGAGTTTGTTGATTGTTCTGTGCAAAAGCATTGAACCCACTGCCAGCGGTGGTGTTTGTTGTTCCTCCTCCAAAGACGCCACCTGACTGGTCGTTCGTAGAACCAAAAGCGCCTGTTGCTGCAGGTTGAGTGCTGCCAAACGTAGATGCAGCTCCAAATGCATTAGCAGAAGCGGCCTTACGGTTCTGAGCATAGTCTTGCACGCGTAATTCCTGATTAAATGACGCAAATAGGTAAGCAAAGAATGAAAGAGTCAGTGACTACTCACTTCAAGAGAATAATTCTGATACACGGGTAAACAATTTATGGACTGATAATGCAGCATGACGGATGTATTGGGTTCCTTTTCATTGAAGGGAGTATACGGTGTTCCACCGGTCCCGTTAGTGACTGTTGAAAGGCTTAGAATATATGAATATAGCACTAAGGATCTACTCACTGGTGCTGGGATTGGAACCAAAAGCGGAGGTTGTTTGTTTGTTCGCGCCAAATGCACTTGTACTCCCAAAGGTTGAGCCCGATTGCTGCCCAAGGACATTTGTTCCACTGGATGGAGTGGAGTTAGCCTGACCGAAAGCATTCGGCGTGCTTGTATTTCCGAACGCGCCCGTGCCGCTAGAAAACGCGCTAAATCCAGTTGATTTGGGTTGACCAAATGCATTTGTACTACTGGAGTTAGCAAACGCGCCTTCATGAATAGTTAAGATGGGATGGGGTCACAAAGAAAGGAGACAAACCAAAACCAGAAGGAGTAGGTGCGATATTGCCAAACATAGGATTGACTTGTGGTGGCTGGGGCTGCTGCTGGGGCTGCTGATTGAAGCCAGTAGAACCAAAAGCTAAATAACCAGTCAATTCACCCATTTGCGGAAGCACAGAACCAGAGACTTACCACTTGTACTGGTGTTAGAACCAAATGTGCTAGGTTGACCAAAGGCACTAGATTGTTGCTGTTGCTGATTCTGATTCTGATTTCCCCAGGAGGATCCAAACATTTTGAAAAGCGCAGGAACCTAGCAGATGAAGCAGCGTTTTGTTGCACTGGACACCCGCGATGAAAATTGTTCTCACGAGCACATGAGTGATCATAGCACGTGCCTTCGCTTTCACCGAAAAAGCCAATTTTGTATCACTTTATACAATGCCCGATGGCTCTGAGCGCACCTGCAGAAAGCCTACTTTCGACACGCTCAAACGAGAAAAGTCGTTCAGAAATCCAACAAAAGATGGATCATCACACAGCATTCTGAATGAATTTGTCACTCCACACATTGAGTCTTTCAATGCACTATTCGATGATTCTGGTCTACCGATTGGGGATGGCGACGGAGGAGGAATAATATCTCTTGCAATCAAGGATATAGGAGAACGTGTCGTTTTTGATGGAAATGCCAATGAGTCAGACCCTCGTGGTAATCGCATTAGCAGTGCGTTTTCGCGGACTGTGCTTGGAAACATATCTGACCTGAATTTCAGTTTGGATTGACCAGGCTACCGTCAGCAAACCTCAGGTGAATGAGCGCAGTCAAGCCATTGAAAGACGGGTGTTCCCTTCAGAGGTATGGCCTTATGTATACACAAGACGTATTATTGAATAATCAACATCAGGCTCGCGAGCGACTGACATCTTATCGCGGTCGTATGACCATCAAAATTTGCTGCAGAGATACCCATGGCAAAATAAATGAGGTGGTGAAGGACTGTGGTCTTTTGCCAATCATGATCCGCGTGTGTTCTTAAAACCAAGTTTAGCATCAAGAACATCCACTCATCCTACTTAATCCAGTCCGCTCGTTGTAACTTGAAAGGACTATCTTCAGCCGCTCTTGTTGCAAAGAATGAAGAACCTGAGGAGTTCGGAGGCTACTTCATCATTAATGGTAATGAGCGGTTGATTCGATATCTAATTCTTCCGCGTCGCAACCATGTTACCTCTCTCATCCGTCCTTCGTTCTCTAATCGTGGGGCTTCATATACTCCATATGCTGTCCAAATTCGTTGCGTTCGTCCCGATCAAACCAGCGTTACGAATACTCTCCATTATCTCTCCAATGGAAGCGCTATGATGCGATTCAGTTGGCGTAAACAAGAATATGTTATTCCGATAATGCTTGTTTTGAAGGCTTTAGTCGGTGCTTCTGACAAAGAGATTTTCGAGGGCGTGATGATGCAAGACTTTAATAACACTTTCTTGACCGACCGTGTAGAACTTCTCCTTCGCAGCTTCAAGGTGTTCACTATGAAGACCAGAGAGCAATGTCTCAGTTACCTTGGTGACAAATTCAGGATCGTACTCAATCTTCCGGAAGACTGGACGAATGCAGCTGTGGGGGCGTGGCTTGTTCAAAAGATGATTCTTGTTCATTTGGATTTCGCCAGAGACAAATTTCGTATGCTCCTGTGAGTTAATGGACCCACATCGGCGTTAATTATTCTAATAAATCTTAGTTTCATGCTGCGCAAGCTCTTTTCCCTCGTTTCTGGATCTTGCTGCGTTGATAATCCTGATTCTCCCCAAAATCAGGAGATCCTACTTCCAGGAACTTTGTACGGCATGATCATCAAAGAACGTATGGAGGAGATCCTAAACAACATCCGGAATACAGTCGCCCTCGATGTTCGTAGTGGGGTATCAGTCGATTTCGATGACAGTACTGAGTCTTCATTTGACACGATTGAGTTTCGTGGCTTACGTATCCTCCTTAGAACGATATATTACTAAAATATTATCCAAAGTCAATTTCGACATTGGTGCAAAATTAGCAAATTTCCTGGCTACAGGCAACCTTGTCTCACCAACGGGTCTTGACCTCCAACAAGCGTCGGGCTTCACTATCGTAGCTGAGAAACTAAACTGGCTACGATATATAAGTCACTTTCGCTGTGTACATCGTGGTGCTTTCTTTGCTGAATTGAAGACTACCACTGTCCGGAAGCTCTTGCCCGAAGCGTGGGGTAAGTCTTAGTGATAATTATCACAGCAAGGCTAATGAAGTGCCAGGCTTCTTGTGCCCTGTTCATACACCCGATGGTTCCCCTTGTGGTCTTCTTAATCACCTTTCTCGAACATGTAGAATTGTGACGGCTCCGCTCGCCGTCAAACATATACCCGCCCTCCTTGCCGCTCATGGAATGACGCAAGTATTCACACCCTCCATAAGTGGTCGAAAAAATATATGTGTTCAGCTTGATGGCCGCATCATTGGCTGGGCCCGCCCGTCGATAGCAGCACGGCTTGCCAAGAATCTACGAATCTGGAAGACTGAAGGCAAGCATGACATTCCTCTTGATCTTGAAATTGGTCTCGTTCTTGAGACCAAAGGGGGCCAATATCCTGGTCTTTTCCTGTTTTCGAACCGTTCACGAATGATGCGACCCGTGAAGTATCT
>Ga0153975_1000087_pt1 | contig 24863 bp, 39 predicted proteins | sample TSGA059MetaG_FD_104694 | JGI IMG/M metagenome (GOLD analysis project Ga0153975, IMG submission 104694) | Attine ant fungus gardens microbial communities from Georgia, USA - TSGA059 MetaG | ecosystem: Host-associated > Fungi > Mycelium > Unclassified | place: USA: Georgia, Yuchi Wildlife... | reverse complement strand
TTACCCACTGTCAAGCCAAGAGCATCAAGACTGTCAGCTTCATTCCAGCTCCAGCCACCATCAGAGAACTTACCCACTGTCAAGCCAAGAGCATCAAGACTGTCAGCTTCATTCCAGCTCCAGTCACCATCAGAGAACTTACTCTCTGTCAAGTCAAGAGCATCAAGACTGTCAGCTTCATTCCAGCTTCAGCCACCATCAGAGAACTTACTGTCTGTCAGGCCAAGAGCATTAAGACTGTCAGCTTCATTACAGCCCCAGCCATGGTCAGAGAACTTACTATCTGTCAAGCAAGAGCATCAAGACTGTCAGCTTCATTCCAGCTCCAGCCACCATCAGAGAACTTACATCCTGTCAAGCCAAAAGCATCAAATCAGCTTCATTCCAGCTCCAGCCACCATCAGAGGACTTACATCCTGTCAAGCCAAGAGCATCAGGACTGTCAGCTTCATTCCAACTCCAGCCACCATCAGAGAACTTACCATCTGTCAAGCCAAGAGCATCAAGACTGTCAGCTTCATTCCAGCTCCAGCCACCATCAGAGAATTTACCTCCTGTCAAACCAAGAGCATCAAGACTGTCAGCTTCATTCCAGCTCCAGCCACCATCAGAGAACTTACTCTCTGTCAAGCCAAGAGCATCAAGACTGTCAGCTTCATTCCAGCTCCAGCCACCATCAGAGAACTTACCCACTGTCAAGCCAAGAGCACCAAGGCTGTCAGCTTCATTCTAGCTCCAGTCACCATTAGAGAACTTACAGACTGTTAAACCACAAGTACAAAGATCATGATACATATTGTCAGCACTAAGTTGCCAATCAGGCTGCACAACTCACCTCCTGTGTATAAGGAAACCAGATTGAAATGGCTTGCTGCATTTTAGTGCATGTCTCTTTTGAAAGCCACCATGATGAGATGCCAATGCTGGTGCGTGCTTTTTTTATATAAAAGATAAGTGTCCTGCAATGACCATGTCAGTTAAGTCAGGGCCAATGGATGAATATTGTACTTTTCAACAGCATACTTGATACAGAGTGCCAAGTTTGTTTGCTGTGTTGATATCAGTAGCATTTGCATTGCCTCCTCATCCAAGGCTCCAGTCGTGCATTCCAGCAGCGGTCCACAATCAGCATTGTCTTTCTCCATTTCTACAACACATGCAATTACATGAAATTAAGATGAAATGAGTGGTGAACTCACCAGCCAAATATACATGGCCCTTGGGAGGGCACCGATTTTCACACAGTCGATCCCAAATTTTTGCCTTGGCGAAAATCGCCTTTGCAAACTCTGGAGCCTCTCTCGAGGACTCACTTCGTGACAATCCGGAATCTTTGAGTTGTTGATATGCATCGTCCCATAACGCATCGAATTTCGTGAACACTACGATCACGGGAACTGGCAGAAATGCATTATCAGCCACGCAGTCGAAGATGTTACAGTAATGATTGTACCGCTGCTTGTGTCACACTCCGAGAAAAACCTTTCTTCAGCTTTCGTAATCGCCCGGTGGCACTCGTCCATCGGAATACAATACCTGCGAGAGAAAATTAACATCAATTAAAGCCGGACTGAGGTGATGACCCTCCATATAGCATGGATTCGTTCGTTCAGTTTCAGGGTAGATGCGCGCTCCAAAACGAATTTCTTCATGTTCTTGAATTCATCTTCACCTCCGGCTTCGAATCCGCACGAGTCGTGGAATACAAAATTTGGGTTGCTTTGGAACACCACTTCATTCTTAATGTCATGCTGCCCGCGCTGGTAGAAGTCAAGAGATGTTAGAATCGGTCCTTAGCATCTGTGCGCACATACATAGACGGTTGATTTTACAACAGCGGCATCGATCTGATCAGATTGATCAGTAGGTGATTCTGATGCTGCACACAAGGCGGTTTTGACCTTTCTCCCCGCACCATCGAAGACCTCGGGATTTTCTGTGGTGTTGCAAACTCTCTGAAGAAGAGTGGTCTTGCCTGCATTTGCTCGTCCCACGACGAGAATTCGAAAGCGCTCGATCTTCCTTTTGATGTCGTGAGGTTGCATATCGTGTACAGTTTTTGCAAAGTATTGAGTTGTTAGCAGCTAGGCGAAAGCTAAACGTTGAAGCTAGATTGGAGCCGATTCAAGATTGACTCGGAGGTCGGAGTTCGAGATTCAAGACATGCCATATCGATGTCCTTTATGGCATGTTTCCCTCTACCACTCGCTCCTCAGCCGTAAATCACTTCCAGAGTATGTTTTCTGTCTGTACCCTTGGCAGAGATTTACTTCAGTCCCCCTTAATCACTCCTTACTCCTCTCAAGTTCCAGGAAGCCTTTCTCCTTCGTGATTACATATGATGGGGCTCACTTACAATCTTCCTGCTCGCTTCCGCCGCCCGTGCTAGCCACATCAAATTCCAATGGTTCACGATATCTTCATCCAAACAGACTATTCAGACTGAATATGACGCCCTCGTGTTCTTCCATGGTGATCTCATACGCCAAGACGCATGAGGATTTGCCGGCACATAAGGAGAGTTTATGGCGTTCTGGAGATATTTATTTAGGTACGTTGCATCCAGTGGGTTTTGTGGCTGGGGTTGGTTGCGGGTTTCGTTCGTGGTTGGACGTGGTCGCTTTCATATCCAATCCTCATCCTTTTTTTGGTCAATGCTGACCATGGCGTATTCAGGTAGTTCTCGAATGTAGGATGACGATGAACAGGGACCGAAATGAGTTTGATTTCGATGATCGTGTTCTGGTGGGTCTCCGTCGCGGCCCCCTCACTCGTAGCCTGACTTGAACCTCAGATGTCGTCTTGCCCTACGAGGTAGTCGTGAGTGTGTCGTGGAATCTATTCATTTCCCCCACATACTACACCCCACTGTCATATCGTGCTTCCTACAGCCTTATACTGATGCAAAATATGTCCGAGGTTCTCGCTACGTATGCGCGCACAATTCACACTGTCGAGCTTCACAGCAAATCGCCTGCTGCGTATCATCCGATCCCATACAAGCTTTGCAGCATACATCGCAAGGCGCTTCATATCATGCATGTCGTCCCATTTCGCGAGGATCTCGCCTAACTCGGGACGCGCTCCTGCGATGTCGTTTCTGATAGCTTGGGCATATGAAGACTCGTCTCGACCTTGTGCGTAGCTCACGCCTCGCAATAGTCTGCAAGCTCTCCTCCCACGCCATCTGCATCGTCCTCCCCTGCTGCAGCTGCGCTTTCCACCACTATTCAGAGTCATTGGTAATCTGGATGTATTCATCCATCATCGTGTGTACCATCGCAAATGACTCTTTGAGGGCTGTACACAGTTCCTTTGTCCTTGGGGCCGAGTCTGCCGGGAGGGAGAGGCTGGGATAGCAAGCTGTCCTGTGAGCTCTATCTGCGGCGCAGACGAGTACCCATGGAGGTCGAACGTGGCGTTGTGTGGGGGGTGCTACTGTGTCAGATCATTGGTATTGTCGTTATGGATCCCCTAGGAGGAAGAGGAGATAAAACGGTTTTTGCTCATCCCAGGGGCGGGCCATCGTGATTATCCACACTGTAACTCACAGCCATACCTGCAAAAGAGCTCTGAGACCAACACGCACCGATGTGGTCGTCTGAAGTTGAGGGGTTCAGTATGGAGTGGAAATAGGAGAGGTGGATGCTTGCCACTACGAAAGGTGGAGAATAATTTGACTTGGTGGTGGAGAGGTTCTGTGGTACCTGATGACGGTCCAGTGTGTTGTTTTTACGAGTTCGCGGGCGGAGAACTTGTTATTCTCGTCGTCTTAGTCCACTATTTATACAGTGCGCTACGACTCCTAATGTTACGGTTCTTTCGTTCCAAGGATATCCGTATCGGATCTGGTTGTTCACTAGTTAGTGGCTGCGATTTCGGGTGGCATAATCATGTGACATGGATATTGCTTTTAGACGCTCGTTTGACGCTTGACAATACCGTATTTTGCACAGGTTGTCAGCCTGCTACAACATCACCGGGCCGCACAGAGTCCAATTGCTTTCAAGCAGCCGTGTTTCCAACATGAACGGCGCTACTGTTACTGCGCATACAACTCAAGGCACCACCGCGTCTTAGATGATGCTATTACAAGATCGTTACCTCAATCTCTGTATGGGGAATAGTATTATGAAGCCGTTGGACCACTGCCCAGGCCTCTCCAACAACCTCTCTGGCGCTCACCCTCTTCAACGCCAACCAAGAGACGTCGATTTTCTTTTGACAGTCTCTCGTACTGCAAAGAAAACCATGGAGATACCGAGCGTCACAAGAAAGAGATATCACGACATCGACACCATTGGTTTCGACACCTCCTGGCTACTGGGACATTGGATTCCCTGACACACAAGAGGCATCTGATATCAACCGACGTGCCACATAACTATATGCGCAGAAACTGGGAGAGGCTGAGAGCGATGTACGGTGGGTCAACTTTCCTGATCATTGACAGGCGCGGTTAACTCATGACACTGATCACATAGGAGTGGCAAGGAAAGCTATGTAGAGAGAACAGGATGAATATAAGATACCTGGGCGGAGTTACCAGGCAGTGCTGCAACTTGCAAGGTCATATCAATGAGGCTATACTGTCATTCTGATGCATTAGGAGATTTTCGTCAAGCCGCATCTATTGTCAGCGGAGCAGGCGAGTCGCTATCCCTCGCAACATCATCTGTCAAATCTTCTCAGTCATGTAAAAAGGAATCCGGGTTTTCACGCTCCAACACCACTATCCGCAGCGTCGACAACCCTGAATACACACGCACCGTAGACGACATTGGAGAAGATTTCTCCGGCGAACCTTCATCGAAGTACAGATCCCAAACACAACAGAAATTCATTGCCTGCCTCGTATCACGTTCTCCTTCACTCCTCAGGCTCAAGACTCAAGCTAGACAGTAAATCGTAGACAATTTCCCCTTCGAGCCGGATACGCAAGGTCTCACTCTTCAGTCGCGCTGTAATTGACCTGCGCAGCGATCCGTTCGATGATCATCTGTGCACCGCGCTATCGAGAGTACGAAACCGTAATGATATCAAGGTGCTGTTCGCTCCGAATAACGAAAACAGAGATACCGCAACATTGTATATATATAAGACGACTCCTGTAGCGCAAACGAAACATTCTACACATTCAATGACATTCTTCCATTGCTTCCCTCTTTCAGTTCGAGCTGCACATGCAACAATAGCATACTTCATGTATCCAAACCTCCCTCCGCGTTCGAAGGTGGGCTGAACCTCTCCTCTCAACATAATAATAATGCTCCATCACCACGGCCCATTCACAGAACGGATAGGATGAGGGCTCAAATTGAAATGATACGAGTTCCAAACTCTGCCACATGATACTGAAAATTCAGACCTGGGCTGCTCATGAACATGAGGGATCGCGGAATTTTCAAATGGTGCGCTAGGGCAGCCACATTTTTGGGCTCAAATTGCCCTTCTACCAGCATCTGCAGGAAGTTGAGTGTTAAGTACCAAGATCATAGGGGGGATTTGTACGCACTAGATCAATTGTGATTTCGGGAAAGGCTTCATCTAGAACTGAGAAACTATATCTTAATCATCACGATCGGCAGGATAGAAAAATAAGCTTGCTTTTCGCATTGGCCTCCATCTCGGAAGGTATATCCCCCTGATGAAAGTGTACTATCTTCAGGCATGACGTTTCTTCGTTATACCGGACGTAAAGAATCATGTTGAATAAATCATTGATCTTTGGGTTGATTTTAAAGAACATTCCATTTATACTTCGACATACGTACCTCGTCTGTTTTAACCAACAAACACACCTCCCGTCTACGCAAGCTTCTCATAAGCCGTATCAGACCGAGACCCCAGCCTTTGGTAAGCTTCTGTCTATGCAGCCAGGGAAGCTGGTCATACGCCCAGTAGATGCAACGCAGTATAGTTACTTTATTTTGCGACAAGGAGAAGAGGATGAGAATGACTATGAGATATAGAGCAAACCATCTAAAGCAATAATTTAGAGATGAAAAATGTCGCGAAGAGATGTAGGGGTATTACCCTGCTATGATAGGATCGATGGCGATATTGCCTCCTATTATTGCCACGGTGACACAAATAGCACCAACAACGAGCAGCAATGAGCATCGCGATACACGCGGGAGTCGAGGCCGCGAGAACCGGAGTAATACGAGTGACATCGGAAAGAGCGCCATGACGATCAACCACACCATTGAAAACCTGCGTCATTCAGATATAGGGGATACTGCTGGGATTTGACACGCACATCTGGGATATCACAATCAAATTTGCGCCCGTGCTCGCATATATCAATAAGCTAAATGCGGTGAATGAAATGACTGTAATATAGGGAGCACCTGTCGCCGGGAGTGTAGCAAGAAAAACGTGAGGGATGACGCGATCATATGCTAGCTCAGCAAAGAGCTCGCAGGCGCTCATGATTCCTTAAGATACAATATGACTATGCAATATGATGCGTAAGTCTGGTTCACGGACCTGTAAGTACACCCGCACAAAGCACGACAATGGCATCCACTACGACTACTATGCGCAACCACCGACCTGCGACCTGATCGTGTACTTCAGCGCATGCGTAGTCAAGAATGGAAAGCGTGCACACCTTTTGAGCTAGCAAACCGAGGATGTTTTCCCCACTTTCAACCACCTCGAGAGGCAACAATGCGATGAGGAGGAGCATCATCCCGCTATTCAACACGAGTGCGGATAAATGCAAGTTGCGCAGAACCTTGGGATAACAATTCTGCTTCATCTTTGCTGTATATGCGGGTGCACCTAGGTGGTATTATACGCTGAAAGACCGTAGATTACTGGTAGAAAGACTCACATTCAAATCCAGTCAATCCAAGCATCCCGAGGCAAACGCCATTGAATACCTGTCGAACTATAGCTGCTGTGGATAATTCAGTGTGCCCGTTTGACCAATTTGCACTGAGTTGAGCCGTCCCGCCTCGTCCCCAAGCGATAGTAGAAGCCACAACAAGCATGGTCATTACCGTGACCTTGCTCCGAATTATAAGTAAGAAGATAGGGGAAACAGTGGGACTCACATGCGTTGCCAGTACACCAGCTGCTATGCGAGCACTTTCTCTTAAGCCGGAAAGGCTGACGAGAGCGAACAACACCAAAACGAGGATAGCGCCGACATAAATCGGAAAGGGTAGGGAGACTTCGCCTGCAAGATATGACACTGCAGTCGCAGCGGAAACTACCGCCGTCGCTGCAAAATCCAGAAGAAGAAGAGCCGCTCCAATGAGAGCTACAGACTTTGTTGATACATTGAGCCTGAGGATAGTTCATTGGTGATTTCGATTCAGAAGCACAGAGACAGCGTACAGGTAGGAATAAGGCGCCCCGCTAATCGGAAATGCAGAAGCTAGTTCTTCCATGATAGGACGCCAGAGAAAGAGAGTTGAAGCTGCCACGAAGAGCGAAATAGGAGAACTGAAAAGAGTGATGGTTAACCACGCCAATTCACATTAACGGAGGAGTCAACCCACTAGACACCAGCAACAACCACAACGCTTGGCAGAGTGTAGAATATACCGCCAAGTATATCATTGGCTGCAAGAGCACTAGCTGTAAACTGGCCAAGAATTTGCTGGTCTCGGAAAGAAGTCTGTTCGAGTGCACCCTGACAAATATCTTCAGGTGTAAGCTTGAGCCGAGAGATAGAACCCCAGCCAGCAAACTCAAAGTCATTTGTGAGGTTCAAAAATCTCGATGGAACAGCAGTAAACTTGGGCTTTCCTTCTTGATGAGCACGCTGCCGTCGAAGAACTATGCCATACTGAGATTGGTGAAAAGAGGGATGATAAGGCGAGACATGACCTGATAAGGAGTCTTGCTGCTCAGTGAAGGACAAGAAACCACAGCCGGTGGGCACTCACGGTTCGTGCGAGCTGAAGAGTGTGTGTCCTCATTGAAATGCGAGGGTTCCATGGCGATCCGCGACTGTTTTGCAGACTCAGAGCTTTGCATGGGTTATAGTAGTTGTAAAGAGGCCACCAGATCCTATATGTAGCGCAGTCCACTGCTAGCTGTGAGTACTTGCAGGAAGCAAGATACGCGAAGTGTTATAACGCGACGATTGACTAGAGAATAATTGTGGGTGGCGCGCGATGCTGCTTGGGCTCGTACTAACTATGAACGCATCACTACCAGGTTGTCTTCAGAAAGCTAGACAGAGTCACTCGATAGTGTTGACTAGTTCATGTTCCTGCTTTACGAGACGATGATAAACTTATAACTTGTAAAATTTGTTTACGGCATTTGATGGATTTGGTACCGGTAGCAGTAGGGACGTTTAGGCGAAGCGAAGTGGAAATTCGACGTTGTATGCACAGTTCGAATTTCGAAAGACTTCGATAGTAACGAAGTCAACCGAAGTTCAGTTCGTTGAACTTCGTTGCGAGGTTAGATCGCTAACCACAACGAAGTGGCACAACCAATCAGGATATGCAGATTAATCCATTGAATCTGATAGAGTCTAGAATCTGGATATAGCGTACAACCTAATTCTCGTCCTCATCTTCGTTTGCAAGTAATTGACGAAGTTCATCTAGATTACTACGTACTGGGTGCCACGAGTCCATCAATGACTTTCTTGGACGTGCATCCCGAAATGTTGTAATCTACTTCATTCGGATTCCGCAACCAAGTCATGCTCTTCTGATTTGTGCTGAATGTGGGACGCCGTCAAGGCGTCAGAATTTTATCTGTAAATATTCTCGACGTGGTACTCCGCCCAAGTATGGTATCATCTAGCTTGAATATTCGTGAATACCCCATACTAATACTTGCCGACTGACGGAAGGTAAGTACGAGCGTCCGGTCATCCCGCAGCTGGCCACATTAAATCTCTAGTCTCAAGTGGCAACCAGTACGAAAGCATCACGCTGCACGCCCCGAACAAGTTCGGGTTGATGGTAAGCATTATTTGTCTTTGATTCCTTTCTCTCGTGTCAGGTCTTTCATAGTTTCCGTCCGCATCATAAACTTGGAATCTTTCTAGGCACAGTGGACAACAGTTCCGTTACGTCATCCATCCATGTTTGAATGGGCGTGTTGATGTGAGTCAAAGTAATTGATGTGAGGCGCCTAAACGCGCGATGCACCTTGCAGATGCTGCTGAACATGGACATATCCTAGTCGATGCCGTCAGCGGATGCACAGTGGCGGCGACAAGAGTCAAGACCCACAAATGTCTGAGAAAGCCCCTCGAGCCCGATACTCGTGAGGCCATTACGGTTGGTTGATACAATTGCACCCACACCTCGTTCTGTCACCCTTGGGCATCCAGTGATGTAGAATTGTTCCAGTTCAGTCATGCTGACGGCGAGTGATTCCAGAAGGGTATCCTTATAAGCTTATTATACATAAGCAGTGAATCATGTGTTAACGTGTGCTTACTACAATATATTCCTTGCATACTTGGAAGTTAAGGTTGACAAGTGGGGGGCAGTGATGTATCCTTCCGACAACGGACGCTTTCTTTCAAATTTCGTTCTGCTTCTTGCCATCCAGCAATGGCGCCATGCTGACCCTGACTATTTCCAAAGTGGCTGGTGATCAACTCTGCTAAAATATCCAACTCCTCTCGTTCATTTCCATGATCCGAACCGTTATAATATCCAGGCTCCTCGAATCGGATCATACGGCCTGCACGAATCGAGTTGCGCGCTACTGATTGAGCGACTGAAAGGCGAACATCCTGGTATGTTTTCAAGGCGACGTGTACGTTGTTTAATGTTGTGAGTGGGTGTGCAAGAAGGCGACCAAGCACGAAAGCATCCTTCGTGCAATATGAATTGACGTAGTCTCGTGAATGATCATGCGTACCTCTATTGCCTGACCGGCTCCAGCACCCATGTACAGTGTCATGGCATGGCACTGTACAATCTCGTCAAAGAGGTTTTGGACGAGTAAGGAGGAGCGTACCGCATCGCCTATCAGTGCAGCTCTGTCGCAAGTACATAGCGGTAGTTCATTTACTACATGAAGCGCCCATCTCGACAGATTTTCACAACACTACAGAGAAATGCTCGTGAGTCAAGAATGGCATGAGCGACCCAGTCCCAAGCTTACTTTAAGAATGTTCCTTGCAGCGGGCTCGAAGTTCTGGAATTTTTCGTTGACCTCTTCGCGGGACACATCTGAAACCCAATGGCCCTCGAAAGGCGTGCCAGCTTTCTGATCATCACAAACAACTGCCGCGATATTTATCAGTGTCCCTTGTGAGACTGGATACGAGGTGATGTGCTGTGACAGTTTTAATCGGTGAAAAGCACCGACGTTTGCAGCTTTACCTTTCCCTTCCCGCAGAACTGCGAAATGAAGATTATTCCTTATCATCGTAACTGCTTTCCCAGAGACTTACCATTACGAAATCCTTCAAAGCTATGTTATCTGGGTCCATTTCAGAGAGTTTCTCCACTGAGATGACGGCGCGATAGACAAATATACCGGTCCAAGATGCATCGGTGTAGTGTCTGATTTCATCTGAGTCTACAACTTGGTCTGTCGTTTCGAAGAGCGTCTTCCGAACTGAGGAGCGGATTCCATCTGCCCCTACTAAAACGTCCGTAGTTGCAGTGCTGTCATCAGCGAAGTGAAGGGCGAGCGATCCTGCTGGCTGCCTATCGTATGTAGTTAGGCGTTTATTGAAGTGGACCGTGCATGACGACGGAAGGTGCTCCTTGAGAATTTCAACTAGATGCTGGCGGTGCATACTGGTCGGAGGGTCTGCAGTATTCTGTCGGCTTTGTGGCGCTGATTAAAAAGGATCGAATTCACTTACTCTGTTGAAGATGTTGAAACCATTTAAAACCACCATCTGGGATATCGGACTTCCTGAAGTGCGGCACTGCACGTACGATTCAAGTTAAATACACTTGACAGACAGACTCTTTGACGGACCATGAGGAGACTTCGTCGACACATGGGAGACCTCTTCGTACAGGCCGAGGGCTTTGACGACCTCCATTGTGCGCCACGAGAACACAATTCCAGCTCCAGCGATCGTGATAGCGTCATGTGCTTCGTATAGATCTATCTGGACATCGCGACTTGCAGATTGCCCAATTGTGATGGCGAGAACAAGCCCGCCTATACCTGCGCCACTGAATAAAAAACAATTAGTTTGTGTTACATGAACCGCGAATGCGATCCGACTTACCAGATTGCCACTCGAAACTTCGGAGTGCCCGATAAGAGAGACATTGACAACGCTGAATTTGCTAGCGCTGTAGCATGAGCCAAGTGGCTAGGTATTTATACTCGACCGATCCCCTGTCACATTTCCGCTTGCATTGTGGCAGTGGTTACACCAAATGTCATTCTATACCTGAAGCGGCAGATCAGTGCTCATGTTTACTGAACATATCTTTGAGTCCATTCAGCGGCCATAACTTAATCAGTCACTGGGGAAGCAGACACGTCACAAAAGGTAGTTCCGCGCGCCGGAGATTGTTGTGCTCTTTTCGAGTGTCCACTGGTGCCAGCGCGATAATCGGGCCTGCTATGACTCGGAATTCCGCGCTTCATGAAATGTAATCGACGAATAGCGTATCCTCCGAACGTCGGGGTGCTGCTGCCTGCCCAACATAGCCTAGTATATATGATGAGGCTACTAGTATAGATGGCAGTACTACTGTACAGGCTACGCCGCTCATTTGAGAAAGTTTTGACTTGTTGTTTGTTGGTTGTTCCAGTTACAGTAAGGCTAATTTCATTGATTTTGAAGTGCGTGTCGACTTCAGCCGACCATGACGAAGCACAGTAAGAATAACACAGCATCTTCTGTGTTCTCATATGCTGAGAGACAGAAAGCGGAATATGGCACGAAACGGGTGCGTCTCCTCAGATCATTGAATCCCCCTACTGAGTTATCACGACAGCAACGCCTGGGCAATGAATCGATGCGAAATTTTGATGCATGCGCATTGTGTTTACAAAGAGCGAGAGAACCAACAGCTTGCGACGAAGGTCATTTATTTTGCAAGGAGTGTGTATACAGTGACCTATGTAAGTTCCCAATGACTTGCACAATTTCATATGAATTGAGTATCCAGTGATACAGAAGAAGGATATCAAGCGGCAAAAGGAACGCCTTGAGAGACTTAAGAAGGAAACTGAAGCGGAGAAAGAGAGAGCTAGAGAAGCAGCCAGGGAACGGGTACTTCGCGACTTCGAGAAAGGTCAATTGGGATTGTCTGCAAACCTCCCGTCGATTGCAACTGCTCCTGGCGCTGAAGCGAAAGATTGTAGCATCATCCTTTTACGTCGTCTCTTAACGTTGCTCAATCATTTTTAGCCCGACCATCGAAGCGGAAGTTGGACTTTGACTCTTCAACTGTAGAAGCTCTCACCCGTGAAGCTGAAGAGATGGCTCTAAGGCAAATCGAACGAGAGCAGGCTGAGTCCTTACGACACAAACTACCGGACTTCTGGCTGCCTTCACTAACTCCTACATACACCTCAAACGGTTTACCAAGCTCCCTCAAGGATGTCAAGATTCGAACAACATGCCGCGGAGGGAATCCACCCCACTCTATAACGTTGGTAATTCACTTGTCGTGGTCAATTATTTCTCATGGGGCCTCCAGACTGAAGTCATTAATACCTGTGAAATTTACGTTACTACCCGCTGCGTCGACGTCACAATCATCGGACTCTACCCCAGCGGAGAGTGACAAGGAGAAAAGCAAATCAGAGGATGCTGGGGTTCCCATTTGTCCTTCCTGCAAAAGTAATCTTCACAATAACAGGGTAATGTTCCGTAAGTGTGTCTCTCGACGTGAGTAGCAGGATTTAACCAGTTCAAAGTAATGAAACCATGTGCGCATGTTGTGTGCAAAGTATGTGTTGACGAGCTGGTGCGGAGCGCTAAGCAGTGCATCGTCTGTGATCACACGCTAGGCGATGCAGATATTACCGAACTAAAGAGAGAAGGTGTGTTCTTCCACTCATGTTGGTTACATGGTCCCTCGTGGCGACGAAAGGGCTATGCTTGGTATTCCCTGCTCTTTCATGGCATTCTGATTCAGTAATTCGTCAGGCACCGGATTTGCAGGAGGCGGTCTTGCAGAAGCGAAGAAGACAGGCGTCGCATTCCAGGGTTAACATTGACACTCACCCGATTTCCATTGATCCGGCTTTCGCAGTGTAGGTCACTAATACCATCTCAGCTGATTCGACGTGCGCTATTTTTGACATCTCATTTTCCGCTATTGATCGGAGTTTCTGACTATATCGACGTCTCAGTACATATCCTTGCGGTGCATTATCTCAAAAAGGCTATTTGAAAATTCCTTCAGGAGGAACCGTGATGGACCTTCTTAAAGCTTTACTAAAGGTTCTCCCTTTCGGATTCGCTTGCCTCGCTCCTGATGAATTCTTTTGGTCGCATCAGCCCCTGATATGTGGCGTATCGCCTTTCACCTGTGTGCTCCTAGGTTTTCGAATTCTTGTATCCCCTGTCGGATATGAGAAGTGCCACGCAATGAAAGAAGAATATTTGCCACATACTTATATTCTGACATGCTGGGACTCGTTGGTCGACCTATCATCGTATCAATTGTCCATTGCTGAATCAGTGAAGTGTACCAAGAAAGACGACGACCAGCGGCACAGGTGTGAACATCTCCTAGATCAGGATCAGAAAATTCCTTTGACAACTAAACAAATTGATATTCTGAGATTCAAGCGTTCATGTTGTTGATCCCCATGCGGCTTTTCCCATCTCGCTCGGTCACAATCTCCCTCGAGCGTGGCGTCCTAGTGCGCCTCAGTGTAATGGTCATGTTGCCGCAGTTGTGTGGCGTGAGTTGACCTCCTTTTTCAATGTCAGCATGACTCGCCACTGCTCTAAACACGCGCTTCGAGCACCCTATGCTGACTGAGCTACAAGCCCAGCGACCTTCCTGTATTTTTCCAAGAACTCGTGCCCACTGCCATTGGCAGCTTTGATTTCGCCTCGTGTTTGTATTCCTTACATGGCGATTCGTGAAGTTTAGTTCATATGATCCAGACATATAAAACGCAAGGCAGCCCATGGTTATCGTCTTCCTGATACCACACAATGCTGCCGTTCAGCACGCTACCGAATCATGCTTCATCGCCTATCTTGGAGCAGTTCGAGAAGACCTCTGAGCAGCACCTTCTTGCGTGTGACTTGGAGATCAAGGCACGCAAAATGATGAGGTGCTTCGCGGATATTACCAGCACCCTTCCCCTCCCAGACAGCAGTATGTGTAGCGTTTGGAATCTTCTGCCTAACGAAACAACCAACAAGACATCTACGCCACTCAATGCGCACACTGTTTGCCTTTGTGGGCCACCGCCTACACCGATGGCCACGGCTTTCGCTGTTGTTGATGAACACTCGTCACGGCGGCCACGCACTCGAAGTGACGACATAGAGTGGGAGCTCATATATGAGACTAGCTCTTCTAATACCTCGGACATAACGACATTTGACGCTACCTTTGGCACCCCCATGACAGATGACGTTTGGTCAAACCCGACGTCTGAAGCATGTTCACCCAGGGTGGGCGAAAAGGGATCAATCAAAACCAAGTCCGCGGAAAGTATGTTGCCACACAGCAACGAAGATTATCCATGTACCTTAGATGCCGAGAGCGGTATATTCGTCAAATACGAGTCCCCGATCTTCGCGCGAGCATTTGAAGAAATTGTCAATGACAAAATTGAAGAAATGAGAGTCCGAGGCTCAGATTTTGTTGTCCAAAGTCTGCTTGCCACTGGAGTGCAGAGTGCCCGGTCGGCACCGATTGTTTCTATGGTAGTGCGTACAATGATACACAGGATAATGGAGGATTCCGCGACGCAAGCCAGAAGCTTCGAGAAGGCATTGCGAGTTGGAGCTTTGGAGATGTTTCGCCGACACTGGAAATTGGTTGGGTCTTCTTTCGCGCTTCAGACGGAGAGTGCTAAGCTTTTCTCAGCACGGCGACTGGCGGCATATCTGCTCTACCTCCGTTCAACATTCTGCCCCCACCCTATTGGGGATATACAAGGCTGGCCTCATGGGATCACTCTATTGCGCCAAAGTTGTGACAGCGGAAGACATCGCGCTTTGTCTGTCCATGCTGTTGGATGAGGTACATGTTGACCGCTTATGCGCCATGCACGCCATGCTGCTGCGCGCAGACGACAGACTGTGCAAAACCCGAAATCTGGCAGCATTAAAGCAATTCAAAGAACGGCTATTCCTTATCGATCCAATAACCCGTATGTATGTTTGGGCTCCTGTGCCACATACACATGCCCAGGCCCTATTGCAGGTAGGCATTGAAACTTGTCACATGTGCAGCTATGTCTGAGCGAACGCCTGTTCAGGATATATCTAATACTATTGAAGGTTGGATGGCTATGCAGGCAAACAAGCGTGAACGCTATCATGAAACTTACTCGAGTCGTAAGGAGGCTCCTGTGAAGGCTGTTGGACCACGATTGCGTCAAAGCAGGGCGAGAGATTGAACCCAACGATCGAGAGTAACTTGGATGTTATTGACAGTCCGATCAAGGTATGGTGTATATATACTTATTCAATTGTTGCATTTCGTGGGTCTGCAATAACGATTAGATTGATGAAGTTGCTAAAGTGAGTTAACTGACCACGCCGTCAAGATAGTAAACATAAATCCAGCTCGTGGGTGTCCGACGAAATCCTTCGAATCCAATGAGTGAACTGGGACTCAATCCGATTCAACCTCTGCCAGATCTGAGAGATGACTCATGAGCGTCCCGAAGTTGCTTTCGTGACTCTTCATAAACCCTCTCGGCGGGAGTGTTGATACTTCCCCGGACCGAATGTATTATGTAATAATGATAATCAAATTCGTTAACCTCGTCTTTTGTTACGTTCCTGATCAATTTCCGATCGGATATGGTTGCATTTGTTGATCTACCACTCGAATTATTATTGCCTGACATCTTTGATTCTGTGGTTAGCCCTCCGCACCTTGCATCTCTATGTCTGGTCAATAGCTCTTTCAATCAATTCGCGACCCAAAGGCTCTATCAGCGCATTTACTGCTACGCATGGCATAACAATTCAAAGGTGGATCATCATTGCGAACTTATATTGATCATGGTGGTTCACATCCGAGTAGGTCGTCCTTCTATTTCAGACACTTTCAAGTTGTCCTCATCTTGCACGTCATGTTTCACGCCTTGGTGAGCATAATTTAGTGACACTTAACAGCGTCACCAACTACTGTTACAGAGATAAGAGTCTTTCCTAAGGGACTTCATCCAGTGGAACATAATGAGCTATTATATCTTTGCGTTCGAGGGATAAGGAATTGTATCAACATGAGGTCGTGCGCCTGGACTCGAGATGGTTCGTTGGAATCGGCAATCCTCCAGGCTCTCCAACAATGCCCTCAACTCGAGGAGCTCGAGATTAACGGACATGATAGTGGATACTATAATCCCACCTTACTTGCACAGTTCTCCAAACTGTCCAAAATATCACTCATAATGCCGAGCGCGCAAGTTATCGAAGTTCTTCCCTCGTGGATATCCACCACAGGTTCAACCCTACGCAATCTTACCATCATCTGCAAGGTACGAGAGAGAATGGAGTGATGCGAACTAGTTTATATTACCCCCTTTGGTAGGCATCGACTCTGATCACCGATACCCTTCTGGAATCACTCGCCATCAGCATGACTGGACTGGAACAATTCTACATCACTGGATGCCCAAGGGTGACAGAACGAGGTGTGGGTGCAATTGTATCAACCAACCGTGATGGCCTCACGAGTATCGGGCTCGAGGGGCTTTCTCAGACATTTGTGGGTCTTGACTCTTGTCGCTGCTACTGTGCATTCGCTGACGGCATTGACCAGGATATGACCAGGTTCAGCAGCATCTGCAAGGTGCATCGCGCGTTTAGGCGCCTCACATCAATTACTTTGACTCACATCAACACGCCCATTCAAACATGGATGAATGACGTAACGGAACTGTTGTCCACTGCGCCATTAGAGAGATTCCAAGTTTATGCGACGACGACGATTTCTCAAGCGCATGTAGTAACAGACGAATTCTGCAAAGCCATTGTCACGATGCATGGGTCACGCCTCAAGCGATTTTCCGTTCACCGCATGAAAATTAGTCTAGATGCATTGCATGACATTTGCTCGCGGTGCCCCGTTCTAGAGGAACTCTTTATCCTCGCTGACAGGCATGATTTGGTATGTGGCTTGTATTTCATCCATTTCGTGATTTGAGGCGCTCATCTGTGCCCCTCAGGATGCTGTGGCACGGTGCTTTGCTGTCGCTCAGAACCTCCGCACGATCCATGTCAACTTTTCTTTCGAAGAGCGTGCAATGGAGGAACCTGAGTTCATGGTCAATGATGCTCTGCACATCATTCGACAATGTCCTGCCACAGTGACGCTAATTGGATGCCATACAAGGGTCTGGAGCGTAAGCTATGCATAATTTTTCAATCGAAAAACCGTTGTGTTTTAATCTACAGCACGCAGGTTAAACGTGAGGTGCGGATGAACGAGAAGGCTGAATTATATATCGAACCTATTCTCACTAGATATGAAAATCCGGATATCCCTGAGCAATTTCTCGTGGTTCGGACGTGATGGTTGGCAGATATTAACTACCCAAGCCTTGTCTTCTATAGCTTCTCTAGTTTAATTCAAGTTCACATTGATTTTCATGGGCTTTCCCCACATCCAAAGACCATGACGATCCAAGTAGCTCGAGCTCGTCTTTGGTGCTAGAGCCCAAGAACTCTTTCTGCATCTACATCCAAGTATTGTAAACGCGTAATGACTTTCCTATGCATTTCCCCTGACACAGGTTCTTGACAGTCGCGGATACCCTTGGTCCCACCTCAACTCCCCCTTTCTAGTAGTCCGTGACGAATATAAGTTCCAATGAACAGCCTGGTGTAAGCAGAAGCACACGTGAACTCCTGTCATCGCTGCCAGTGTGATGAATTGGCACCGAGCACAGCGCTGGATGTCCATATACAATCGCGCGAATCTGTTTTACTCTGTCCTTGATATCCTTCGCACCTGCAATACCACTCAAAGCGACAATGACCTCAAAAAGGGCCCAATGCTTCAAGGTCGACAGTTGAGCCAAATGCAGTTGATGAATGATATGCGCCTCGAGATCCAGTTATTCAGACATAATGGATGGTTGCCAAACGTTGATGGCCTGATGATAAGCTGGTTGATTCCTGCTTGTAACGGAGTGAAACCTTCGTAGCGAGTGATCTTGCATAAATAACCCTCCAAGACCAAGCATGAGTCTTGGATCAAGGGGGGACGGAGGTGGTTATTATTGTGAAGTCGTCGAAGTACCAATATAAGAATGTCAAATCGCACGCAGGACGCCATCCACTGAATGGTGCATCGTCGTCGTATCGCACAAGTAGCGACAGGTCTTCGTTCAGCAGGGCTTAGGAAAAAAGCAAGAAACGAGTTCCAGGCCGTTCCTTTCGACTTCATCTATGTTTATGCCCCACTGATAACCGCAAGGGCTTGCGACGATGGTAACTTTATTAGCAACACGAAATCGATTTCGTCGTAGAGAGCCAACCTCAAGGGTAGTCTGAGTAGTGAAGGAAAGAATATGCTTGGCACGCTAGCAAGCAGTTCGCAGACGATGGAGAGCACGAGGGTTAGTGGAGAAATCTACATCGATAATTATGAGCACCGGAATGTTTACCAACAACAGAATTTAACATACCCTTCTTGTTCTTGCGCTTGAACTCCTGAACGAAGTAGTTAATGAGACAGGTGTCGAAGTCTTCACCAACCAAGTGGGTGTCACCGGCGGTGGCCTTGACCTCGAAGATACCCTCCTCAATAGTCAGGAAGAAGACATCGAAAGTTACTCCACCGAGATCGAAGATTACGAGTCGTTGAAGTAGGCAGAAACGGTAATAACAGCATTGTCGATGGAGTAGCCCAAATACGACTCAGCAGTTTCCTTCATCTGCAAAAGGATTATATCTCCACAGGGGAGAACTCCTTGGCCTCTCCGTGTATTGGACCTGAACATGTTTTCCCGCCCTTGTCGATAACTTCGAAGGGGAAGTGCTTGATGTCCAATTAGACTAGCGTCGTTGAATTTACGACCGATCAAGAGCATAGCATCAAAAATGCTACAAAGATGGGTATCATTAGGGTAAACTAACAGAACATGCCATCACCAACTCAAGTGTTGTGGAGGTTTATAGCAAACCGTTTCTTGCGTCATCACCGGTAAAACGCTCGGTGGGAGAGAAATGCAACATAGGAGGTGGTTTGTGCGGTTACCCTATAATCTCAACATGATCGTTTGGCCAGGCGCAGACGCAGCTAAACGTAATATATCAAATAAGTTAGCAAGAGCCGGGTACCTCAAGGGTACGGTTTTGTGCGCCCGTACCCACACGGTACCTGTACTCATGCGCACAGGTTACCCCCACCCGTGCAGATCCCTACCCGGGGCCATATTAGTATAGCACATCGAATAAGTTAGCGAGGGTACGGATATTTCGAAGGTACGGGTTTGTGCGCGGGTCTTGTAATTCCAGCTCAAGCCCGTACCCGTGACCCACGGAACTACGGGCCAGATACTCTGCTTGATATCGCCATTAGGAGTGTGGACCTGGACCTTGAGCAGGACGACAGAGGGACGTATGGTGGGATCAAGCGGCGCAATCCCTGAGGTTGCAATGTGCACTGGCATAAGCTCTTAATTATATGTTGACCACCCTTAGATGTGCTTACTTGTACGCCATGCTGTATCATCATCGCCGGAGATTTGAGGCAGATACTCATGATGCAAATTGTACCTCGTTGGAGTGTGGATGGTTCAGCAATGGAGCTTTTTGTATGAAATGACTCGCAGGTGACCCATTGAGAACATGGGTCTGAGAGCGGCTGCCCTGGTCAGCGATTGGAGGCACATGTCCTTGAGGTTTGTTGGATTCTACTATGGTCGGCCGGAGGAAGTTCATTATTTAGACGGAAATGACAGTGCGATTGAGGTGCCTTATGTGGAGTCTGTCAACACCGTGGAACTTGTTTGGGACGTGCAGCGTGATGATTTCGTACAGGTTGCCACTTGAGACTAGAGATTTAATGTGGCCGTATGACTGGACGCTCGTACCTTCATAGTCGGCAAGTATTAGTATGGGTCACGAATATTCAAGCTCAGCGGCTGATATTGTGGCACTTGGGCAGAGTACACACGTCGAGCGACGAGAATGTTCACGAATAAAATTCTGACGCCTTGAAGGCGTCCCACATTCAGCAACATTCAGAAGAGCATGATCACTGAATGACCTACCCACATCTTCTGTGTTAAAGGAACACATGTGTTGTTGCGTTAGGGTGCGGCAATTACAGGCCGAACCTACTATGCCAGTGGCAAATTCAACGACACCGATCGAGGTACCTACTACTACCGAGCATGTAAATCTATCAAAATGCGGTAAACAACTTGTTTTATAATTTATAAGTTTCAACTAACTATAAATTCGTGCCATTGTCTGGTAAAGAAGGAATATGAACCGGTAAACACCATCAAGACTAGTTAATACGGGCCCAAGCAGCATCTATAACACTTGGTATATCTTGCTTCCTACTGATCACAGCTAGTGAATAGAGGATCTGGTGGCCACATTACAACTGGCAACCCATGCAGAGCTCCGAGTCTGAAAAAGAGTGGATCGAACCTCCGCATTCCAGTGAAGACACACACACTTCAGCTCGCACGAACCGTGAGTGCCCACGGCTGTTGTTTCTTGTCTCTCACTGAGCAGCAAGATTACTTAACAGAACCTGTCGCGCTTTATCATCCCTCTTTTCACCAGTCTCAGTCTCAGTATGACATAATTCTTCGACAGCAGCGTGCTCATCAAGCAGGAAAGCCCAAGTTAACTGCCGTTCCATCGAGATTTTTGAACCTAACGAACGACTTTGAGTCTGCCGGCTGGGGTTCTATCTCTCTGCTCAAGCTTACACCTGAAGATATTTGTCAGGGTGTACTCGAACAGGCTTCTTTCCGAGACCAGCAAGTTCTTGGCCAGTTTACGGCTAGTGCTCTTGCAGCCAATGATATACTTAGCGGTATATTCTACACTCTGCCAAGTGTTGTGGCTGTTGCTGGTGTCTAGTGGGTTCACTCCTCCATTAACGTGAATTGGCGTGGTTAACCATCGCTCGTTTCAGTTCTCCAATTTCACTCTTTGTGGCAGCTTTAACTCTCTTTCTCTGGCGTCCTATCATGGAAGAACTAGCTTCTGCATTTCCGATTAGCGGGGCTCCTTATTCGTACCTGTACGCTGTCTCTGTACCTCTGAACTGAAATCCCCGATGAACTATCATTAGGCTCAATGTATCAACAAAGTCTGCAGCTCTCATTGGAGCGGCTCTTCTTCTTCTGGATTTTGCAGCGACGGCGGTAGTTTCCACTGCAGCTGCAGCATCATATCTTGCAGGCGAAGTCTCCCTACCCTTTCCGGTTTATGTCGGCGCCATCCTCGTTTTGGCGTTGCTCACTCTCGTCAGCCTTTCCGGCTTAAGAGAAAGTGCTCGCATAGCAGCTGGTATACTGGCGATGCACGTGAGTCCCACTGCTTCTCCTATCTTCTTACTTCTTATCATTCGGAGCAAGGTCACGGTAATGGCTATGCTTATTGTGGCTTCTACTATCGCTTTGGGACGAGGCGGAACGGCTCAACTCAGTGCAAATTGGTCAAACGGGCACACTGGATTATCCACAGCAGCTATAGCCCGACAGGTATTCAATGGCATTTGCATCGGGATGCTTGGACTGACTGGATTTGAATGTGAGTCTTTCTACCAGCAATCTACGGTCTTTCAGCGTATAATACCACCTAGGTGCACCCGCATATACAGCAAAGATGAAGCAGAATTGTTATCCCAAGGTTCTGCGCAACTTGCATTTATCCACACTCGTGTTGAATAGCGGGATGATGTTCCTCCTCGTCGCATTGTTGCCTCTCGAGGTGGTTAAAAGTGGGGAAAACATCCTCGGTTTGCTAGCTCAAAAGGTGTGTACGCTTACCATTTTCGACTATGCATGCGCTGAAGTACACGATCAGGTCGCAGGTCAGTGGTTGCGAATAGTAGTCGCAGTGGATGCCATTGTTGTGCTTTGTGCGGGTGTACTTACAGGTTCGTGAACCAGACTTACGCATCATATTGCATGGTCATATTATGTCTTAAGGAATTGTGAGTGCCTGCGAGCTCTTTGCTGAGCTAGCATATGATCGCGTCATCCCTCACATTTTTCTTGCTACACTCCCTGCGACCGGTGCTCCATATGTTACAGTCATTTCATTCACCGCATTTAGCTTATTGATATATGCGAGCACGGGCGCAAACTTGATTATAATATGCCAGATGTGCGTGCCAAATCCCAGCAGTATCCCTTATATCTGAATGACGCAGGTTTTCAATGGTGTGGTTGACTGTCATGGCGCTCTTCCCGATGTCACTCGTACTACTCCGGTTCTCGCGGCCTCGACTTCCGCGTGCATCGCGATGTTCACTGCTGCTCGTTGTTGGTGCTATTTCTGTCACTGTGGCAATAACAGGAGGCAACATTGCCATCGGTCCTATCATAGCAGGGTAATGCCCCTACATCTCTTCGCGACATTTTTCATCTCTAAATCATTGCTTTAGATGGTTTGCTCTATATCTCATAGCCCTTCTCGTCCTCTTCTCCTTGTCGCAAAATAAAGTAACTATACTGCGTTGCATCTACTGGGCGTATGACCAGCTTCCCTGGCTGCATAGACAGCAGCTTACCAAAAATTGGGGTCTCGGTCTGATATGGCTTATGAGAAGCTTGCGTACACATGAAGTGTGTTTGTTGGTTAAAACAGACGAGGTATGTGTGTCGAAGTATAAATGAAACGTTGTCTAAAATCAACCTAAAGATCAACAAGTTATTCAACATGATTCTTTACGTCCGGTATAACGAAGAAACGTCATGCCTGAAGATAGTACACTTTTATCAGGGAGATATACCTTCCGAGATGGAGGCCAATGCGAAGAGCAAGCTAATTTTTCTATTCTGCTGATCGTGATGATTAAGATATAGTTTCTCAGTTCTAGATGTAGCCTTTCCCGAAATGACAGTTGATCTGGTGCGCACACATCCCCCCTATGATCTTGGTACTTACCATTCGACTTCCTGCAGATGCTGGTAGAAGGGCAATTTGAGCCCAAAAATGTGGCTGCCCTAGCGCATCATTTGAACATTCCGCGATCCCTCATGTTCATGAGCAGCCCAGGTCTGAATTTTCAGTACCCTGTGGCAGAGTTTGGAACTCGTATTATTTCGATTTGAACCCTCATCCTATCCGTTCTGTGAATGGGCCCTGGTGATGGAGCACTACTATTATGTTAAGATTCACAGAGACTTTGCGTATCATTATTTAACATGTGTATTATTGCGCTCACTAGAAAGTGTTAGATTGGGTTTTTGTGGGCTGTTGTGTGTAGTTGTGCACAAGAATAGAATCGCTCGAAGGTTTATTGTGACATATTTGGCTTGCCATTTGAGAAGGCTGGGCTGACTTATGCACAGTGGCAAGAGTACAAGTTGTGACCACAGGCATGTCGTTCGCTGCTGGGTCTCTCGCTGGTGCGCTGGCAATGGGTGGTGTATGTTGCTCGCATTTCAATATAGATCATTCGTCTGATCGTCCGTCCCACCACTTCAGATTTACTATGGGTTTTCGAACATGATACAAACCAGGTGAGCTAGTACCACCGCTGGGCCATTCGCAACATCCTGGTTCATTCTTCATGCCATTTACAGGACTGCCAAACACCGTACCGAGTTCGTTCACGTCCCCCTTCCCATTTGTATAACGCCGGCTGATGTATTCTACAGTATTCATAACCTCTCGGAGCGCATCGCTAGTGCCCCAACTACCATTCCCTCCCCGCCGCCTGCATCCATGCGTATAACGCACCGTCCACTAACCTCTCTTGTTCAGTCCAAGTGGAATGAAGAAGTCGCTGGTTTATTCGGAACTGTTTGTCGGTGGGAGCAGCGTGCGACGGAGCTAGGGAAGAAAGTACTGTATGGTGATGACCCATGATACCAATCAAACTAGGCATTAGAATCTAGACTACTAAACCGAAGGATAATATTGTTGGTCGTCATCTTGAAAACAGTGTCTGCTATGCATCACGCTACCGGCGACTTACAACGTGTACTCCATTACATGAACATTGCAAAGACTATGAAACCTATCTCCTTCCAACGTAACTTTCTGCCTAATAAATAAATTCGGAATCTAACATTATCATCTTCCATAGCCTTGGTAATACTGCTGAGTATTTTGCCCTTGTGAAGGTGGTGGGGGTAGTGGCATGGTCTGGTATTGCGACCCCTGTGGTGGGGTCGACTGTGTTTGTGGAGAATAGTAACCCCATGATGGCGGAGGCGGAGCTTGTTGGCCGTATGTCTGTGGATTCGCAGCATACTGGGGTCGCGACGTAGGTGGTGGCGGCATGGAGAGAGAAGACTGCCTGTGTGGCGGAGTTTGCTGCGACGGAACTGGAGGGGCCGCCCGCGGTGAAGAAAAATTAGACCCGAATATCCCCAAATCCGCATACGGATCACGTGGCGGGTTTGACGATGTCTGGTTTGTATATGCTGAGTGTACCGGTAGTGGTGGTGGCGGAGGCGGGAGATTCGGATGTGCCTTGGGTAGCTGGTGTGGAGGAGGCGGGAACACAGGGGAGTATGATGTCTGTGGCGGTTTCGGAGGGGGAGATACTACATTCTTACTTCCTTGCAGACTCATGGACGCG
>Ga0153975_1000086_pt1 | contig 24984 bp, 38 predicted proteins | sample TSGA059MetaG_FD_104694 | JGI IMG/M metagenome (GOLD analysis project Ga0153975, IMG submission 104694) | Attine ant fungus gardens microbial communities from Georgia, USA - TSGA059 MetaG | ecosystem: Host-associated > Fungi > Mycelium > Unclassified | place: USA: Georgia, Yuchi Wildlife... | reverse complement strand
CTCCTAACCTGCATATCGACACCATCCTCCAGCAGATTTTATCGATATATGCGGTCGCTACATCCCTTCGATTACTCCTGATCCTTTGTACTACCAGTGACACGCAAGCTAACTATCCTCAGATGTAATAACAACTCTTCATGGATCACATCCAATCTACTAAGGGTCGGGAATGTCACTCCAATCATTTCAAGGCAATTACTTGTATTATGGTTGTTCCAAAGTGTGGTTGGCTGATCCTACCCTCCATGTTGCAGGCTTGCAGCTCGAGTGTTTGCCTGGGTGATGCTGCTCACTGATGGCAAGGGTTGACTGCACGACTGTGACGTCCTCAACATTAATTCAAGTGCCAGCCTTTCGGAACACGACAAGAGAGCTTTATTGTCTGATACGACTAGATCGTGATGTATTTGGACGCCTTGCAAAGAAGGTCTGCTGTCTTATATGTTTTTTTTAAAATCTGTGACCAGCATTGTGGAGGAGTCGGATAGATGTTCAGCTATGTTCAGGCAAATATATCCGGACTCGTTTGTTCCTCGGGCTCCTGATCTTGACAGAGGTCTGAGTCCATCATGCATCGAGCATCTGCGTCAAATCCCGGTGCTAACTTTTTGGCGAGAGTCCTGGGAAGATTATTTATATCCACTTGATACCACTGCGCAGCTGCTGAGACCTATTTCCCCCTCTCCGTCATGATGTCGAGCCTCCAAAGTGTCACTCCACTTCTCTCAGGTTTGACCCATATCATCTACGTCATTGTGTAATACCTGAAACATCGATTGACAGGCGGGACCATGCCTATTATCGGGCTCGGGGTCTACCTGAATGACGAGTGCGCAGACGCCTGCGAAGTTGCCTTGAAAGAGGGTTACAGGTAAATCACTTGTTTATTTGTGAACGTCACCGATTCATCTGACGATGTCCTTACTCTAGGATGATTGATTCGGCAAGGTACTACATGAATGAAGCTCAAGTAGGAGTGGGCGTCCGACGAAGTGGGATTCCCCGCGAGCAAATATTCATTAGTATGGATTCAGGTTATTGCGGCAGCCATGATCGAGACGTTGATCGGAAGTTTCATAGCCTCCAAAATCTACCACCACGACTTTGGATATGAAAGGGCGCAGGAATGCATCCAGGAATCAGTGGACGAGCTTGGGCTTGGTATGTCTTCATTGTCTGGTGCATCATCACGGCGTCGAGCACGCGATAAAAGGCTATTACGATTTGTACTTGATTCACTCTCCAACAACTGGGAAGAAGAAGCGGATCGAGACATATAGAGCTCTGGTTGATGCCAAAAAGAATGGCCTCGTCAAGAGGATCGGTGTTTCAAATTAGTACGTTTATTGTTGCCTCCTGTCGATCTTGCTTGTTGAAAAATGGTTGACAGCTCCGGAAAACACATCGATGAAATTATTGAGGCAGGATTGGAGTTGCCTGATGTCAACCAGATCGAGCTTCACCCATTCTGTCAACAAAGACCCATCGTCGAATATTGTCAGGTAAAACATATTGCTGTGCAGGCTTATTCGCCGCTGGTTACCGGCCAACTGGATCATGATGTACTGAAACGTCTCGCAAAGAAGGTCTGCTGTTCTTGGAAGTTTCTTCAAATCCATGACTTGACAAAAGCCTTGGATCTGCTCACAGCATGATAAAGACGAGGCACAGATCCTCATTCGGTGGTCGCTACAAAAGGGGTAAGTACCATCGTCATGAATCTTCATTCAGAACTTTAAAAAATCCGCTACATTGCTACATAGTTATGTGCCCCTGCCGAAATCTTCCCGTCCAGAGCGAATCAAATCCAACGCCCAAGTGTTTGACTTTGAGTTGGATGGACATGACATGGAAACTCTTGATGCACTCGATCAAGGGGGGGAGGGTGCGGTAACGTGGAATCCGGTTGATGAGCCATGATATATCCATTACGAGGGAATTACTGTCTGTCAAGTCAGTTGACTCAGTCAGTCGACATTCATTATTTTTACATCTGAGATTGATCGTTGGCTACAAATATATGCTTTCAACCTAGCCCAATATGACAAATTGTTTAGAACGAAAAAAAGTCTGTAGCTGTCAGATAACGCAACCCCTATTCTTCCAAAGGAAGGACCTTCTTTAAGAACTGCCTCAGATCCTCCATCTCAGATTCGGCCATCCAATGTGCCACGCCATACGACATGAAGCTCACCCCCGGCTCCCCCATCTTCGTATACTGACCATATCTGACTCCGATTTTATCACCTATGAAATTAGCAGACTCCCAGCTCAGTTGCCAGGTCACAGCTTCATCCTGCACACCGTGGCCCCAAAACACGGGTATCGTAGATGAGTGTCCGGAAAGATGCTGTAAATATGGCTAAGGATATTGTGATTACGTTTGAAAGGTTTCCCTCACCAATTTCTCGCGTATGGGAAGCCAGCCACCCAGACATACGACTCCCCCCAACTTCCAGCCAGCTTTCGTGTCGGATGCACCCCTCAATTGGCTCCCACCTAACCCTGCAATCAAGGATATAGCGCCTCCTTGACTAAACCCCCCAAGCACGATACGTCCTTCTGGAATCCCCGAGTCGATCTCAGATTGGATAAATGCATCTAGCTGCCTCACGCTCTCCATAATTCCCTCAACGTACTCCGGGATTTCTTCGTATTCCGCTGAATAGATCAAAGGGTCGCTTAAGTAGTCCAGCCAGCCCCTGCTTAATTTTTGCCTCCTAGAATCTCCTTTCCATGCCGTGATCGTGCGCTCAGTCGCACTCGGGAAGACCCACTTGATGTGTGGAAGCTGGGAGGCGAGTGTACGTATCTCCCTGTTGTTCGAGAAATCCAGGCCGTTATCCCCTAGACCCTATTACGAGCATGTTCAAATATTATGACTGTCTTACGATTGCCACAGAACCTACATGCGCGAATATGACTGTGGCGGTATGTTTCGCCTTGGGGGATATGGTCACAAAAGTTAGCGGTAGAGACGCCATCTTACGGGAAGGGGAAGAAAGGACACGAGCGTCTGGGCACAAAGAGGACCACGTGTAACCTGAAGCATCGAGAAGATTCTTACATTCTCACCGGTAGTATGTCGTGATCATGTCGTCGCTACAACGATTGGGAAGTGTGGGACATGCAGGGGTGATGTTCGCACACCGTGAGTCAGTCCGTGACGCATACATACATCTACCTAATGTCGAAATGGTAACTTGGGGCAACATTATCCATTATGGATCAGAACAGGCGGAGTGCGCACATCTATCCTAATGTCTTCTATGGAACATGTATGCTTTATAAATCCTGGGTTTGCCACAAATCGTGAGCGTGCATTGATCGATGTGACCCATTTAATATAGCCATACCTTTGGTATGATACTCTCTAAGAACGCCGCCAGATCATTCATCTCTTGCTCGCATGAAGCGTGACCCATTCGCCCGTATGACCGAAAGTTGATTCCAGGGGCGCCGACTTGGTCATGAATGCTAATACCGAGCTGTTGTTGAAGGAATTCAACTGATAACTGCGCTAGTTTATAATATACCACTGCATCTGCTGTTCCATGTCCCCAGAACACTGGAACGGAAGCAGCGTGCGAGGCGATTCTCTGTAGCATTATTAACCACTATGATAAGGATTACGAGGATATTATCACAACTAACCGACTGAAACTTATCTTTGAGCGGCATCCAACCGCTCAGCACGGCTACGCCAGCTAGCTTCCTCTCGTTCCCCGGACTCTTTGTTCTCCAGTCCTTACCACCCAAGCCAGTCGCGAGAGATAAGGCTCCTCCTTGACTAAATCCGCCCACTACGACGCGACTTTCTGGTATCCCAGCCTTCACTTCCGCTTCAATCAAGTCATCGATAATCTGCACGCTATTCCTCATGCTCTCATCATCCTCAAACACCTTATCCAAGTTCTGGCCCGGCTGAAGTGGTATGTTAAACAAATCGAACCATGAAGCCATCCGAGCGCCAAAGTTGGCTGTAACTTTTTGCTTGGGCGCATCTGGGAACACCCATTTGACATGGGGAAGGCGGGCGGGGATCGTCAGTTCGCCGGGTTTTCTGTAGTCATATTCGCCGCTTATCGCTGCGCGCCAACTTTCTCCCTCGTCGCCGAGACCCTGAGAGATGAGATTACAATCAGCATATTGTCTTCAGTAGGCTTGAGAGTTGGTGTTGTGAGCGCACATGAGCAAAGATGACGGTTGCAGTGTGCGCTGCAGTCGGCTGAATGACGGCTGATGGCATTTGATGCGGATATCGAGATGTATAGGTAGAGAGAGTTCGTGCTGCCAGGGATATGAAAGAATGTACCCCACGTGAACAAAGCATGCTAGCTAAGGGTGACGAATATTAATGCATTAATAGGTCTTAAAGTGGCCCAGGTCAACTACATGCAGCCTCAGGGAGGCTTGGCATTCAAAACTTTAGTGCCAAACTACATGAACATGCCGCCACCGTAATCCTAGTTAATCGCACGATGATGAGGACATGAAAAAAAAGATTTATGTATTAATGTAACCAGGGCCGCAGACGGAGGCAGCACTTGATAGGAATGAATGTGGATGATTCATAACGCTGATGCTGTGCATGGCACCGGTTGGGGTTCATTACAGTCTTCTTCATTTCCCTCACTCGGAACCATGTCCAGAGCTTCATCGGTATCGTCATGGTCCTTCAGACCTTCGTGTTCTTCGACATCCTCTCCGTCAGGGGTGGCTTCCGAACCACTCGTCTTCCCTTGAAACTTCCTCTTCGGAATAACGCTCCAGAATGCCTGCTCCCAATCCCGCGTTTCAACCCACTTGAGTAGAATTTCAAAGACCTAACAGCGCCGTACCGCTTCCGCTATCAGCAAGCCGACGACGTAACGAATAGATGTCACCTGGTTGACCGTAAGCACCTTCCTCGTTGTTAAAGATGCGATATATCGCCCTATGGGAAGGCGTGCATGTCGGATGGATGACGTTTGGGCTTTGTTAAGGCATAGATTCTAATATAGATGCTGTGAGATCCGGTATTACAGGCAATTAAAGGGAGCGGAACAGATTATGAGAGTGAACGAACATGATGTTCAGTCAAACATCATTTGAGATGGGATCCCTACCGAACTCGTGTTCTTGGTAGTCTTGGGTAGCCATAGAAAATGCATACCTTGTATCGGTTGTGATCGCAAATACCACCGATAACGTATATTTCGCCCTCCTTAAGTTCCATGAGCTCTTCCTCGGAGTCAGCGGTCAGGTAAACGACACTTGCGCGACGCGCTTCTGGATCATCTCCGTCGTGTGAATCAGGAGTAGATGCCCATATTCGATCATAGCCTTCCTCCCACCATTGTGTGTTCGTCCATCGTTTGTGTCCAGCATCGTTTATAGCATCTAAGCGTGACTTTGTGCGTCCATTGAGGGATGTAAATAAGAGGGATGAAAACGGCGTTAGGGAGCGTCGATTCGCACTGTACGTGTATGCAAGTTGAGAAGTTAATGAAGTCACTTCCTACGCATATGCTCATGCCTTGCTTCATACCGATGCAGAACTGGTGCGCGCACCTTCTCTGTCATCATATCATCGAAACCCAGGTCAATTACCACTTGCGCAGCAAATGGAATCTGATCTTGGATATTCATTTTACGACGTTTTCTTGGATCTACATCCCCTGCTTCAGCACGCTCCCGTCGCTTGCGTTTTTTGGCCTCCTTCTCGCGAGCCCGACGTTCAGCTTTTTGTTCTTGTAGACGAGCTGCTTTGGCAGCTCTCTTTTGAGCTTTCTTTGAAAGTGGTTGGGAGGTGATCGAATGTTCTTCTGTAATCTTCACTGGCAGCTCCATAGTAATCAAGGTTAGCAGCACAGCGTGTTCGTACAAAATGGTTAAGGTTGAATTGCCACCGAGTAATTGCCACCGCGGCCGGACACCGCCGGAGTAACGGGATCAGTATAGATCAAAGATCTGATTGTGGTACCTTTTGCTTATATGATGGCGTAGGTGGCCAAATATAGTGACTTGCATGTGCCAAGCAGTTTAATCCGAGAGTCATACTTAGGGAACGAGGTCTCGTTCCCGTGCTAAAAAACACACAGATCGTGCCATCTCTTACTATTTCACCTCCTCTCACCTCCTCAATACAGGAGGTAGACAAACTCAACAATGTCGACAGTTACATTGCCATTCCTCGTCGTGCAGCCAACCAAGGCCCATACCGCCACTGTGATTTGCGTTCACGTAGGTTCACTCTCCCACCCCACCCCTCCTCCAAGGGCAAATAGCTCCGGGCATCTTGCTTCTTCAAGCTGTGTCACTCGCCTGCTTTCTCGTCCACGCTGACAAAATGACATAGGGTGTCGGAGATGATGGCAAAGGGTGGAAACCTGTCACAGACGAGCTTGCTCCAGCTCTTCCACACGTCAAGTGGGTTCTCCCCCACGCCCCCCAGCGTCCTGTAACAATTTACAATAAAGAATGGCTTCGCGCCTGGTTCGATCTGCCCTCTTTCACCTTCACTGAGCCCGAGGACTCATCAGGGATGTTTGACTCGGTCCGCAAGCTGGATGCGCTTGTCCGCGCTGAGGTTGAAGCTGGTATCCCACAAGAACGTATTGTCCTCAGCGGCTTCTCGCAAGGTGCTGCAATGGTGCTCCTTACTGGTCTCGGCGGGCGGACAGTGCGCGACGGAGGTGAGGGATGGAAGTTTGCAGGAGTCGCAGTGATGAGTGGGTGGTTGCCGTTACGAGAGCGCTTCAAGTCCCTTATCTCCCCGCACGCACTAACGATGCCAGTCTTTTGGGGTCATGGAACAGACGACCCACTTGTGAGATATAACCTCGGCCGCAGGTCAGCAGAGATTTTGAAGGACCAGGTCGGGTTGGCGCTGAGGTGGGGCAATAAAGGAGAGGCAGAACGCTTGGCCTTCGGGAGCGCTGGTATAAGCTTCCTGGGGTACGATGGCATACTGCACGCAACATGTTCTAAGGAGCGGGCTGACCTGAAAGAGTTTTTAAAGAGAGTAATCCCTGACAATGAAAGTGACGGATGAGTTAGGGGGTATTAGATGCAGCTGCATGTTTTCTTGTTTCTTGTTACATTGCATACCACTGGGGACAGTAATCGGCATTTCGCTAAATCTTAGAGGGGTGAAAGTCAAAATTGTGATTCGAGATCTGATGTTGAATAGTGAGATATATTACCAATAGTCAACGGAAATTTAGTCTACACGACGACGAGACAACTTAAAGCACATCTTTGAGATTGGTCTGGGCTGTTCCACGCTCGAGCGGCTTGGGTTGAGTAGGCGAGGGCTTCCAGCCAATCTGTATAGAACGTGAGACAATACCATCAAAGTTGGGGATTTGAATATACCATGTAAATGACCTGAAATGTCGCCGGAACGGAACCATCTTCATTTCCGTGCAGTCCTAAAATGAAAATATATAAATTAAAGCATCGTCTATTCTGGTGCAGTGGCAGACCTTTATAAATTGCAGAGGCGGCGGCCAATGTATCTCTGTGCAAGAAGTGTCGCCTGCAAAGTTCCAATAGGATCCAGTTATATACGCATGCACCAAAGCAACGCACCGTCCAACGATAGCGTTGCTCTCACCCATGTCACGCAAATCTTCTAGAAGCTCCCAAACACTCGGGTACCCAACACGAACTTCATCGATATCTACAGTGAGGAGGGTGAATCCAGCACGAGATAGGAGGTTTGATATATCTTTAGTGTCTGTAAAAACCGGTTAGTGGGATTATAATAATGGAAATAGAGAACCGAGTAAACAGCTTACCTGTCATGGGCGAAACATGTGGCGAGATGCCGCCTTCACGCTCGACTTCCGCAAGCTGAATGGCAGTCCTAGTATAAAAAAAGAAACGTCCTTCATCAGCAGAGAAAGTCTGATATTCCACTTACCGGAGCTCAAACAAAGTATCCCCACCGAACATGGCGCCTAAAAAGAGTCCATCGGGTTTCAGGGCCTCCTTTATTTGTACAAGCACGCCTGGTAAGTCATTCACCCAGTGGAGGCTGAGGCATGACACAATGGCCTCTTGAGAGTTGCGGGGAAGAACGTCAAGGAGATTCTCTTCGTCTGCATGGACACGCTCTACTTCAACTGAGAGCGCTCTTATTGTTATCAAGGCGTTACTCTATTGAAACCATTGACGTGCCTTCGAACTCTTGGTCCATATCTCGGTTGAGGGCAGCCTCTGCATGAGAGTGAGCTACGAAGCGTAAGAGAAAGAGGTAAAGAGCATACCACTAGAGTCTATCATGAGTACTTTGCGCGTCTTTTCGGGGTCGAGGAGTTTGGAAAAGTGACCAGGTCCTGAACCAAGGTCCACGATGGTATCGAACTTGCGTTTTATGTCCTACGCACGAATTGCTTTAGATAAATTACGCCATACAGCATAGAGTCCACCGACTAGTAGCCTCTCCATCATTCGGTCTGCAACTTCATCCCGGACATAGTCCACAGTCCTGCTCGCTACACCTGCATCTTTGCTCGCTGCGCGATCGCGTTGCTTCCTCTTGGCCGCCCGGTCAAATACTTGATATACTCCGGTTGGCGGTGGCAGCGATTCGGAAGCAAACGTACGCGTCCAAGGACGTTGGCGAGCGGCCAGTCGGAGGAGGGACATGACCTTGGATGAATCCCTTCAATTGCGCTGTAATGGTGTCGCGTGACACGTGACAAGTTACACAAGCATCTCTTCTCGACCAACCAAGATACGGTTAACTTTGGCGATGGTCGATGGTGGTCAGCCCAGTCGTTCCATGGCCTCATTTTCCAACCAAATGACGAGGGAAGAATATTTGTTACACAAGGCCAAAATCGATGAAGCTCGGGAAAGGCTCGCCCAGATGGAACTTGAAATTGAACTACAGGAGGCCGCGAGACAAGGGCGGGAGGCTGAGTGAGTCCTTTGCGTTTGCGGCTTGAGTAATCGTCGTGGCTGATTGCGAGAAGGCAGAAACTGGCAAAGATGAGAGCGGCAGCAGCACAGTCGTGAGAGAAGAGACTTAACATCATGCTCTGTAGTAATTAATACCCTCACCAGATTTTCAGCGGGGCCTTCATCAGCAAGTGACTCTAACCATTACCCGAACGCAAACTATCAGTTTGAAGCTGTGCACGAGGCCCCCTTGACAGCCAGAATCGAAGGAGAAGTGCAAGACTCCCCATCAGATGTATTTCCCTTGTTCAACTTTACTGTAACTTCTGCAGTCTCACTATGTACAGTCATCTAGGCCGCCCGTTCAAGTCCCATTAACCCATTATAACTACCAACATAATTACCCAACGATCAGCCAGCCACAGCAGGCTTCATTTAAGGCGTATGTTCCCCAATTCTCGACTCAGCAGCACCCAGAGTGGGTACCTTTTGCACAGACACCGACACAGGCAGCCGCGAGATCACGTAAGAAACCATCTGGTTATGCCCCGGGTTCCACATCCACCATCCCCCGCTATCAACATTCATCTACCCCTTCATCTACACCAAGCTACACGTACCAGACGATGCGTCAGAATGACCAGTCTTATCAACAGCAACAGCTTAGTATGTATTCTGATTAAATCGCCATGGCTGTACTTATTCGACCGTGTTCTAGCCTCCGGCGAGGAATACTGGACGCGGCAAAGTCAGAATTACATGACAGAGCCGGCTGCTACTGGTACCCAGCCAACTTCATCAGTAGGCGTCAACGCCCAAGCAACATTACTATCTGGAACCGCAATGCCTCAGCAACCTCATGTTCAACACCACATGCCATTACCAGCTGCACCATCCGAAGCAGCTCCTGCTGTGCTTTCCGCACAGCGTCCACCTTCATCCACCGAGACACAGACCTCCTTCAATCCTCATTCCTCCGGCAGCGATCCTCCCAACACCGCCATTACAAAGCAAGAGTTCATTCGCCGGTTCCAGATTGTCTCGGAGGTAGGTGTGTGGAGTCGTGAATTCTTGCCTTGTTCTTACCGCACCTTGGCAGCGCGACGCGACCCATATTCGTTCCTTCTTGGCCACATCGCATGTCCCCTTGGAATGGTTCACTGAAGCTGTGTCAAGCGTTGATCCTGCGAATTTGAAAGATGCAAGTGCAGTCGCGCTTCTTAATGACGTGAGAAATCGCCTCAAAATCTCGCCTCTTCCTCAAAGCATTTCTTCTACTTCTGTTGGTACCGACGTCCGTATCCCTACGGTTGATAACGCTCCTTCGAAATCACATGTAACGTCAGTTCCACCTCCGCCCCCACCTGTGGATGCATCGTCCATTCAGCGAAAGTCAACAAGTCTCGGCACAAAGGAAAAGTACTTGGAATCCTTCAATGAAATCTTTCGGGTGCGTCCTTCTTTTGTTCTACTCATTGTCTGTCGAGCTTTGTGATCTTATCATTCTCAGCGAGCCGGCATAGACAAGGCTGCGGACTTTTTCCTACGAAATCAATCGGAGGTGCCTTGGGAGTGGCAGCAGGCGCTGATCGATTCGCTAACTCGTGCACAAGCAATTGAGCTGCATTCTGCCTGGGCTCGTGCCAAAGCTCGTTTAGATTCGAGTAGTGTTGCAAAGAAGTCGGACGCTTCACCCAATGATGTCCCTAACATCATGCAGCAAAACCAGAGTCAAACCACTACTCCCAGCTTGAATGAAGTTATTACTCAGCCCGCACCTACGAAGGAATTTCCACAACCGGTTCCAGTACCCCCCAGACCCTCTGTTACCAAAAGCTTTCAGTCCACGAGCGCACAGCCTCCAAAGACGTCCACTATACAATCTTCAAAGACGTCGACTATACCAAACCATACAACTACAACCACGTTCGCTGCATCACAGTCAACCTCCGCACCTGCTGCGCAGATATCCGCGCTCACTACGACTTCGGCACCTGTAGCACCCTTGATGCAACCAAGGATTGCTACTTCGCAGCGGCAACCTCCAACCGGAACTGTTACACATGGACAAGCTGCTGATAATTTCCGTCATTATCGCCCATATGGTGTCCCCCCTCCTATGAGTGTTCCAACTGGTAATGGCAAGCATGTCGAATATGTGCATGATCCATACCTGAACAAGTACGTGCGGAGGGACATTGCGAATAGGCTACCAAGTTCTTCAACATCGAGCGGGCAGCAACCGTCAATTGTTGTACCTCAGGGCATCTCAGCATCGACTCAAGCCACACCTCAGGGCGTATCAGCGTCCACGCAAGCTCAAGCTACTATATTAATTCCGCCAGCTACTCCACGACCGAGACCGAATGGGACTGTCAAGGAGGGGCGCACACCGCATCAGGCCGATAAGTCGCGACTCGCAAGGGATATCCTAAGGTCGCTAGGAATGGACGAGTTACCCGTCATGGCGGCGGCAGAGAAGAAGGAAGCATCTGGCGCTAAAGAGGGAGCTGGTGTATTGGGTAATCTACCAGCTACCACGGAGAGCCAGGAGGAAGCAGCACAGTCTCAGGATTTAGCTCAGCTCTTTCAGGTAGCTCCACAGGATACTAGTCTTGCCCTACCACCAACTTCCGATCAACACCCCCCTCACGAAGCTTGTCCCATCCAATCACTACCTTCCGATGTTCCTATGGAGCCAGAACGGCAGCCGCCAACTCACAATGCTCCACAGCACAACAGTCTCAACATACCATTACCTTCCGACGTTCCTATGGAACAAGAGAAGCAGTCTCGTGTACAAGCCACGCAAAGTCCTATAAAGGCAATTACCATTGACTTGACAATGGATGATGAAACGGCTACTACTGCACCCGGAGACGGCCCCACTTCACTTATATCCCCACCACCACCTGCTGTGGCCTCAGTTCCAGCGTCCGCATCTACGGATCGGGATGAGTTGAGGCGTAGGGTTAATGAGATATCGCCACCCAAATCGCCACCACCTATTGCTATATCACGTGCGGCATCCGTATCTATGGATCAGCATGAGTCTGCGCATGGGGTTAATGGGATATCGATAGCCTCTGATATGCACCGTCCAGAGCCTAGCCAAGGTGGTCACATGGATAGTAGCATATCATTCCCAACTCTGGACGAGCCTCCGCCACCTGTATCTAAGCCAACAGGCACCTCATCCCCTGCCCCTAGCTTTAGATCGCAGCGCGAGCAGAGTGAGGACGTTTCGGATGAAGTCCTTCCGCTCTTCCTGCCTTCGCCGTCAGCGTCACCTGCACCTTTGGAGCACTCCCCTACTCCGCTTCTACCAGATACGGATGATGATGTCGTAATAGTAGATTCCATGCTGCGTGGCGACTCGCCTTCTAGACGCCGCAGTGATTCGGTCATGCTTGTATCTGATGGTGAGGGTTCACTGACACCCGCGCAGACTGTAAGGAGGAAGAAGGGACAAAGGGCCTATGTGTTAGTACCACCACCTTCTCCTGGCCTCAAGAGGGCGATCAAAAAAAAACGAAAACTGGAGGAGAGTGGAATAGTCTCTGGTTCAGAGGAGGAAGAGCGTACGAGTTTGTTCTTGTATGGGTGATCCTGGCTCATATTCATTGCAGCCAAATACACTGATATTGAGAGAGCTTTCATGATTGACTGCAAATTCCGAATGGCAGAGAGGCCTTGTCAATGGGCAGGGTGTGATGCTTTGATGAACAGTTGCGAGAATTTATGTATGCATCTCAAATTGCACACGCAAGAGGCTAGCTCAAAGGTGAGTGAAAACTCTGTTACTGGCATCGTTTAGCTCATTATTCATCCTAAGGGACTTTACATATGCCGTTGGCTGTCTTGTCTTCGGAAATTCAAGTCGACGGAGGCGATGGAGAAACACCTGCAAAGACATGCATATTTCCCTCTGCCATGTCCCCTTGAAAGTACGTATTACCTAGTAATCTTACCTATTCCAATTGCTTGACCTGTTTCAGATTGTCCAGCCGTTTTCGATGAACCTTTTGATGCGATTCAGCATGAAGTGCGCCAACGAACATCGACCCCAAACGTTGGCCTAAAACCACCCCCAAATCCTCATCTACCAAGAGCACTACCACCCAAGCTAAATCCTCTTCCTCATATTGTTCCGGCATATCGCACGGAACCAAGACACATTCGCACAGCACGCATCACACCTCAGCGTCACAGCGTGATTGGGCCCTGGGTAAGTCCGACCGCAGTAGAGACTTCTTTGTTATATCAAGATATTGACGATGATGATCAAGGTTCTTCACAACATATTTAGCCCTGTTGAACAAAACCTGAGGAAGCAGAGCGCATCCATGAAGTTACGGTACCCGCGGCGGGACGCTCATCCAGAGGATCTGGATGACTTGAGGGCAAGACCAGATGAATATGACTTCCTTGCATCACTGTCGATACCACCCACCCGAACGATTCGATATGACGATCTTGACTCTGAGGGGGCGTCATTGACACTGCATGAAGGGATTACTTTTTGGGATACGATGTCAGAATCGGATAGCCAGCCGGCGAAATTGAATTCTGCCGGAGAGGGAGATGCTGATCTAGGAGAAGACATAGTGATGGAGACAACAGATGGTGGTGCATCTCATTCTGTTCTCGTGGAAGATTCGATAATGTCCGACCCCGACGCGGCGATAAGTACGTTAGACGAGATGTACGGTAGTCAGTGGACTACCGGGGGTGGAGGCGAAGAAGAGGCTGTGGAAATGATGTTGTGATTGGAATCGCTAGCACGGTACGAGCACGTTGTGGAATAGAGTTGAAGTTAAAATAAGTCTTTGGTTTATGTTAACTCGTTTTGGTGAGGAGAGTAAATTTTGGCGTGCGTGATTTGAAACCGGTCTACGGTACTACGTGTTGTGACCTGTCCCTCCTCTGCTGTCAGTCGGACCTCGCTGTACATTATGATTGAGTCCATTCCTGCTCATGGTGAGCTCACTGCAGTCCCTTAACTCAAAGACGTGTTCGTTGACCAGCGACTACTGACAGCCCCGACGTTTATTTCGTCTCGTTCTGCCGATGTTATCCTCTCTGATATCCGTCCCACGAAGTTAACTCCGGACGCTCTCAATTCCATCAATTCCCTCCTCGACGAATTACTCTATACTATTCTTAATGCAGCTCGCGCGTTCAACCCCTCCCGCCTCAGGACAGCAATGCACAAAGTCCTCCCAACCACCCTGGGCAAGGAGGCCATACTCGAGGCTGAAATGGAACTTAGGGCTTATTATCAACGTACGGGCACCGCTGCAGGGTCGGGTTCCTCAGGCGAAGATGGCGTTTTCAATGTGCAATGGGCATGTGAGGTACGTATGCTGCAATGTGTCACATTTACGCAAGGCCTCAACTCTCCATACAGCTCTTCAGGCTCAAATGCGAAGCGTATTCGACCTTGAGCGACACAGACGAGAACTCAGATGCGGAAATTCGCCTCAAGGAACGCATGAATGCAGATGGTGTTCCTCCTCCCAAGCAGGATGTCCTTGCACCTGCCTCACTCTATCTCACCGCCATCATTGAGTAAGTCCCCTCTTCTACTCTATTCAGAGTTTATTGTTTTATGCTTTCTCGTTAGATCCGTATGCGAGTAAGTCTGGACTCTTTTCAACAGCGCGGTTCCTGATCATAAGCTTCTAGGCACATTTTATCAAACGTGGGACGTGTCGCGTCGCGAGATAGCAGCCGAGCAACTGCCAATTCTCAAGATCTCTTCATTGCTCTCTGCGAAGACAGCACAATATATGACTTTTTCAAGAATATGAAGGGTCAGTTCCTGCCAATATTATTCTGTTCGGCGCAACACGGGCTAATATTGTTTTATCAAACTTCTAGTCTACGGACAAATTGAAGCGCTATCAAAACCACCTAAACCGAGACGAAGCAAATCCCGCGAGAAGTTGTCGGGCGCCGTCTCCCCGGCGTCCTCCCGCGAGGGAGATGCTTTTCGCAAGGACAGCTCTTACCTTCGCAAATCTTCAGAGTCGTCTAGTACTGGTCCCGCCGTGCTTATGGGCTCCCATCACCACTCTGCTAGATCATCCGTCGACAAGGCACGATCGATTAAGATATTTAGCGGCAACAGCAGTAGAGGATCAAATGACCATCCCAATGGAACCGACTCCATTACTGGGCATAGGAAAACAGAATCATTAGCGAGCGCTAACGCCATGCAATCCATCCATAGCGGTGACAGGTCTCCCATCTCCCCGACTTTCTCCGTACGACTTCTATTATTTCTCCATTATGGATGATCGACTGACTCATAATACGTTCTAGGATCGATCGCAAGAATTTGATGACATGATGCGATCAGGGTCAACCATGAAAGTATCCCTCACTCCGGATAGGTTGAGGACGATGGAGGTAACGTTCCTTGTCATGAATTTTTTTTCACATTGGTGTTGACTGTTTGGTGAAGGCACTTAACAAGGACAAGGCACGCTTCAACGGGAGAAAAACTTCCCTCCAGGCCTCCTCTCACAAGGACTCCATTTCGGCCGAAGTTTTGACAGTCCCCACTGTGTCCGACCAGCTCAAACGTTCGACCAGACCCTCATTGCGGCACGTTGATTCTATCCATGAACAAGAAGAACCCGTAGCAAAATCCCCTCCAACTTCACGTCCTCGACAACTCAGTGCAGCTACTGTTTCAGGATCCAGTCCACTCTCTTCTACACGCGTTCGCTCCGCCTCCTCCGCTGATCCCATGATACTAAAGACCACTCCATATCCACCACCAAAGCTGCCGCGATCGGACCTACCGAACCCGCCGCCGAGCAAGGTACAGCAGAGGCGAGCAAAGACGCTCCCTCAAGTATCGGACTTCAACTCGTCGCAACCCCCTCGTACTCGCACTGTAGCGAGAAAACGAGAGTCACTCGATCTTGATGACATCATGGGTGGTTCAGATGACGGAGAAGAGCCTGAGACGCCGAAGAGTCCGCCAACCCATAGGGGCATATCAGCAAACGCTAGAGAGCTGATTGATTTTCTCGCCGAAGGCCCACCAGAACCTCCTGTAACTTCCCCATCCGCCAATTCACTTCTTACACCCAAAAAGACTGGTCGCCTGCAGCGCATGATCTCTAAAATCACCCTCAATGGCAACGAGAAGGCTCGCTCCGACAACGACTCTGGCAAAAGCTCTCCACGGAGGACAGATTTCTCCACTCCTCTTCTGCCCAATAAATCCCTGACGAATCTCAACCCCCTCGCGAATAAACCAGTTCCACCTCGATATCCCACCGACTTACCGTCTGCTACGTCAACGGAGTCCCGTGGCTCTGCCGACAATGCGCTCCCAGCTCCTCGGGAACGAAAACAGTCATTTTCGCGCAAACCAGTGCCTCCGTTCAATCCCAAGACACTCCCACCAGATCATTCCAGCCCCACGTTGGCTCCGGGCATGGGTACCACGGATGTTGATTCTCCTGTGCCTCCCGTGCCTATCAATTTCACAGTCTCGACCGTTTCAAAACGTTCTGGTGAGAGCAGTTCATCGGGTGTAGTCGAATCCCCTGTTCTTTCGACCTCAGAGTCAAAGCCGATCGCGGTGCAAGCGCCAGAACGTTCTTCTTCCAAGGGCGTCCTCTCACCAGCAGCCAAACGTCCTGCCCAGTCACGCCCGAAATCCCCACCCACCACGCTGCCATCTATTGTCAATCATGCTCACGATATGCGGCGATTGCTGTCCCATTCAACAAGCGCAATCGAATGTCGTCTCCTCGTAGACATCTTCTTGACCCGGGCCGGTTTGGTTGTCGATTCGTCAGAGCTTCAAGCTCTAGCTTCCGCTCCGGTTGACCCAGAGGTTGCTGCGCGGGAGTCTCAGGTGGAGAAAGCCATTGTTGAGCTGTTTCTTGGTGGCGATCATGATGACGAAGAATCTTCAGAACCTTCAATACCTTCAGTTCAGGTTGAACCTGCTGCCGAACCCGCCCAACCTGTTGTACTTGTTACACCTTGAGCCCACACAACCTCATATCCCACTCACCACTCCAGGACAATGTTACTATGGACACAGCCTAATGATACCCACCTGTTCACTGAATCCTTCGTATAGGTCTCACTACTACTATTCATTTCTATTTACTACTATTCGCGTTCTTACAGTCGCTGTCAGCAAGCTGATATCGGTTTTTTGTTCATTGGTATCCCATGGTCTAATGTTATTAATGATGATATGTATGGATTTGAGCAGCGAACGCGATGGAACGAATGGTGGCGACCCAAGTACTCTGCGATAATCGTTGTCATTGCACTTCCAATGAAACTGCAATCCCCATGGCGGCTAGCTCGGCGCAAAGATAACGAAAAACATAGGGAACCGCTACAACATCGAGATCACCTCCTTTTGCAGAACGGCGGAACACGTTCGATGATGGTATAGCCACCTTCACGCCTGGTAACGGAGTTCGATCAGGATTCTGTCCCGTAGCCAGAGCACGGCGAGCCCGATCGTCCTCTTCCTCGGATACTGCACGGCAAACTCTGCAATACTCCCCGCCGGGACCAGTTGCTTTCATCGTGCCTGCCGATGACTCGCCCAAGCTGACATCGTCGTAACCAAGGGATATGAGACTGCCACAGGTCCGACAGACCCATGCAGTCGAGTAATCCGAGCAATTCATTAACCGGTCCTGGAGGAGGAACGATGTCCCGTGAGCGATCAGCGCGTCGCGTTCCATCTCTCCGAATCGGATGCCACCAGCACGTTTGCGACCCTGTTCTATGTGATCAGCGGATATGACAGGTTTTTCAAAACGATATTTCTATGCACCTTGACTGGCTGACGTGTGACAGGGTCAACCGGGCCTGTGGTCCTGACCTGGAATTTGTCCAGAACCATGTGCCGCAGACGCTGATAGTAAACGACGCCTATGTATATATCCGCCGCAAATTCTTGTCCAGTGATGCCTGAGTACATGGGCTCGTTACCGTAGTAGTTGTAACCAGCGGCTAATAGCTGTTCGCCAAAGTAATTGATCGCTCTGTCTTCTTCAGAGAATCTGGATATCATCAGCTTGCGTTCAACAACAGAAGCAGTGATAATTATTTACTGGAACGGAGTTGCGTCTTGTGCCAATCCGTGCATGGCACCAGCCTTGCCAGCCATACTCTCCACTAACATGCCGATGGTCATACGACTTGGGAACGCGTGTGGATTGATGATGACATCAGGCTGCATTCCGCTCTCCGAAAAAGGCATGTCAACAGCAGGCCACTTTTGTGAGCATACACCCTTCTGACCGTGACGAGACGAAAATTTGTCTCCGATGACAGGAGAACGAGTTATACGGAGTGTGACCTGCAACTTTTGCAGCTCGGTGTCTCCAGTATCACCAGCTTAGATTTCGTTAGCAGAAAACTACCGGGAAAAGGGGAGTAGATCATACCTAATACGCGCACTTCATCCACAATTGCTTGCTCGTCGCCCTTGTACTTGACGAACCTCGTGCGTGCAGTGGTATCGTCTATGTATGCAGCTATAGGATCCCCTGAATCCAATTTTGTGCCAACGTACGGCAAACCATCCCGATCCAAAAACTGACAACACCCATGCTGTCTCTCGCCTTCGGCAATGCAGATATCTGGCCCTAGACCAAAGTGCAACGTAGGGGATGCGGATGATTTCGCGGCCCCTCGCATATCTTTGAGATCAACTATCTGGGATTTGTAAACTGTTCCATAACCGAAGCCCCGTTCGTGCGCGGACTTGTTCAGGATCATGGCGTCTTCCATGTCGTAACCGGTGTAAGAAATGACGGCAACGATGGCATTGGTGCCATTCGGGAAGGCATCCATGGCGTAAGTGTTGTGTAACTGTGGTCGCACGACGGGGCTTTGGCCGGTCTGTAATCGGTAGAGCTTGTTGTCCGTTCTGTGTTTTAAGGCGGTAGAGGGGGTACCCATTGTTTGTTTACCCATCTTGAAACAAAGTCAAGTCGGATTAATAACTGTCGCAGGCTGGAGCTCACCTGACATTGATAAATATTTCTCGGACTCTGCGTATCAAGTTAGTAGTGGTCGACGGAGGTCATTAGTGTCGTGCGTTACCTGATTGAAATCAGAGAATGGTGTCAAATTGGCCAGGATGGACAAGAAATTTGTCGGTGCGTGTTCCACATGCGTCGAAACACCTAGCTCAACCTCATCAGGGGTAACTGCAATGTTCATGTATACCTGTTCAAACGGTCCAACTTGATCGTCCTTTCCGTTTGCGAGGAACTTCACGGGTCGCATCATCCTCGCTCGGGTGGAAAATAGGAACAAGCCGGGGTACTGTCCACCTTTCGATTCGGGAACAAAACCGATCTCCAAATCAAGGGGAACTTTGTGCTGTCCCTCGGTTTTCCATATCCGTAGACTAGTGGCGAGCTGCTGAGCGACCGACTGTCTTGCCCAGCCAATGACGCGACCATCAAGTTGAACGCAAAGACTTTTTCGACCATCTATCGAAGATGAGAAGGCTTGTGTCATGCCGTGAGCTGCTAGGAGGGCAGGGATATGGGCTACGGCAAGAGGGGCTGTTACAATGCGACAGGTTCTCGAAAGATGATTAAGCAGACCACACGGGGTACCATCGGGCGTGTGTACTGGGCACAGGAAACCTGGATATCCCGTTAGTACATGGTCAGAAGGGTTGAAGTACGTTACTTTACCCCAAGCTTCCGGTAAAAGCTTTCGAACGGTTGTCGTCTTGAGCTCGGCGAAGAAAGCACCACGATGAATGCATCTGAAGTGACTTATGTACCTCAACCAGTTAAGTTTCTCGGCAACGATGGTGAACCCGGATGCTTGTTGCAAATCAAGACCCGATGGTGACACCAGATTACCAGTAGCCAAAAAATTCGACATTTTTGAACCGATATCCCAGTTCACCTTACTGATAACCTTCATGATATATCGTTCTGTGATTATCATCAGTTAAAAGTAGGCGGCCGCGAGGTGTCTGTACGTACTGTCAATAAAATCAACTGGTGGTTCTGCTTTCCGGACGTCTGTCGCAATTTGGTTTCTCACTTGGTTTAGTGCTTCTTCAAGGCGCTCCTTGATTATCATGCCGTACAAGTAACCAGGGAGTAGTACTTCCTGGTGCTGTGGCGAATCTGGATTATCTGCGCAACACGAGGAGGACACTAAACTGTACACCTTTCGGAGCATGAATCTGTATGGACGTTAGCATCTATCGAGAAGTGGGAAAATAGCTACGAACATCAGCATCCGAAATTTGTCACGGGTCGAGTCAAGATGGACCAGAATCATTTTTTGGATCAACCAAGCCCCGAGAGCCTGGTTGGTCCAGTCCTCGGGCATGCCAAGAACAATACGGAATTTATCACCCAAGTACTCAAGACACTGATCACCAGTGTATAAGCTGTACATCTTGAAGCTACGGAGTAGAAGCTCGACGCGGTCTGTCAAGAATGTGTTTTCGTAATCTTGCATCATGACGTGATCAAAAATCTCCTTGTCAGAGGCGCTGAAGAGAGCTTTGAGGATGAGCATGATAGGTATCACATATTCTTGTTTTCTCCAGCTGAATCTTAGCATTGCACTTCCATTTGAGAGGTAGTGAAGAGTATTGGTAACACTGGATTGATCGGGGCGAACACAGCGAATTTGAACCGCATACTGAGTGTACGAAGGGCCACGGTTGGTGAAAGAAGGGCGAAGGAGCGAGATGACATGATTTCGACGAGGGAGGATGAGATAGCGAATTAACCGTTCATTCCCATTGATGATGAAGTAACCGCCGAATTCTTCTGGCTCTTCATGTCGCCTCACAAGGTCTGATGAAGGTAGACCACGAAGGTTGCACCGAGAAGACTGTTTATGGGAGTCACATCATTGTGAAGAAAAAAATGCATATGAAGAGTGCTTACCCGAACCATAATCGGAACTAGACCACAGTCCCGCATTACGCACTGGTCAGGATGGGTATTCCCATTTATGCTCCAGCAGACTTTTGCTTGCATGCGTCCCCGGTAAGAGGTCAAGCGTTCACGAGCCTGTCAATAGCTGTCAGCTATGGGTGGCTAGATATCAAGTGACTCACCTCTGCAGGAAATAACTTCCGTTCAGTACTCCAAGTATCCCTGTCTGGAACTCTAGGAGGAGCGATCGAAACTTCATCTATCCATACTGATAGAAATCGAAATCATGAATACAGTAGGGAATCGTGATCGAGATGGATCACTCACCGCTCAGCCGGTTACCCCACCCGCGGTGACCGCTCTCCGTCCCTACCTCGCCATTGCCATCAAATACGACGCGTTCGCCTATATCCTTTAGACCTAAAGACAATAAACCTCGACCATCTCCGTCTCCTTTGGGTAGCCCAGAGTCATCGAAGAGGGCATTGAAGGATTCGATATGAGGTTTAACAAATTCATTAAGGATTGGATATGTCGCGCCTGTTCTTGACGGATTTTTAAAGGAATCTTCGCGCTGTAGAGTGTTAAAAGTAGGCTGACGCCTTGACCCTTGTGAGCCGTCTGGCATATTCTCTCCCCTAGACCGTGCTCTCTACGCAAACATTTTTTTTGGCAGAGATTGATTAGCGTGAGATAAATATTCCAAATACGCGTAAGTCGGACCTGTAATAAGTTGAAACTCCGCGCATTAGTCTTGGTATCGAGGGTGCCAGCGACGAAACGACTTGCAAGGGATTTTCTTCAGATATGTTCGGGAGTAACACTGTACAGTCTTCTTGGGCTAATCCTCAGCAAAACCAGCAGCAGAACCCACAGCAGGGTACATCTGCTTTTGCTCAGCCAAGCGCTTTCGGAACCGGAGGTAAGCAAGTCACTTTTGCACAGCGTGTGATGTACGCCTAGTTATTAATCCCCTAATAGCCTTTGGTTCAACAGGTACTTTTGGTCAGCCCCAGCAGCCCCAGGCAAATCCGATGTTTGGCAATTTGGGTAACTCTAGCGCAGGAACTTCAGCCTTTGGTCTGTCCTATCGCGTCTGGCATTATACTCCTATAGACTGAATCGCTTTCTTTGCAGGCACGTTCGGCCAGAATTCTCAACAACCGGCTGCAGGTACCTCAGCATTCGGAGCTCCCAAGCCAGCGACGGGCTTTGGTGCATTCGGAGGAGCTACTACCACCTCGGGTTTTGGAAGTGGCGGTGCTGCTTTCGGCTCAACACCTGCGACGGGGGCTACTGGTGGGGGAATTTTTGGCTCTAGTACTAATACTGGAGCTGCCAATGCATTCAGTAACTTCGGAGGGCAGAATAGGACCACTACCGCCTTTGGTGTGACCTCTCCAAGTGAGTCCTATATTCGTTTGTTGTGGAGCTCACGCTTATTATGATCTTCAGCTTCTGGCAATGAGACCACAGGTCCAGTTGCACCTGTTACAACGGGCACATCGAATCCTCCATATAGCGCGTTCACTGAAAAGGAACCAAACTCAACCATTCCTCTGCAATATCAAACAATAAGTGCTATGCCCATCTATCGAGGCACGTCGCTCGAGGTGAGGAATTATCGCATGAACCTATTATCTCCTCGCTTATGACTCGTGAAACTTCATTTAGGAGCTTCGTTATCAAGATTATCAACAGGGACGAAAGACTGCAGGGGCGTTCGGGCAGACATCCTTTAGCGCTACCCAACCGACGAATCCATTCGCAAGCACGTCTACGCAGCCTGCCAATACGTCTATCTTCGGTGGTGGTGGTGGTACTGGCACAGGTACAAATGTGTTCGGAACTACAGGCACAACAGGCACCACTGGTACTGGCTTTGGAGGCTTCGGACAAACCCAGCCCACACAACCCTCAACAACCGGGACAGGAGTGTTTGGGTCAGCCTTCAGCCAGCCGCAACAACAACAACCACAACAACAACCTGCAGGCTTCGGGGGTTTCGGTCAGCCACAGCAGCAGCCAGCGACTGGGACTAGCATCTTTGGGCAGCAGAATAAGCCCGCCACTGGCTTCGGGACTGGTGGTACCTTCGGGTCAACAAGTATGAGTCTCACCACTGCCCATATAATACTTTTTTTGACATGTTATGATAGCAGGTGGCGCATTCGGTTCTACGGGAGCCTTCGGACAACCAGCTAGCCAGCCAGCTGCAGGCACCACAAGCATTTTCGGACAACCCCAACAACAGCAACAACAGCAACCTGCAACTGGGAACACGTTTGGTGGTTTCGGTATTTCATAATGTTCATATTCTGAGACAAGCACTAACCTTGTTGTCGAAAGGTTCGAACACGGCTGCTAAGCCAATGTTCGGTCAGCCTGCTCAGTCAACTACCCAGCCTACTACTGGCTTTGGCATATTCGGCAATCAACAGCCGCAACAGCCACAGCAGCAGCAACCTCAGCAGCAGCAGACGGGTAATCTATTCGGTAATACCGGAGGCAGTATATTTGGCCAGCCCCAGCCCCAACAGCAGCAACCTCAACAACCTCAGCAGACCGGATGTAGGTTATATTTTCGTGGTCCTACAAGTTCATTAATGACCATCATCACGAATAGTATTTAACACTGCCCAACCTCAAAATAACCTATTTGGTGGTGGGACGACGACGGGTGGAGGATTATTTGGTAATGCCCAACAACCAAACCAACAGGCCGCTCAAACAGCTGGGCTTTTTGGGACGAAACAGACTGGTACGACCACCGGCGGAGGTCTGTTTGGGGGTTTCGGTCAGACGGGCACGGGTACAAGTGGCACACAACCTCAAGGAAGTATTTTCGGGCAGGCTACAGGTCAGACGACGAGCCAGCAACCAGCAACTGGGACGAATGGCTTCGGCTCATCCATGTTTGCTCCGAAACCTCCTGCATCGGGCCTCGGAACATCAACAGGCGGTAGTTTTGGTACCTCATTGTTTGGTACTGGACAGTCGTCTACTCTAAACAACAGTGCGGCTCCTGGAGCACAAGGCAGTATGACCGCCTCCATTTCCGAACCACTCTCTCAAAATCTGCCAATCTTCCAGATGCTTCCTCCTGGCCCACGTGCTGTGGACCTTGACCAACAACCGAAGAAGAAACCCGGCTTTTTCGTTGATGTTCCGACACGTTCGCCTGTCCCACGCATACAGCTCAGCTATACTCCCGCTAACTCGAAGTTGCGTGGCTTTGCAACATCGACGTCAGGGGCTGCGCTTGGGGTCAGCACGAGTCCCTTCGCAAGTTCATTGACGAATGGGAAGGTCAATGCATTAGCACTTAGCCGTCTCGATGGCAAGGGTCCTGACGGGTTGTTGGGGCGAAGCTCGAGTCCATCTCTAGGAAGCGGAGGGCGTCAAAGCGTGAAGAAACTGATACTGGACAAAAAAGTCGAGCCTGCCGACCTGTTTAGCCAATCCAATTCGCGTGCTAGTCCTCACAAAGTGACGTTCAGTCCTGCACTCAGTCAGGCTGCCCGCGAAAAGGAAGTCGCACGAGAGAAGGAAGCTGCGGCAGGTGCAACACCTGTCCCTCCGGTGGAGACTCCGATGCCCGCTGCACGTAAAGCCCCGGGTCGTTTTACTGCACAGAGCACGCTTAACGTGTTGGGCTCACAGCCAAACTCGCCGTCAAAAGAGGCATCGGCACCCAAAGCACTGGAGCACGGTAGCTACTGGGTGAAGCCCGACCTCCCGACTCTCGTCAACCTCGGCTACGAGGAACTTTCAGCATTCAAAGGCCTTGTCGTGGGACGTGTCGGCTACGGCGAGATCCATTTCTTGGAGTCAATCGACCTGACTAATCTCCCAAGACTCGGTGCACTCCTCGGCGAGATCGTCAAGTTTGACGATAAGGAGTGCAGCGTTTACCCGGACACTGATGATGCAGACAAGCCTGCACCAGGCTCGGGGCTCAACGTTCGCGCGCGTATTATCCTCGTCCGATGCTGGGCGACGGATAAAGCGACCCGCGAGCCCATCAAGAATGAGAAGGACCCTGGTGCGGTTAAGCACTTGAAGCGGCTGAAGGGGATGAAGGACACCCATTTCGAGAGTTTTGATATTCAGGAGGGAAAATGGACGTTCACGGTGGATCATTTCTGAGCATAGTTCTCGT
>Ga0153975_1000081_pt1 | contig 25494 bp, 23 predicted proteins | sample TSGA059MetaG_FD_104694 | JGI IMG/M metagenome (GOLD analysis project Ga0153975, IMG submission 104694) | Attine ant fungus gardens microbial communities from Georgia, USA - TSGA059 MetaG | ecosystem: Host-associated > Fungi > Mycelium > Unclassified | place: USA: Georgia, Yuchi Wildlife... | reverse complement strand
GGGATTCACCATTTTTTGCAGATTCTCTACCGACCATGCCGTCTGGTGCGTGAATGCGGCGTGATAATCGGCGCTGGTAAAGGCTTCCAGCGAATCGGTTTCATATAAACCGAGATATTTACGATCAGCGTTTATGGCCTGATAGCGTGTACCGCTCAAGAATCCTGTAATTGCCACACGTTCCTCTACATGTTCATGGTCATACCACTGGTTAAAGTCAGCCTCATCTTCAGCGCCAATGTTGGTGGCGACATACAGCATGCCGTGGGGTTTAGTCATCATCAGGATCTCCGGTTAAGGGCAGTTTCCACAGCAAGCGACCAGCTGATCAGGCTGGCGTCATCACCATGAATCGAAGCAAGGCTCAGGCCAACCGGAGCAGAACCCGGTCGGTGGCAGGGTAAAGAAAGAGCACAGCCGTCCAGCATGTTGATAATGCTGGGGTTGCGCAGCATCGACGCGTTAATCTCCATATAGCGCTGCGCATCATTGAGTGACGCGATAGTGGGCGCGACAAGCGGAACAGTTGGCATCAGTAACGCATCAAAATCACTCAGCGCTGCGTTGATGCGTTGTTGCCAGGCAGCACGCTGCTGGTAAAGCTCAATGGCATCCTGTCCGGTGAGATGGCTGCCGCGCTGGATGCGCGCCAGCACCTGGGGATCGTAAGCTTCAGGTTGTGCCTGCACGGTTTTTTTATGCCATTGCCAGGCTTCATAAGCCGTGATGCCGCCACGCGCATTCATAGCGTTAAGCTCATCCAGCTCAGGCAACGTGATGTCGATAACTGTCGCACCCGCCTGCTTAAGAAGCGTGATGGCATGCTGCCAGGCCTGCGCGACATGCTGATCCAGACCATCCAGCACGCGCGTTTGCGGCACGGCAAAGCGCGCGTTACGCAGATCCAGCAACTGTAAATCCAGCGGCCGATCGGCAATGATGCTATCCAGCAACCAGCAGCTGCGCACGTCGTCCGCGATCACGCCGATGCTGTCGAGTGAGGTCGAAAGCGGTAACGTTCCTCTCTGGTTGATGCGCTCTGCCGTGGGTTTGAAGCCAGTCAGGCCACAGAGTGCAGCAGGGATTCGTACCGAACCGCCGGTATCGGTGCCAACGGCACCAAGGCACATGCCCTCAGCAACCGCAACGGCCGCGCCAGAGGATGATCCGCCGGGAATACGCTGCTGCTCGCGCTGCCACGGATTGACTGGCGTGCCGTAATGTGGATTGATGCCTAAGCCCGAAAAAGCGAACTCCGTCATAGTGGTTTTACCGACGATTGCGGCGCCCGCCAGCAGCAACTTATCGACGACGCTGGCATTAGCAACTGCCACTGGCGCATCGGCCAGTAAGCGTGAACCGGCCGTGGTCACCTCTCCCTGGACATCGAACAGATCTTTAATGCTGACAGGCAGTCCATCAATGGCACTTAACGCCTGCTTCGCCTGCCAGCGAGCATTTGCCGCGCTGCCCGAAGCTGCATAGCGTTGCGTGAACACCAATGAGCCCTGTTGTTCAGGATTTTGTGCGGCCTGCAACGCGGATTCAGTAAATGCTTCGGGCAAAGCATCACCGCTCTGCAACTGCTGACTGGCTTGCCAGAGTGTGGTCATCGGCAGTCTCCTTATGCCACCACCGGCAGCGCGCCGGTGGTGTAGGCGTGTTCCAGCGTGCGATTAAGCACCGGATCGTGCAGCGCCATGCGGAATTCGCTGGATGGCCGGATGCCGCCAATTGCGCCCAGCGTGCCGCAGGACATAGCAACGCCCTCTTCCGCGACACCGCCATTAAAATAGCGCGCGAGCAAGTCCTGTGGTGTCAGCAGTGATGCCAGCGTGCCCTGCTGATAAATGACCCATTTATCCTGCTCTTTGATCCATGAGCTGAGTTCAAGCACATCCCAGTGTTCGGTAACGTCGTTCATGCGCCACGCGACGCTGGCGACCGGCTTGATACACGCCTGCTTAGAGAGCGCAACGCTGAAGGTTTCCAGATGGCGGTCGGTATGATCAGACGTGAGTGAAACCCACAACTCGCCGCGATGCGAGAAGACGAATGGTTCGGCTTCGCCGGAGGTATGCTCGCCAACCACTTCAAGCTGTGATTGCTGGCTGAGTTGATTAACCGCAACCCGGTAAAAAAGTGGTACTGCACCGGGAGCGGGCACACCGAGCGCTTCTAATTCACGGATATGGTGCAACACGGCTTCCCTGTCGCGGCCGGCCCAGCCAGCAATAATGAAATGTGTAACGTCCACGTTCAGTGTGGCAGCGGCTTTGTCGCCCGTAGAGAATCGCAACTGCATAAGAAAACCTCCGGATTGAAATCACAGTGAAATTTCACAGTAATTTTAAACTAGCGATTTTCATGCCAGATTTTTGTGTAAGATGTCTCATAGGTAAAAAAAGGAACGTGGTGATGAGTGAATCAGTGGCGGAAAATGTGAACCCAGGCAGCGCAGATAAAAGCCTTTCTCTTAATGAACAAGCCTATCTGGCTTTCAGGCACAAACTCATTACGCTGCGTTATAAACCTGGTGAATACCTTAACACCGCTCAGGTGATGGACGATCTGGCGATAGGTCGTACACCGGTTAACCAGGCGGTTCATCGCCTCGCAACCGAAGGTCTACTGCAAATTATCCCGCGTAAAGGAGTAATGGTGGCGCCATTATCGATTGATGACGCGCTGGAGTTGATTGAAGTACGGCTGGTAAATGAAACGCTCTGTATTGAGCTTGGCAGCCAGAAGGTGACGGATACGCAGCTTCAGCATCTGCGTCATCTTAATCAGCAAATTGATGAGGCGAGCCAGTTACGCAGCCGTGAACAGATGATGCTGCTGGATCGCGAGTTTCATCAGGTATTGGCTGAGATTGCCGGTAATCGTCATCTTGCTGATATCCTTAGCGTGATTCATGCACAGGCGCAGCGCTTCTGGGCCACCACACTTTCCAACGTGGCGCATATGGATGAAGTGATCGCTGAACATAATGAAATCATTGCGGCGCTGGAATCAGGCGATACGCAACGCGCAGCTGAAGCCGCACGTGCGCATATTTTCTCATTTAAGCGCGCCTTACTTTCCGCTTAAAGGCCAGACCGCGTGCCGTCACAAGTCTGCCTTCTGACAGCGCCTGATCAATCAGGTGCCGGTCATTATCCTGTTGGATAGGGGATCGAATACGCTACTGCTGCACCCTGCCACCTCGCTAAAAAGCGGTCGTATGCCTGATCGATTTAGGTTTATCCATGACCCGGTTGCCTCGGGCGGCGCGCTAATGATTGTTGGCGGCTAATACAGTCTTCAGGGCATCATCGGCAGCGCTCATGAGCATGATATGCCAGTCGGGAGGGTGTCGCCGGTTCGCTATCTTGCCTGGCGTAATCGTATTAAAATGGGGGCACGTTCGCTTTGTGCCAGAAGCGGACCCCGTTACCCGCCCATTGAATTAAAATCTTTCGATGATACTTTTAGCTGTACACGTCTCCAGCTTGTCATTGAGTAATCCATTTTTTCACTAGTCCGTTCTGTCTGAATCGGATGCAATTTCTTCCGACGTGTGTTAATTAAATATAAAGGTTGTATAAACGGAAGGATGAAGATGCATATTGATGAAATTCCTGCTTATTTATTGCAACACGACCGTTTTTATCTGACTGCGCCAGACCTGAGTCGTTCAGAAGAAATGCAACGTAAACTAAATGAATTTAGTTCGTTTCATCATGAGTTTCTACTCTGGTCTCCTGGCTTTCATTCGTTTTCTTCAGTCAGGGAGAATATGCTGGAAGCAGCAGAAAACTTCCTGAATGACAGAGCAGAATATAAGTTTTTGATTATTGATTGTACGTCAGATGAGCTATTAGGTTGTATAAGCTTATTCATAAGAAATCGTGCTATTCCTTATTTCGAGATCGGGTACTGGCTTGCCACGGATGCGATGGGAAAAGGCATAATGCCCGAAGCATGCAAGCTGGCTACAAAAATAGCCTCGGAATTTTTTAACGCTATAAGAATCGAAATTCGCACTGCCCGACGTAACGTGCGCAGTCAGTCTGTTGCATTAAAGTGTGGGTTCAAACCTGAAGCCATATTAGCTTCTGATAGACTGGATAGCATGGGAGTGATTGACGATACCTTTATTTATAAATTCAGCAGCTGATTATATCGTGGCCTGAAGTTTCAGCATCCACTTAGTTACAGAAGCGGACAGAATAAGCAGCGGAATGATTGATTTGATCTGCCCACGCTGATAATTCAGTTTTCTTTTAACTAAAGAGCACACTTCACAGGCGTAAACCTGGAAATGTGCTTTTGAACCCCATGCTGCACAATGCTCTTTAAAGGCGCGAGGAAGCATCAAGCCGGACCTGCAGGCGGCTTATGTTTTCTGTTATCTCAGCGGTTCTGTCTGCCAGTTCGCGAATTTCACTGGCAATGACAGAAAAGCCCCGTCCCTGAACGCCCGCTCTTGCGGCCTCAATGCTTGCGTTCAGTGAGATGAGTTTAATCTGGGCAGCGATGTTGGCATTTTCAGAGACTAAATCAGCAATTTCTCTGACAGAAGCCGCTGCGTCATCTCTTCGCTGACGTTCGCTATTATTCTGTACCTCCTGATCCTTTAACGTCTGTATATCAATCAGTGCACCGACCGCCCGCAGAGGTATACCGTCCTTGTCGCGTCGGGTCTGACCGCGAGCACGGAACCAACGGTAATTACCATTTTTGAGTCTGACACGGTATTCAACGTCATAACCTGTTGCACCTGAATGGTCGTTAAGGTGTTTAATGAAGGCATCCAGCGTATGCTGACTGTCGTCGGGATGAAGACGCGAAGCCCAGCTATCAATGACATCAGGGAATTCTTCAACCGTCTCAAATCCCAGCAATTTTCTGAACTGTGGAGACCACCAAAAAACGTTATTCGGGTGCAGAGCATCACCATTGATAATCTGGAGGTCCCAGAGTCCGTCATTCAGCATTTCACGCGAGAGGTTGAAGCGTGTCATCACAATGTCATATTCACTTTCATGCGTCTTATCATTGCTGATATTCAGCAGCGTCCCCGCCAGTCTCTGGCGGGTACCATCGGCGCTGCGTTCACGTTTTACCGCTACCTGAAACCATTCATAGCTGCCGCCTGCCGTCATAAAACGGCATTCATGTTTTGTACCCGGAGAAGGACCAGGCTGAGCATTTCGTAAAAGCTGTCTGAAATGATTTTTATCTTCATCATGAACAAGCGAACAGAGCGCCGACAGAGTGGAGAGATCGCCACTCCCACGTGGCAAACCCAATGGTGCAGCCGATGAAATCCATAATTTGGTGCTGTCGGTAATTTCTTTACCCTCACACATCCACAACAGCTCTGGCATCAGAGCCAGAAAACTGTCCATAGAGGCGGGTAACGTACTGTCTGGCCGGAGCTCTTCAGCTGGCACTTCAGGTAATACCGGCAGCCTGGCCTCCTGAACGGACGCAGGCTTTCCAAATAATTTGCCTAACATAATTGCTCCCTGTGAGTAAAAAATAATGACACTGATGTTATCGGCCGGATCACAAACAGCATAAGTAAAGTAAATAGTTAATTTTTCTACTGTTTAGCCTGGCGAACCTGTCTGCAGATAATTGAGAAAAGCACCTGTCTTTAGTCCCCTGGTATGTGGCTGGATTGTTCGACGTTATTAAGTAATACCGGTTACAACACTCCGGGAGCATCCAGCCCTGATAAAAATGTCCGCTTCTCGATTAAAGCGAACATCAATAGGGTTATGTTTCACGGAGATAAAGATTCCGGCAGAAGCACTCACCCTTTACCAACGGAAATGCATACGCTCGCTCAGGTGTAATCTTTCACCAGCAATAAAGTTTTCGATAAGCGAACCGATAAAAGCTATGCCTGTCGGTATGATTGCCTCTGTCACTGACAGCGTTTGTCCTCTAAGAAGCGGTTCCCGGCTTGATTGCTCTGTGTCGTTTTTTTTATTTCTGTCACCAGCCCTGCCGGGCAATACCCGTTTTAATCTTTACGAAATCAACACAGTAAGAACAGGTAAGTGCATCGATATGCATTCCCTGTAGTCCGACTTTTTGCGCAAGCCGCATACAGCAATAGCCCACAACAGCCTCTGAACGACCTTACAAAAATAAGAGAGAAGCGTTTTGCCCATGTAACGCTTTATTAAACAAACGTTATTTCAGTCAGGAACATTATGAACAACTTCAGAATAGGCACGCGGCTTGGTGCTGCGTTTGCCTTCATCCTTCTTCTTCTGGTCATCGTTGCATCTACCGGATTTAGCCGCATTCAGTCTCTGGGAGAAACGGCGGATACGCTTGCCGGCAGCCGTTATCAGAAGGCCTCAGCTGCAACTAATCTGCGTTACTATTCAACTGACCTTAGCCGGCTGGTCCGTAACGTTGTTCTGGCAGATGCTCCTGACCGGAAGGCAGTCTTTAAAAAAGATTATGACAGGGTACATGATAAAATCACTGCGACGGTTGATCAGGTCGACGCCATGCTGAAGGCGCCCAAAAGCCGGGAGTTGATTGCATCAATCAGGAGCACCGGCACTCAGTATCTGGCCTTTTCTGATGATGTTGTCGCGCTGGGAATGGCGGGTAAGCGGGACGAGGCCGCGCAACTTCTTCTTGGTCCGCGCTACCAGACCCAGGTTGACTATCTGAAAACTATTGCAGACCTGGTCTCTTTTCAGGAAGAACAGATGCAAACGGCGCGCAGTGCTGCTGAAGATGAGCGAAATACGGCCACTATTCTGCTGACTTCGCTGAGTGCTGCCGCTGTTCTGCTAGCTGCGGCCGCAGCCTGGCTCATCACCCGCAGCATTACCCGCCCGCTGAACATAACGCTTGCTGCCGCACAACGCATCGCACGCGGCGACCTGAGTCAGGCTGTACCTGTCAGCGGACGGGATGAAACCGGCATGCTGCTTACCGCAGTGGCTGAGATGCAGGATTCGCTGGCGCAAACGGTCAGCACAGTACGCCGGAACGCCGAGAGCGTTGCCGCAGCCAGCCTGCAGATTGCGCAGGGGAACTCAGACCTGTCGCAGCGCACCGAGGAGCAGGCCAGCGCGCTGGAGCAGACGGCTGCTACCATGAGCGAGCTCAGCGTGACAGTCAGAAATAACGCCGACAATGCCCTCCAGGCGGCACAGCTTGCCGTCAACGTGCGGGAAGTCGCCCGTCAGGGCAACGAGGTCACTGCCGACATCTCCGGCACCATGAAATCTATCGGCGAAAGCTCCGGCCGGATTGCGGACATTACATCGGTGATTGACAGCATTGCCTTCCAGACCAACATACTGGCACTTAATGCGGCAGTAGAGGCAGCACGCGCAGGCGAACAGGGACGAGGTTTTGCCGTCGTCGCCGGTGAGGTACGCACGCTGGCCAGCCGCAGCGCCACGGCGGCCGGTGAAATCCGTCAGCTGATTGAGGCAAACTCGGCAAGCGTAAGTGCAGGCAGCATCCTGGCGAACCGGTCTGTGACTACGATGGCGGATATCGTGTCATCGGTCGGCCAGTTAAGTGACACCGTTGAGGAAATTACCGCTGCAAGTGCCGAACAAGCTCGCGGTATTGAGCAGGTTGGCATCGCCGTAACGGAGATGGATGGTGTGACGCAGCAAAACGCATCACTGGTCGAGGAATCGACGTCAGCCTCGCAGAGCCTGCGCGAACAGGCATCCCTGCTGCTGCAGTCGGTGTCGGTGTTCACGCTTGCGGCGGTCTCACCTCCCCCAGTCACCCGGCATGCAATCGTATCTGTACCCGCCACAGTGAAGAAAGAAACGCCTGCTGATGCAGACGGAAACTGGACGACCTTCTGATATCCGGCTGCGTCCTGCGGGGCGCAGCCGCCCTCCTCTATTCGTAACATTTCTGTCGTACCGTGGACCTGCGCTAATACAACTATCTTTAACAGATCAGCACGCCGGAAGTGAATGAAGAGCTCACTGATGTTGGTTGTGGGAGAGAACTTATCGTCTCCCTGCCCGGTACAGGATAACGTTTCATTAAAATCGAAGAGCTGTACCTCAGTGACGTCATGTCAGGTGTTGGAAACGCTAATGTCCATTAAAAATGATGGTCATTATTCCTGCAATCCGAAGCGTGCGGGACAGGACGTTTAAATGGCGGCAACACAAATATCGATAACACAAATGGCAGAAATGGTGCGCCTGGAGCTAACGGATGAACAGCAGAGTAAATAAGTTTTCACGTTGAGCATTTTTAGCGTGATGGTTCTCAACTCTATGGAAAATGCGTGGGCAAATAAGGAAGAAAAAATGTATTGCAGACTTCCCACCTGGTTCATCAAATAGCCGATGGCGGTAATGGTGATGTCGGCAGAAGTGGCTCTGCTGGAGGCAAAGGCGAGAATTGATGAAACGGCGGTAATGGTGATAGTTCTAATAACGGGGGAAATGGCGGCAAAGCGGGACCCGGCGGATTAGGCACTCAGGGTTTACAGTAAGACAGCAACGGAGGTCACGACGGTTCTCCTGGAATAAACGGAACAAGCCTCGAAGTAGTGTTGCTGTTGAGAAAATAATCTGATGAACATCTGTCAGTCAGGGTGAAATCCGGCACTAAGACCTGATTTCGCCCTTGTTGACTTTCTGGATCTCAGAATGTCCGCATTGTGCCAGAAGCGGACGTTGCCTTGACGGTTATGTGCCAGGGAAAGACATGACCACCACCCAGACGGTTACAAAATTAAGCTGATAAAAAATGCTTAATCAGGTAGAAGAACCACCGCCTGATAATCATCCAGTTAACTCTGAATCAAATCAGTTCCAATGCATGCAATCAGGATGGCTTGAGGACTATCACGGCATAGCGGCAAAGATCACCCGTATCATTTTTGAAAATACAGTCAGCAGGATCGCCCAACTCCAGACAATCACCCGGTGACATCTCAAATGTTGTGCTCCCCTCAATAAATGTCAGCTTACCTTCAATGACCCAGATGAGCTGACGTCGTGAAAGATAGGAAATAGCGGGCATAGGCACGGCAGTATTTGCCGGAAGCTCGATGCTAACCAGATCTACAGGTATCTGCCCCGGTGAAGCATGGCGACGAATGTAGCCTGTTTCAGGATCCTGCCATACAGCCTGATTTTCATATCTGACAAGCACACCGGTACGAACTTCCATTTCCGCAAGCAGCTGGGACATAGACATATCGAAAGCGCCAGAAAGTCTTGCAAGCAGGGTTGCTGTCGGGCTGCTTTCACCACGCTCAATTTTATGAATCATCGCCCGTGATACGCCTGAGTTTTCTGCCAGATCGGTCAGTGACCAGCCACGTCTTTCTCTTTCAGCCTTTACCTTCAGGCCGATACGCGCGTTCAGGTCATCTTCTTTACTAGACAATTCATCTAACATAATGGATAAATAATATAGTGTACGGTTAGTCTACTTTAGTAAATTAGAGGTGGGGTGTCTACTATGCCAATTCGTGCTGCAACAGAACGCGATGCTGAAACCATCGCCGAGATTTATAATGACGCTGTGCTTAATACCACGGCGATCTGGAATGAAAGTAAGGTCGATTTTCTCAACCGAATAAAATGGATGAGAGACCGTCGTGAGGCAGGTTTTCCAGTCATTGTCTTTGTTGACGGGAACGATTCCGTACTGGGTTATGCATCATATGGTGACTGGCGTCCATGGGATGGTTATTGCCACACTGTTGAGCATTCTGTATATGTGCACAAAAGTGCCCGGGGACAGGGAGTAGGTAAAGCTCTGATGGAGAAATTGATCAGACTGGCTACTGATCAGGGTAAGCATGTCATGGTAGCTGGCATTGAATCTGAAAACGTTGCATCCATATCGCTTCACAAAAAGCTCGGTTTTACAGAGGCTGGCAGATTGTCAGAGGTGGGCAACAAGTTTGGACACTGGCTGGATCTGACATTTTTGCAGCTACGCCTTGATACCCGGGCACATCCCTGATAGTGGATATTCCCAGAACGTCACATTAAAAGTAATCACAGTCACACGGACGTGCCGGTGACAGCGTTTAAGACTAAAACATTTGTGATGCAACGAGAAAAGCGCCTGTAACCAGTAACATCGCGCCGATTATAGCTGGCGTATTTTTTAAGCAATCCTTCTGTACCGCTGTGGTAGATGTCATATCCGAGACCTGCGACAAGCTGACTGGCGACCAGTACCGCAATTGTCCGCGAAGCACCGATATTTTGATAACCCGTTATTACCGTGAAAACAAAAAAAGAACCTAAAATGCCCGGCAGAAACATCCAGCTTTTGAAGGACTGCAATAGTCCATAAAACCCTGATGTCCCCGTCTTTCCCGCCAGTAAGCTGATAAGTAAAACAAGCCCTACGGCAGAATTCAGCACCAGAGCTATCAGTACAGTTGAAGCCGAGTAAGTTATCCTGGTCATCAACGTGTTCTGAATAACCAGCGCAATTCCTCCGGCAATTAGCATCAGGAATGTTAGTGCTGAAGCCATGTTAACTCCTCTGAGTCTTACCAGTGGGATAAGAAATTAGTACTTTATAGTAGATTTATTGCCTATTATTTGAGATGGCACCGCAAGGAGATTATGGCGCCTCAGAAGAAACGCCAGGTCAGTTTCAAAGATGCGGATCAAGAAATGCGGATATCCGCTTCTCGTTCATAGCGGACACTGAACAACAACGTCCGCTTTGTGCCAGAAGCGGACATTGGTAAACGTGAATTTCAGAATGCAAAGAGCAGATATTTGAAGATTGGCTCTGGTCATTGCTCGGCGAACAGCGTCGGTGGCGCATTGATTCAGCAAGCTGTATTAGTATCCTTCGTGCATATTGCGATGTGACATGCCCTGATCAAAGAACCTCATACCCCATGTGAAATCACTTTTAACTTTTTCTGTCACTTAGGACCGCTATCAATTCATCCATATCTTCTTCAACTGCAGTGTTGAGCCCACGTTTTTCCAGCCATTTCCTCCCCCAGAGGCTTAAATCGAGAACTAGTTTGTTTAATTCGCGACCTTCTTCACTCAGGGAGTATTCAACTTTTGGCGGTACGACAGGGTAAACCTGCCGAACGATCAGACCATCTTCTTCCAGTTCCCGGAGCTGTTTTGTCAGCAATCGCTGATTAATACTGGTCATAAAGCGCTGGAGTTCGCTGAAGCGCAGCGTACCGTCCTTAAACAGATGATAAAGGATGACTCCTTTCCACTTCCCTCCGAGGATATGAAGCGCCGCTTCCATTGAACAACCCGGGGCGCCGTCATAGTTACGTAATTTTTTCATATTCTCTCAATAGTTACCTTTTGGTAAGTATGTGAATTTTTTTAGCGTATAAACGAAATTTGTTTGTATGGTAATTTGAGTGGGTCAAATATGGAACACTTTCTGGAGAAGAAATGTCGGCTTTACTTTTTGAACCAATAACAATCAACGGTGTTAAATTCCGCAATCGTATTGCCATGTCACCCATGTGCATGCACTCTGCCGATGAAAACGGCAATGTGACAGATTTTCACCTGGTGCATTATGGCGCGCGTGCGCTGGGCGGAGCGGCACTGATTTTCCCTGAAACCTGCGCCATCCTGCCAAACGGCCAGCTGGGCCCGGGTGACCTGGGTATCTGGAGCAGCAGTCATGTTCCAGGCCTCCGCCGCCTGGTTGACGTTATTCACGCTATGGGTGCTAAAGCTGGCGTTCAGATTGGTCATGCCGGGCGTAAGCAGGGCTTTCCTGGCATGACGTCCGTGGCACCCTCGGCTATGGCTTACTCAGCCGAAGAAACCGTACCACAGGCGCTGAGCCTGGACGGTATCAGGGATATTATCAGTGCATTCCGCGCTGCCGCAGTTCGTGCGCGCGAGGCAGGTTTTGATGTCATCGAAGTTCACACTGCGCACGGTTATCTGCTGAACGAGTTTCTGTCTCCACTGGCTAATGTGCGTGAAGATCAGTATGGCGGCAGCCATGAAAACCGCTATCGCATTGTGCGCGAGGTTATTGCGGCTGTGCGCGAAGTGTGGGACGGTCCGCTGTTTGTGCGCATTTCGTCAACGGACTACGCCGAAGGTGGTAATACGCCGGAAGATTTTCTGACATATGGTCGCTGGATGAAGGAGCAGGGAGTCGATCTCATTGACTGTTCTTCCGGTGGCATTGCACCAGCTGTGGTTAATGTGTTTCCAAATTATCAGGTGCCGGCGGCTCAGCTGCTGCGCAACTCGCTGGGTATCAAAACTGGTGCAGTGGGTCTGATTCAGACGGGCCGTCAGGCTGAAGAAATTCTGCAGAATGGTCGCGCGGATATGGTGCTGATTGGACGTGAAATGCTTAAAGATCCATTCTGGGCACGCACCGCTGGAGATGACCTCCAGGTTGCCATTCCAGTACCTGCTCAGTACACCCGCTATGGTTCTGCCTGGCAGCGTTCGCAACCTAAACTGCCTGCTGCGCCAATGGATGTGACCGTGACCCGTTAACACGGACAAAAGAATGTCTTAAAGGAAATTCCTTCCTTTGCCCGGCTCTGCCGGGCAAACACTTGTTCCTTATCGGGGTATACCCACCCATAAAGTCCGCTTCTCGCTCATAGCGGACATTGGGCCTGATAGCGTCCGCTTTGTGCCAGAAGCGGACATTAGTGATCATTGGTCGGCCACTTGCTGAGCAGCAACATGACATGCCCTATATGTCTGTTAGTATCCGCATATTACTAATGTTTCTGGGTAAGACTGACATGTCTCAAATAACCATCCATATTCTGAATGCTCAGGAAAAACTCACTGTTCACAGTAAATGGCTGAGAACTAACCTGACCGATACCTACGTCCAGGTCACAAGGTTGATGCCGACTCCTTCAGTAGACGTCATAGTTAAGTCCGGGAAGTTTGTTATCCCTGAGAAAGGGCATGTCGGTTTTTGTCCTGAAGCTGGAGTTATTTATATAACAGTCGATCCGGAAAATCCTGCATTCTGCAAAAACGTTGAGAACTCCCTTGAACGTATGTTTGCTCATGAACTTCACCATGCTGCGAGGTGGGCAGGACCGGGATACGGCTCAACGCTGGGCGAAGTACTAGTCTCTGAAGGACTTGCCGGGCATTTTTCTCTTGAGCTTTTTGGTGGTAAATCTGAGCCCTGGGAAAGCCTCATGACTGATACTGTTAAGCCCTACTATCCACTCATGCTTGAAAACTGGCATCGTACTGATTATGACCATAATGCCTGGTTTTTCGGAACTGGAGATTTACCAAGGTGGCTGGGTTATACGGCAGGTTTCAACCTGATATCCAGGTATCTCGCATCATCCCCAAACTTGAAAGCATCAATGCTGGCGAACATAAATGCTGAGGAGTTAAAGGCTTTTATATGAAGTACATACTTTTATTTCTCTTAAGCTTTTATTCAACTTATAAGCGAAAATCTCATGGTCCGCTTATCGCTCATAGCGGACATTGGGCCGGATAGCGTCCGCTTTGTGCCAAAAGCGAACGAGGCTTGTATCATGGTATGTTCGTTTGCGGGGAGCAGGTCATAGGCTTGAATCGCTGCCTGAAATCCGCTCTCTTTGATTCTCGGGGCTTATGAAGTTATAAGCTCACCGTTACGGACACTGTTACCTTCCCCCGTCTGACACAATGCTATATTTACAGCTGGTTCATTTAATGGAGGATTTATGGATTCGGGCGAGAATTGCAATGAAAAAACACTGGATCTCATTGGTAGCATGGCCCGCAGGCTGCTCAGCCAGAAAGCCACGGTAGGGAAAGATGAACTGATAAATGCACTGGAACTGCTTAGCAAAAGCACTACGGACTGACGTGTGCGGGAAAACAGCACAAGGGCGAGTCGGATGCTGAGTCACCGGGTACACTGACTTAGTAAGGCAGAACGTAATCGGTGCGATAAAAAACCGGATAAACACCCGTGCCCGATACTCTGCTGGCAAGAAAACTTGCGTGAACTCGCTTTATTTCAGTACTGCAACTACCGAAACAGAGGGCTGTGGCGAGAAGCCTGCTGGTCTGCCTGATTGCCTGTCTGATGATTTCGCGACGGGCAGCCTCTGTCTCCACCTCAAGCATCTGTTTAAGCTGTCGGGAGAGGGTGAAAGCGCTGAAGACATCTTCGTCCTCAAGCAGTGTTAATATTGCTTCGCCAATAACGATATTGATCTTTTCTTCTTCACTTCTGAACATATCAAACTTCCTGTTGCCTGGCGGTAAAGTCCGTCGCGGCGGACAAGCAGTATTGCTCTTGAGCGGCTATAACCTTTGTCTGATTTCAGTAGCAGCTCTGACCTGGCTGAAACTGTGAAATCATACCTGCCCTGAGTGTAACAGAGTGGGACCAGTCTGCCCGATGTTTCACCAGCCTGGGCGCACCTTTTATTCCACCACCATAGGGGTGATGAGCATTCTGCGAGATCAACTATTGTGCGTGTGAGTCTCATTAAGTCTCTATTGTGCCAGGAGCAAATATTGATGGCATCGTGTGATGTTATTAAGTCGAAGGATGCATGAGGTCTGCTGTCTAAGGCTGAATGGCGCTGGTGAAGATGTATGATTTTTTGAGCTGTCTGCTATTAAATTTTATGCGCAATAAGCAGATCTTTTTTTATGCGAAATCCAAAAAACGCTTAAAGATTTAAAAATCTCGAAACCACACGGTTTGAATCCGGAGGGTAAATTCGCGTGAGGCAAAAAGCACCTCACTGTAACATTAATGAAAATAACGTTTTTTTCAGTCTTTCCATACCTTCATAAAGATTGCTGTAAAACGGCCAGAAGAACGGCGGCTCCTATACTTAAAGATGATAATACTTAACCCAAAGTGAAGATTTTATGGCAGCAAAACGTGTTGGAGCCGGTAATTTTGCTGAGAATCCGGAGCGCGCGGCAGAGGCCGGACGGAAAGGTGGTCAGTTAATCGGAGGGAATTTCACAATAGCCCTGAGCGAGCCAGTGAAGCGGGCCTCAAAGGAGGTCTGGTAAGAAAAAAAGGAGTTCAGACGCAGTTGCTTCCTGATGTTTGATGAAAAAAGCCTGCATCCGGAGGGCTTTTCAACATTGGAACATGGCCATGCGGTTAAATCAGAATGCCCGGCAGTTGAGATATATTGTACTTAGTTCAGAGCATATCTGACGCTTGCGATCGTATTGTGCCTTCGCACTTAAGAATGGCTGTCCGGACACTTCGGACAGCGACCTGTATTGCAGCCTCGCGCACTATTTCCTCTGTGAGGGGCATGAAGGAGCGGAGCTTAAGATGCAGCTGAGCGCAGGTTATGGGTCCTCCCTCATTAAGCAACATGATAACGGCTTCACCCATTATTTTATCGGGCAGACATTCTACTTCTTTTTTGAACATGCATAGCCGTCAGCGGTGGGCGCTCTTCCTGTCTGGCAGAGCTGATATACAGGATAGGTCAAATATCGCTTCGGTGTACCCGGACGCTGAGATGGTTTTGCTTTGGTGCCTCAAAATCCAACACTGTCTGCCGAAAAAATAAAATCCCCGCTTACGCTTGTTGTCCTGTTGAAGCCTTTTATCATTAAGGCCAATCGGCGGCGGCTCCGCTCGATTACCATAAAAGAAAAAGTCACGAAATCCTCTTTGAACCGCCTTAACGGCGGTTTTTTTTACCTTTAAAACCTTTTGTTTACTCCTGCCTGCTGACCATGCCAGGAATTCCTGGCTGGGCTGTTACGTTACGTTTAATTTGGCTGAATTTGCTTGCCGCTATCATTTTGATATCTGCTCATCTCTCATCGATGACCTTACGCCATACGCATGTCCGCATAGTGCCAGAAACGGATATTATTTGAGTAGAGCAGTTTCACCTGGCTTAACTCGTCTATTTATTTCACAGCATCTTATAACAGGTTAATGCTGTTTATCAGATAGCAACGGCTTCATGAAACTGCGTTCGTAGCTAAGGATGAACTTTTTTTGGTTAGCTTCATCGAAAAGTTTGACACATTCAGCCTTACTTAAAATGGCTACTCTGTATTCTTCATACTGCGCCAGACTATCAAAGCTAAACAAACAGTAGGCTATGTTATTTGCACCTTCCGATGGAAGGAAATACCCATGATGGATGCCACCCATAGATTCCACAATTTCCATCCAGTTTAAAGCATAATTCTCGAAATCGCTTAATTGATATGGATCAATAACATATCTGACGTGACAAGTGATCATTCTCTTCCCTCATGTGAAATAACACGCTGTTTTTATACACTATTCAAAGTTCTCATCACAGCGCCTGCAATAAAATAGTATCAATTCTGATTGTTCGCTTCTCGCATAAAGCAGCAAGTCCTGTACACAGGGCTGATATTTGTCAGGAGTAATGCTTATCCTCCTGACAGGTTTCGATGTGGCATGAGAAAAAAAGTTGTCATTTATCAATTACTAAGATGAAAAATTTACTGGCACTGGCTTTGATAACTGTCTGCCTTATTCAGGAGGCAAAGCCTGCAGAATACGCTGCGCATCATTTGCGCTGAGCGGATAATCGTAAAATGTCCGGTAAAATTCCTGTGTGGCTTTGCGCAGATCCCGCTTTGAGAATAGCGCCGGATGCAGCTTTTTTGCCGCCCACTGGATCTGCAGTGCGACCTCAGTACCATAACGATCCCATGGAAATACACCTGATGGATTCTGCCAGACCTGGCGCTGCTTCACGGCTTTTACGCTGGCAAACAGCGTCCCGAATTCTGAGTCTGCCAGTGTTCCCGCTTCGGCTCCGATGATTATCACATCCGGGTTCCAGCGAATGACTTCCTCCGGAGAAACAGGCCGCATGTTGCCATTAACAGATGCCGCTACATTCCGGCCGCCGGCAAGCCTGATCCAGGTGTCAATCAGGGTATTGCGGCCATCCACTTTCAGCGGATGCAACGACTGGATATGCAGTACTCGCGGACGCTGTATGTCCGTGAGTGACGCCGTTTTAGCCTGAATATCTGCAATTTGATTATCCAGATAGTGATTGTATGCCTGCGCGCGGGCTGCCGCGGCTGGCGTGCCGACCACCTGAGCCGTGGTGATGAGCGAGCGTTTCATTGAGTCAAAATCATCAAAATTCATTGCCAGCACGGGAAGACCAGCCTGACGATAGGAGCCTGCATCAGGGTCGCTGGCGGGAACGAAAACGGCATCAACCTTTCGCGCTACCAGCGCTTCACTGTTAAAGGTCCTGCCATGCGCCTGCAGCGCCCGGTTTAACGATGGCTGCACTTTAAACATCCATGGTCGATCTGCAGGATGGTTTACAGTTGCCACGATGCGATCGCCGGCACCCAGCGTCATGAGCAGAGAGTGATGGGCAAACCAGGCATCGGCAATGTTCCGGGCAGGTTTATTTATCTCTACACGGTTTCCACTGTCGTCAGTCACTGTCTGAGCCGACGCCAGGGCACTGACTATCAGCAGCGGTATTACCCATTGCAGGCTTTTCATTTTTGACTACCCCATCAGAAACTAAGTTGCATGGAAACCTGCACCATGCGCGGTTCCCCCAGAGAGGCGCTGGCATAACCGGCACCGCTGTAGCCGTTCAGACCGCCCGGCACTATATTGGTCCAGTAGTGCCGATTCGTGAGGTTTGTAACATCAAGACGAAAGGTTGTAGCGGTCTCAAACAGACGGGTCTGATATGCCGCCCCCATATCCAGTGTGGTGTAACTGCTTACCCAGCCCTGATTTTGATTATCAGTAGTGCGCTGTCCCACATAGTGAATGCCACCGTGAATATCCGTGCCGCTGAACATCGGTAAGTCATAGGCCGCGAACAGGCTGGCCGTGTAACGTGGCAGACCCACGATCTGTTTGTCAGCAGTCTGACTGCTGGCCGTTTTCACCAGGCGGGGATCCAGCCAGGTCATGCCGCCAAACAGGTGCAGACGATCGGTAACATCCCCATCGGCTAACAGTTCAAGGCCGCGGTTACGCTGCTCACCATCCACCCCGTAATCTCCGCTGGCGTTGGTATAAGCAAATGGACGTTTAATCTCAAACAGCGCGGCAGTAAGCAGCAGCTTATCAATAGCCAGTTTGCTGCCCGTCTCGATCTGGCGACTCCGGTATGGAGCCAGAATTGTTCCGGCGTTACTGGCGGTAGCGGGTGCGGTGTCGCCCTGCTGCAGGCTGTCGGCGTAGGTCACGTAAAGCGTCAGCGGATCGACTGGTTTGTAGATCACGCTGGCAGAGCTGCTAAAGCCACTGTCTGAGGCGTTACTGCTTCGGCGGCCCGTTCTGGCATAGCTGGATGAGCTGAGCAGGCTTTCGCTGCCCGCTAACAGTACGCTCCATTGTGGAGAAAACTGAAGGGTATCGCTCAGCAGAAAAGCGTGCTGGGTGGCTGTTGCAGAATGGTAGCGATGGGTGAAATCAGGATAATCAGGCTCATTGAACGCCTGTGGATTGTCCAGCGAAGCGCTGCCCAATGTTAAAGTGCCACCATTTCGCGGGTTGTAATTTTTCCAGACAAAGCCCCGCACGCCGGTGGCTATCTGATGATGAATACGACCAGTATCAACCTCACCATTTAAGTCAGCCATGTAACTGTTAATCGTGAAGCGGCTGGCTGTCGCTGATGACGTCGTGGTCGTGTAATCGCCACGGTTACTGGTAAACGTATTAGTCACAGCAGTCGATTCGCGATCGGCGATCTGACGCAGCACGCCGACTTCACCGAGCCAGTTGCCATCAAAATCATGCTTCAGATGGACACCGGCAGTCAGCGTGTGGTTATCATTTCCCGCGTAGGATTGCCCCAGGCGTGCTGTTTTCGGGTCTGGCGATGCGGGAAATGTTAAGCCTTTACCCAGCGCAAATTTCCCCGGCAGACCCTTTTCATAAAAATGGTAATAGCTGAAATTAGTTTCAAGCACAGTCTGGTCGCTCAGGGTCGCATCCAGTCCCAGACTGAAAAGCTGACGCCGCTTCTTACTGCCGCTGACATAGCCATTGCCCTCATCATCCAGCATATTCAGCCGGTAACGTAGCCGGTCATTTGCATCCACCGGACCACTGAAATCACCCGCGACCTGATGAGTCGGGCCTGTACCGGCCCCCAGGGTGAAGCTTCTCTGAGGTGTGTCACTGGCGCGCTTGCTGACAAAATTGAATAAGCCCGCCGGATTGGCCGGGCCATATAACGCGCCAGCAAGGCCATTGAGCACTTCAATATGGTCAAACTGTTCGGCTGCATAGTCCGTGGTCGACACGACATTGAGCCCATCAATCATACTGTTCTGAACAACGCTTCCCTGCATACCACGTGTCTGAGGACGAGCCCCCTCTCCCTGAACGGAAGGCAGGTAGCGGTAGAGATCGCTCACACTTTTAAATTGCTGCCGTTTCATAAGCTGGGGGGGAATGGTCTGAACTGACCACGGGGTGTTACGAACTTCCTGGGCACCCAGGTTTCCCAGGGTTGCTTTCTTATCGGTTTCGGCAGGTGCGTCGGATGACAGAGCGTTAACGGTCATGGCTGGTTGTTCGTTCACGGCATACACAGGAAAAGCAGACAATAACATTGCGCTGGTGAACGTTGTTTTCACCAGGGTCGGACGTTTAATAAACATGAAGTTTCCAGAACACTGTCGACGGGGCAGGCACAGCCACTTATCGTTGTATTGAGGATTATATAACGATTATTGTAATTTAATCGACCCTTAGCCGGTACATCCGAACACTTGAGGCGTGGTTTGACTGTGAACTTTTCAGGCGAAACGGGCCGCGCGTAAGAGTGAGCGAGGCGGGTCGTACCCTGGCCGGTCAGCCTACCGAGGGGTTCATGGGCATAGAGCGGGCCTGTAATGCCTCCAGAAGTCACAGTCAGTTTTTGCGTCTCAAAGCTCCCTCTACGCTTAGCATGAGATGGCTTCTGGACGTGCTCAACAATTTCCGTGAAAACCACACCACTCCCGGAATCGAGATAACCAGCGTCTGGATGGATATGGACGAGGTGGACTTCAGCCACGAACCTTACGACTGTGCAATTCTGCCCGGCAACGGTCATTTTGGGAAGAGTACAGAGAGCAGGCTGCTTTTCAGCGAGTGGCTGATACCGGTCTGTTCTCCTGCGATGCTCGTCAGCGCAAGGAAGTTTCTTCCTGACTGTGACCTTATCCATCCCTCCCCGGACCGTCGTGACAGGCGGAGGTGGCTGTAGAGAACCGGGCGTTTCAAGGGGCTCAGCATCAGTAGCGAAAAAGTATTTGATACGCTGGAGCAGGGAAACCTTGCCGCCCTGAGCGGACATGGCGTCTCTGTTGGTGACCTGCTTTTGAGCAGCGAGGCATTAAAAAGTGGTCTGCTAGCACTTCCTTTCACGGAGTCGGTGGCAACCAGTGACGGATATTATCTGGTGTGGCCGGAAAATTCTCCCGTAAAGCAGAATGTTGAAATACTGCTGAACTGGCTTAATCGCCATATCCCTCAGCTTCCTGAGGAGAACCTGAAATACCTTAATATTGATAAAAAAAAGATTTCCTGAGCAAGGCTCGCTCAATAAGGCCTGTCTGCTGTAACCGTACACACAGCATGACTATTGTACATGCCAGTTCATTTTTGACTTGAGCAAAGGTGTTCTGCCGCAGGCAAACTGAAGGTATACGATTACCGCTCAAAGCAGACAGTGCCGGACTCAGTTGCCAACAATGCAGTAGCGATCATTAAATTTATAGCCGAAGAATTAATGGATGAGATTATGCAGAGAAAAAACAATGAGCAACACACCGCCGGAAATATTAACGTATTTTTTGAGCGTCGATGGATTAATTTTTTTCGATGAGAATACCAGCGTTTGAGCGAGCGCGTAAAGCCAGACGCTCATAACTGCTATATGAACGGATGCCAGCATCAGGTAGTTGCAAAAGCCGCCTTTAACACCTGCGAATTGTGAAACCACTGTCAGATAAAAAAGTATGGCTTTAGGGTTCAGAAGATTAGCCAGCCAGGCTTCTTTTAAAGTCACGTAATGCTTTGCATCAGTAGACCCGCCTGAACTTACCATTATCCCACTACGGATGAGTACAGCACCTAACCAAAGCAGCCAGGCAGTTCCGGCAACTTTAAGCACAGTAAACGCTGCTGGCGACGAGATGAGCACAGCCGTGATACCGAACCTATAAAAAAAGCATGGGTATATATACCCAGAGCTGTTCCAGCGAGAGTCCTGAACAGGCCTTTATGGCCTTCTGCCAGAGCACTGTTCATAACGAGGGTAAAACTTGCGCCCGGGGACAATGCAACAGGGAGTAGTGCTGGCATAAAGCCAAAAATGTTCACATCCATAGATTCAGGATATTAATTGGCACTCTTTGAAATTGCCAGTCCAGACATTTCGCGAAATCGTAATGTTCAGCCAAGCAAAACAGGTAATCGTGATGTATCAAACGTCCGCTTCTCGCTCATAGCGGACGTTCGCCTGCCGTCAGTCCGTTTTATGCCAAATCAGACATATAAAAACTCATTTTCGCACCTGAAGTGACTATTAACCCGATAGTCTGCATCACGTGAGCGGCCTATACAGATAAACCCGACTCAGCAATAAAGTCGATAAAGCAGCGGACTCGGGGTGAGAGGTAGCGGCCTGATGGCCACACGGCGGAGAAATGCCCCTGCTTTGTACAGTACCCTTTCATCACTTCTTTGAGCTGTCCTCCTGCCAGCGCTTCGCGGACTATAAAGTCGGGCAGATAGCTAATGCCCGTACCCGCCAGGCTCAGGCCAATGGCAGCTTCAATATTATTCACCGTCAGAACCGACGAAGCGCTTAGCGCAACCCCGGGGCGGAGACCGTTCAGTTCCCAGGGCTGCAGCATACCTGTTGAGGGTAATCGAAAAAGAATGCACCTGTGCGCCGCCAGCTCCGAAGGTGACGCCGGCACGCCTTTTTCCTCCAGATAGCCTGGACTGGCGCAGAGAGTGAAGCTGAATTCACCCAGCCTTCTGGCGGTCAGTCTGGAGTCAGCCAGCTCGCCGCTGCGTATTGCCACATCGAACCCTTCATCAATGATATTCACCAGACGGTCGCTGAAATCCAGGTCCATTTCGACCTGCGGGTAACGTCGGTTAAATGCGGAAAGAGCGGGAAGCAGAAGCCTGTAGCCTACTACGGGCAGGGAAACCCGAAGTTTTCCCACGGGTTCAGCAGCACTGTTCGTCAGCTCTGATTCGGCCTCATGAAGCTGCTCAAGAATATGCTTACACCTGACCAGTAGTGCCGCCCCTTCCGGGGTCAGACTTACCTTTCTTGTGCTGCGATTAAGAAGCCGTACGCCCAGTTTATGTTCAAGTCTGGCAACGTTTTTACCGACCGCTGACGCTGAAATACCCAGCAGTCTTGCAGCCTCCACAAAACTCAGCGTTTCAGCTGTCCGTACAAAGGAGGTAAGAGAAGTCAGGCTGTCCATTAATTATTAACTTTATGTCTGCTCAGAAGGTAGCTGCAGTCTATTTATCTGCGCTTTTGTCCGCAATAACATCACAGCAGTTTTCATTCATCAGCTGTCCGGATAATTAAGGTCACATCATGACATTTGCAGCCAGCACGTTCTGTCGCACCCAAAGAACCGCAGCAGCCCTTACCATTTTTATGGCGGCTACGCTTCTGCCGTTAAGTTTTACCGGCGGCGTGGTAACAACGCCAGCCATACAGCGCATGCTGGGTGGCTCACCCGGCGAGCTGTCATGGCTTACGAATGGATTTATGCTGACGTTCGGCAGTTTTCTGCTGACAGCAGGCATAGCGGCAGATGCCATCGGGAGAAAACCGGTTTTTATCGCCGGCGCAGTGCTGTTCTGTCTCAGCAGTATTTTCACCGTCCTCACGAATAACCTGATGATGTCAGGTATTCTCAGGTGTGTGCAGGGACTGGCAGCGGCCATGTTACTGGCCAGCGGAAGCGCTCTGCTGGCCAGGCTCTATACCGGCGCTGCCCGGACCCGCATGTTCGGCCTGCTGGGCACCGTCTTTGGCGCTGGCCTGGCATTCGGCCCCCTGGCGGTTGGGCTCGTTACGGATGCGCTCACCTGGCGCTGGGTCTATATTCTGTTTGCTGTACTTTCAGGATGCGTGCTGCTCGCCGGTATGATGTTTTTGCCTCTGTCACAGCAGAGCAGTCTGTCCCCTTCAGATAAAACAGGTCTGGCGTTGTTTACGGCGGCGCTGATGGTGTTTACCACGGCGGTTATGCTGCTGCCCACACAAGGGTTTTTGTCACTTCTCACACTCGCTTTATTACTCAGCTCTGTACTGCTCTTCAGCGGGTTTATCGTGCGATGCCTGCGCGTGAGCAATCCTGTCCTGGATATTCACCTGCTCCGAAGTCCGCGCTTTGTCGGGGTCTTGCTGCTGCCGTTAGCCACCTGCTATTGCTACGTTGTTCTGTTAATCATTATTCCGCTGCATTTTATGGGCGGGAGTGGATTTAGCGAGTCTCAGAGCGCAATTTATCTTATGGCACTCACGTCTCCAATGCTGGTCGTTCCTTACTTCGCAGCCCTGCTGACGCGCTGGTTTTCGCCGGCAGCATTATCAGCCTCAGGGCTGATGCTCGCCTCTGCCGGGTTACTTTTCCTCAGTCCCGCGTTACGCGGTAACAGCACAACTCTTCTTCTCATCCCGATGCTGATAACGGGGGCTGGAACGGGATTACCGTGGGGACTGATGGATGGACTGGCCATTTCTTCCGTTCCGGTTGAAAAGGCAGGTATGGCGGCGGGCCTGTTCAACACCGTTCGTGTTGCAGGAGAGGGTATTGCTCTTGCGATAGTATCCGCGTTTCTCACTGAGATGAACGATCTGAACCTTAACAAAACCGTGCATGGTTTTTCGCCACAGGAGATTCACCTTGCAGCATCCTGGCTGGGAGGCGGTAATATTCAGCAGGCCATCACCCTTCTAACCGGCGTGCCGCGTGAGGTAGTCCAGGTCAGTTATGACAATGCATATTCATTGCTATTTCAGGTCCTGGCTGCACTAACGTTTGTTTGTGCGATTACTGTCTGGGTCATGCTGGGCCATAAGGCCTTTGATTCAGCTACGGCCAGTACTGATTCCAGAGACGATAACATAGAATACTGACATGAGTGCTGTGTCCGCTTTGTGCCAGAAGCAGACTTTGATACGCGGTCTAAAAGCTGCAAGGAGCATGCCGAGCTTAGGTTGAACAAATTTATGTCAGCCTTACAAGGACTTCGCAAAACAGACCGCCTCTTTCCGACCTACGTATGGTCCGTAATTCTCTATGCGTATGTATCCGTTTTTCTCATAGAAATTTACAGCCTTACGGTTAACATGGCGCGTTTCAAGCCAGAGTTCGTTATATCCCATGCTCTTCGCGGTTGCTTCCAGGAAGGTAAGCAAGGCGTTACCAATACCGGGAAAGCTACGGTCCGAAAACATCCTTTTAAGTTCAGCTATATTTTCAGTTAACGGTCGAACAGCTCCGCATCCTATCGCTTTTCCCCTGCTGTCCCGTGCCAGTGCCCACAAAGCTCTGTTCTCATTTATTGAGTCTGTTGTGAAGTTGCTTTTGCCACTATTGCCGGTAATAGAGGCGAGTTCTGCTGACAGTTTATCGATTAAGTGACGAGAGTCTGGAGAAAGTGGATCTGATTTCTCTACTGTTATCATGCCAGTATCCTTTTCAAATAATATTCGTCAGGCCAGAAGCAGATGATGACAAAAACGTCATCCTTCAAATAATGATGCTGAGTAGATAGCTTGCAGCATAATCGCCTGAACGGATATGCCTTTACGTCCGCTTCTTGCTCATAGCGACCTTCAATCTCACATGAACGTTATCGATGTCCACAGACATCAACTTTTTCGCCAGTAAGTCTCTCAACCACCTTTATTGCGTCTGGATCACCATGCCAGGCCATGCAACTTAAACAATCTCCGCCACAGTCTACATTCAATGTGTCTGGTATTTTACTCATTGGCTGATTGCAGGTCTGGCAATTGTTTTCTCTCACTGGAAATGGCATCCGTTTTTTGATTTTCATTTCAATGTTTCCCGACATATCACTCTTATGTGCGCTGTTCGCTCATATGAAACAACCATAATCACATCCCCTAACCCAAAGGAGATTGAGCATGACAACATCCCCGCTGGAATTAGGACGATATTATTGGCCAGAAACGGCTTCTTCAGATCTCTCATATCTGGGAAAGCCGTATCAGACTAGAGCTGTAAGTAAAAGTGCGCGATTTAGCTCTGCTTAACATGGCTCTGGACAGTAAACTTCGGGACAGTGATCTGATTAAGCTAAAAGTTTCTGATGTGGCCTGTGGGCACTCTGTTTCGGGCCGAGCGACAGTGCTGCAGCAAAAAACGGGAAGCCCCGTTCAGTTTGAACTGACTAAGGGAACAAGAGAGGCTGTAGCAGCATGGATCAAAATGGCTCATCTGCGTAATAGCGACTATCTGTTCCAGTCCCGCATTGGTTCTT
>Ga0153975_1000079_pt1 | contig 25678 bp, 29 predicted proteins | sample TSGA059MetaG_FD_104694 | JGI IMG/M metagenome (GOLD analysis project Ga0153975, IMG submission 104694) | Attine ant fungus gardens microbial communities from Georgia, USA - TSGA059 MetaG | ecosystem: Host-associated > Fungi > Mycelium > Unclassified | place: USA: Georgia, Yuchi Wildlife... | reverse complement strand
AGTGCCTCCGTCATGGCCACTGTCGCTCATCACATCCGCTCAGACTACGATCATGCAGATAGAGAGCGACTAGAGAAGGAGACAGGCCAAATTCCAATAGACGAAGCAGAAGAGTGGGACACAGCACCGACTTTCTCTGCTGCACGCCGTGCTCCACCTCCATCTTTTGTTCCCGCACGCCTTCAATACGACGAGTGGGGATCTGCTGTTTCTTTTAATCAGCCGATATCTTCGGATGACCATGCTGTAGATAATGGGACCTCTGAGTGGTATAGGGCTTTGACGAAGGGTCGCTCTAGGCAGTCGGGAATCCAGCCACCATCCAGACCATCGAGCACACCCACTGAAGTTCCAAAGCCGAAGCCGGAAGCTACCACCAAGAACAACTGGTTTATTAAAAGAGCACTTCAGTCTGAACCACCCACCAAACCCAGTTCTCCTTTGCCATCACTGGCAGACCTCCTTGCGCGAGATCCACCACCGCTACCCTCAGAGGAACGTTTTGCTCCTCCAGTCTGGTTGGCCATAGGGCCATCAAACAAAGGCTTTAATTTACTACAGATGCACGGCTGGAATGAGGGAGAAGGACTTGGTGCACATGTCGCTCGATCTCGGCGCTCCCGATCTCCAGCACGGAAACTTGGTGTTGAACCAGTATTGCCTGCACCCTCGCGAGGGACAAGCATGCCTGCTGGGGGGCAGAGCCCACAAGGCATACCGCCAGACATCATTGACCTCACACAATCCGACTCAGAGTCAGAAGATGGCTTTGAGCTCTTGCACCAATCTCCTTTCGTTCCGCTCCCTTCGGTGTCCAGTGCATATAAAGCAACTGATTCTCACTCCCAGAAGTCGTTATTGACACCCATCCCCACGATACTCAAGTCTGATCGCCTCGGCATTGGTTTGAAGGCAAAAACGGAGGGCCCATACAAGCAGTCGAGGAAGCGAGTCACTCACAACCAAGCGGCGTTGGCATCTCACATTAGAGCTGCCGAGGAGTTGCGAAGGAAGAAAGCCGAGGTTGGTCGAGGTCGAAGAGGATTTGCCAAGGTGCGAAAACGCGAAGAGAAAGAAAGGAAACAAATGCTTGCATATCTTAATGAATAGTATTACTAGAAGCCTCTCCCTCGGATTAACTTAAGCCCCTAGTATATACCTAAGCTTACGTCGTATGCAAACCATGAATTGCAACAAGACATCTACAAATTACATGCAGGTGGAGCAAGGACAGGACGAGCAATAACTTGAATAAGTGAAAGATTTGGTTTCGTAAATAAAATGTTGTTGATGTACCATTGTGTGAGGAAAGTATGATACAAGAAGTAGATGAAATCCGTATACCCATCCATCCAGTAATCTATGTAGGAGTGTGTATATATGAGAAAATGTTTAGTTGATGAGCTGGCTTATCAAAAAGCGTGCTAGGATAGGATGACCTCTCCCCATACCCCCTTCGCTGGCTCACAACGAACATCGCGGACGTACATCTTGAGCCATTGAACCATCTCTTTACTAATCTGATGACAACGAGTGACATCGATGGATGACAGGCGGCGGGGCTGCGTCGTGGGCGTTGCTGGACGGCTGAGGGACAAGGCGTGGATGTGGGCAGAGGCAGAGGCGGTAGATACGAATGATGAACGTGAGGCTGCTGCTGCTGAAGCAGAAGAGAGCTGAGATGGGCGACCAGAGAGGCGAGATTCGACAAGCCCTCGTAGAGCATCCCATTCGAGCGCGGTGCATCCGTCGAAGTTGAGACGTTCTAACTTGGGGCACACCCAAGGATGGGCCACAGGCGGTGCAGAAAGATCCTGATGAGAGATTGTTGGAATATGCAAGATATGACCTATCTATTTGCTCACCTTCAACAGGAAGCATGTGATATCCTCTATGTCAATCAATTCCAGTGTAACCAACGATGTAAGCCGCCGAAGTAGCACAATAAACTTCGCTTCGTTGAAAAAACTGGATTCGATACGAAGATACTTGAGCGGAAGAGAAGTAAGGGATTGTTGTCGAAGGTGCTCCAAAACTGGTGTAAGATTGTCGAGGTAGCAGAAGTCAAGCGACGCAAGTGCGGGGAAAGATATTTGACTAAGAAGCATCCGAGTACGCATAATACCTGCGTAATAGAACGAGGCTTTGGTGAGCCTCGGGAGTTTCACGACCTTCGTAGACATAAACTCATGTTCGAGAGAAACACAAATCTCGGGATCTACGTCCGACATGTTGCGTAATGCAAGTTCCTCGAGGCAAGGACAACCTCGTAAAATGTCTAGCAAGGTGTCGACAGATGGAGAATACCCGTTCCAGTAGCCTCCTAATTGGAGCACACGCAGGCCTGATATGACTGTCCTGTCCCAATTAAAATTAAAGGACGTGAAGGAGCACGACCGAAGGCGTGGAGTGTGCCCCTTGAAGAGGGGAAGGCAGGGGCTGGAGTAATGATCTTCCTGCATAGAATGGAATATGCGAATACATAAACTCTCTAGATTGGGAGCTTCCTCTTTGCAGCGGAGAAGGGCAGCGTGTGCCTGTGGTTTGTTTGGAACACTAAGGCGGAATGATCTTGCTCGCCAAAGCGCAGGACGAATGAGATCCATCGCGTGGATTATACTCTCCGTGGTCCCGCTCGCATTGTCGGCTCGAGGAGTGAAGTTGATTGTGATATCGAGAAGTACCGACTTTGACCTTGCGAGTCTACGATGTGCTTTCTCGAGGGAGTCGTGCGGACTCACGCAGATATCTGCCCATAACTCCGGTGTGTTGATCGCAACGTCTCTCCAATACCGGCAAACCAGCATTAGAGTCGCTACTAGTAGAGAGTCCTCCTCCCCCATATTACACACTCCCGTGACGAATATCGATGATAGAAGTTCCTCTGGAATCCGATATATAGGAGATTGAGATCGAACCACCTGCTCTAAATGCGACTCTATCTCCTGGCGCTGGTTAAGCAAGGATGCCATCTGTGTATCCAGGGAATCCAGCGCTTCCCTCAAATGAGGGATGGAGACACCCGAAGCTGAACTTCCCCCGGAGCGGTCGGTATTGTATCGTGTCACGGATAGCGCAGAGCTTTCATAGCCGCGAGACGATCTGCTATGGGCAGACGGCATTGCGATAAAGCCGGGAATGTGCTGTGAAGCCGGATGCGGTCGGGACAGGAAATGGATCGCGTCGTAAGGTGGTGGTGGGGACGCTGGTAATGAGGACGTCGAGGATGATACGCTAGACGGTCGAGTATGGAAGGTCTCATCAGGTAGCTTGGAACCACGACGATGAGCGACGATGGTGGTATCGTTAGCCGCGCGAGATAAAGATGGCCACTGCATCATATAGTGTGATGGCTAAAGGTGATCAATGGGTACGTGGTTATCACTGGACTCTTTATGTGTGCTGAGCAACCGCGCGTAAAAGCGTTGAATTAAACAGGAGTGTTGTTGTAGGGCTTGCAACAAAATGCGGCCTGTCCAGCCGCGATGGACGCGGAAGTTTTCAAACACCACCTGTTCGTATTCATCATGTAAGTGTCATCGCGTTAATGGATGAAGAAGACATGGACATGCCTGCGTTTGTAACCATTGTTGGTACGTACTACGGATGTTGACCGGACAGAAGGATGAGGATTAATCTGACGAGAAGTGTAAGATTTTAAGTTGATCGCATGGACGGATAAGAATGTACCTGCGAAACAATGGGATCCTGCGGTGTCCGTCGAGGTGCACGAGGCAAGCATCATGTTGCATTGAGTTACTCCAGGAGGGGTATTTAATCCGGAATTGCTTGATGAGACTTGCAACGTGCGGCGGCAAAATAGCAATTTGGACACGAGGGGAACAACGAGGCAAGGTAAGACTCAAACAAAGTCCAAAGGCGCTAATTCTATCCGAAACCCTTCCCACACAACTAACGAGAACTATGCAAATTCCAGGGATATGGGTCATTTGTACCATAGACATCCTGCCCAAATGACCTCTGCGTCCAATGATCAAATCAAGCAATTAGACGTCATTTCCGTAGTACAAAGCACCGATATATACATAAAGTGTTCTATGTCCATGAAACACAGACCTATGGATACACTCACACTGAACCTCTATCAATCCAGCCTCGTTGCACTGAAACGAATCCGTAATAAAAGAACTGGGTAAGCACCTAAATATATGAGATGTAAACCGATCAACTTTATGGCAGAGAGCGATGCGACCCACGAGTATATCAAGAAACACGGTCAATCCACTACCTAATAATTCAAGCGATTGGTCAACAGCATGTAAACGAAGTCGTGAGCAAATACCAGCTAGCCAGCTCGCATTCCTGATCAAGTAATCTGCGTCCCGAGATGCAGCGATAATGGATAATGCGTATGTGATGTTTCCCAGGATAGAGAAGACAAATAACCCGGGAGCGAGACCCTCACATCTGGTCTTGAAGTTTTTGACTGCGCCAGAAATCAGAAAAAGACAGTCCGGCGACCAAGTGCGTGTGACTACTAACCTATTTGCGGCAGTCTGGCACCAACTATCGGGGAAAGTTGGTAAGTGGAAGCATCCATACATGGTACGACAAGGACACACGATATGCAATGGCGCTGGTCCACCCTATTAGCTGTATATTCCAATCCAATTTCTTATTTGGGAGGAGCGGAGAAGTGTCGTCATTGGGAAGCCAATTGCTGATGAAATACGCCGCCACACCAGCGGCTGATACGAATGCGACAGCGGCCAGGTACCGCACGAAAATTCGCGTGACTGAGGGCCCTGATCTTTCAGAGTGATCCGCTGAGAGACTTTCAGCAAGCAGGCAAGTGTTTTCAGAGGCCTCCCCAGGGATATGCTCAGGTAGAACGTGCCGTCCGGTTTGCCGCTTCCACCGGTAATAATACACTTGGCAGAGCAAGATTGTGTCACATAAAGTGTACTTACCGGTCCAAGGTAAAGGTAATCAGGAATTGAATTTCTAGCGGGATTGAAACTCACATAAACCCCAAGGATGATCACAGTAGGCAATAATCCAGCCATCACTGCGCCGACAAGGTTACATACATCACCCAGCAACCATACGTAGATGAAAAGGAGAGATAAACCCTCCCCGCTCTGTAGTTGATAATTTTCGATTATTTGAGGGGAATACACGACGATCCTGTGAGTATAAAGTCGTAAAGATAAGTCTGGACTTTTGTGACGTGGATTCTGGACTAACCAGCATGCGATTGAAATCCATCCGAGCTTCAATTCGAAATCAGCACAGGGGTCAATCTAAATCCGGGTTGAGTGCACACGCACGACACTGCTAGCTGCATTGCCTTCTAACATCGATGAATGACGGACGATTTGTAGACAATAGCTAGCCGATAAGCAGGGAGAGGAATCAGAGCGTGTAATAAGTTATTTTAGATTTCCCAGCTGAGCAACTATTTTTCTACAAAGGATCACGTGCCGTGACGTGCGCACTCCGGCAGAGGTTATTCAAAATTCAAACCGTTTCTTAGTACTGACTCAGCACGATGAGTGGTCAAGATGCATTCAGAAAATTCGCTCAGCAATTACAGAGGGCAAGTCAGGGAAGTGGTGGTGGGATGCCAGGAGGTCCAGGTCGCTTTCTCGCAGGAGGAGGCCTGATTGTCGCGCTGGTTGGTGGCGGCCTTCTTCTGAACGCAAGCTTGTTCAACGGTACGTCTTGTTCCATGAGTTTTATAGCGGCTTCTTACAACGAATACACATAGTGGATGGTGGTCATAGAGCGATCAAATACACTCGGTAGGCGCTTTAGCGTCATGCGCATTCCAGGTTAATAATCCATTCCTACTTCAGTCTCCAGGGTGTTAAGGATGAGGTATACAATGAGGGGACGCACCTCATGGTCCGTACCACTGTTTTTACACATTTCGTTTGTTTACACTCCTCAGGTGCCCTGGTTTGAGACACCAATAGTATTCGACATTCGTGCAAAGCCCCGGAGTGTAGCGAGTTTGACTGGCACGAAAGGTGATGCATGTAGCTCTCTGACATGCGTGTGCATTGCTTATTCTTGAATTCCAGATCTGCAAATGGTGAACATCACTTGCAGAGTTCTGTCCCGGCCAGCCGTATCTGCTCTGCCTCAAATATATCGGGATCTTGGAAAAGATTATGACGAGCGTGTGCTACCATCTATCGTCAACGAAGTCCTCAAAAGTGTGGTTGCGCAGTTCAATGCAAGTCAGCTTATTACACAACGTGAGATGGTACGCGCCCCCACCTGTTGCCTGAGCTACATTGACTCCGTGTCAGGTGTCCCGGTTAATTCGCGAAAATTTGACAAACCGGGCATTACGCTTCAACGTTGTCCTGGACGATGTGTCCATCACGCATGTGGCATTTTCACCCGAGTTCACGCACGCCGTTGAGGCGAAGCAGGCGAGTAATCTGGTGCATGTGTTGTTCGTATATTTATAGTCGCCACAGGTCGCTCAACAAACGGCTCTGAGGGCTGCCTTCTTGGTTGACCAGGCAATCCAAGAGAAGCAGGTAGGCCCACCATGTGACAACTAACATCTGCCCCTAATTTTGATGGAACTTTAGTCGATTATAGTGCGGGCCCAAGGTGAGGCTCGGAGCGCTGAGTTGATTGGTGAAGCTATGCGCACGAACAAAGGATTTTTGGAGCTCCGTCGGCTGGAGGCCGCAAGGGATATCGCCAACATCCTGGCTGCCTCAGGAAACAAGGTGATGCTAGATGCCCAGAGTCTATTATTGAATGGTATGTTGTCCTCCACTTTGTGATGCTTTTGACCAATCCCTTGGTGCATTTTACAGTCACTGGAGATGACACGAAGGAGTTGCTTAAAGTAAAGAAATAATTTCGTTGCCTTGTCGTCAGTGTACATCGCGCGTTGGTTGTTATCGCCGTGCTTATTGATGTACCAACCATGAGTGCTTAGCTCGTCGCACATCTCGTCGTTATTATCGAAGAGCGACTCCCTGTGATGCATTGCCTGACGTGAGGACAGCGAAGTTCGACAAAACACCAGAGAGCCCGATTTTCAGTGGACAGGCCATTAATCGAATCAGTAATCGGCCTCCAAAACATTGATAAGTAAAGGTCGAAATTTCAACGCTTTCCAAGGACTTGAGCCCTTTCGTCCCTCACTTTCTTCGGCTTTCATCTCCTAGCTGACAAGACACTTCTAAGTCACCGGAACAAAATATACCTCAAGCATGCCAACACCTTCTTTACTGTAGCACCTAGGAACATATCAAAATCTCCACTGATCTTTCTTCTTCATGCGTGATGGTGACATAAATCCTTCATAAACGAATGCATCCTTTCTGTAGACGGGAATTGCGGAAGCATGCAAAGTATACCAGGAGTTGAGTCAAGGCTTTACAAACCAGTTGCGCTTCCATAATTCGGATTAGTAGAAATTCGAATGGAGTCGGCCAGGGCCAGATCCGTCAATGGTGCACGGTGCACCCAACGGCACAGTCAAAGCAGCCGATGATCATAAGACTCTATCCCGACGGAAATAATCTGTATCATAGTATGTTGGAATATTTTCGGGTGTTGTTGAAGACCTTCGCATTTGCATGTGATAGTGTACTACATTATGTTCTACGACTCGATAAGATAAGAATTACATACGTATATATAGTTGTACGTACGAGTCGAGAACCTTTGCAGCGTTTGCAAAGGGTTCCCTGCCTATACCATTTTGTCGTTTGTCGTTTGCGTAGCCGCGAAATTCCAACACTGGTTTGAGGTCACAAAGTATCTGCGAAAGTTCCGAGTGTCCAAGACTGGAGGTTTTACTGACAATCTTGTCTCGGATGGCACGTCTGACATCTCTGGAGAGGCTTGTAAGTCAGCTACGGAGTTCGCAGCGAGAACTATGCGAGTTCGAAGGGGAAAAGGTCGATCATGAGATGTGAGTGAAGGGGGTCAATTCACTGAGGCTACAGTAAAGACAGACATGTTTTTATATCTACGAAGGATGATCAAAGCAATGGAGTGACTCAAGCGTACAAAGGGAGTCTGTCGTCAGGGGAATCCCGTTCCTTACAGGCTACAGAATGCATCCGCGCTCGCATTCTGTGGAGTCTCCAGGGGCATCAATCGTGCTGTCTCCCCGTAGTTTACTAGTAGGAAAGATTACCAGGTGCAGGCAGAAGAGAAGACTCCGCAGGTCAAATGTCGTCAACTTGGTCACTTCCGTCGCGGTCACGTGAATGATCCAAGTCACGGTGTCAGCTCGTGCGCCCATTGCCCAACATACTCTATTACTCTAGAGGCAAGATTCAGTTTACCGACTCAACGACATGAAAAGGATAAGACTGAAACGCACCAGGACTTCTAACCACCGCGAACAGAAGATTGACAAGAGCACGCAAGAGCAGGAGCAATGTCAGACACGGTCCGACACTGAGGAAAGCGTTCAGCTTCCACGAAAGAAAGTGAGATGGGAGAGCAATGCAGAATCAATGACAGTGGCAGATGCAGAAGACTGTAGCTCAGAGGATGATACGAGCACTTCGAAGGTAAAATATTCTAAAGATGCTCGTGTTTTGTGGAGCTGACAATGTAGTAGATATGCTTGACAATTGCCTGTCAATCGTAGGTCAATGGATAATTCATTATTATTACTTTTAACCTATGTACTCTAGGGGACGCATTGCAGGCGCATACTATGATTCTATCAGATGTATAGTCCATGTTCTTGAGGATACGCAAGAGGATGCTCACTTTGATCTTACGAATATGCGTTGAGTCTAATCCTTTCCTTTTGGTTAATTCTCATATCTAAACCTATGTTAGTTCTCGATCAATGCAACCCTGACGTAGTATTGACGAGTTCCAAAGCCGACGACCCGTTTATCTCGGTACTCCAGAAATATGGTATCTCTCTCACTGCATATATGCGCAAATACTCAGGCCAATGACTCAGCTAAAGCCTCTGGAGGGATGTTTCAAATTAGACCGCATAAAGAGTTCTCTCCTCACAGAGGGAGGGATCGTTTACTGTCCCTCCGTTTTCTCTCCGAGCTGAGCGTCGAAGATATTGGCCAGTCTTTGCCATCTGAGGGCAGTTCATGCCCTGAGCCCAGAAACGCATATGAATTTATGCAGGAGCGCAAACATTCAGTAGGCGATCCAACTATGAAACGATGGAATGCGGCGATCAGGTTGGCCAATTATGCGGAGCTGGAATCCTCTCCTCTTTGTGTTGTTCTAGTTGCTTGGTTACAGTATTTCATCTCATCTGCGATGTCATAGATCTCATGCCTTGGTGCTCTACTCGACCACCTTGCGAGGGAGCGCGCAGCGAGGGATCTGGACGATGATGCAGGAGTTGAGGGACTTAACGTCTCCGGTATCGAAGTCTTGACCATGTAAATTGGTGCTACTTACGCTTCAGCATTGTACTAACTCCTTTCCAAGTGATAAGGTCATGCACATCAATGCTGATGCACTTTTGTAAGCATGTTACTAGCGGTTGTTGCTTTGAGTGTACATTGACTGGTAAAGAGCAGTTCCCTTCAGGTTTTCGAAAACGAGAGCCACGCATCTATCCACTCTGATAAGACAAAAGAAGGTTTGTCGCTTTTTGGTATGTTGTTAATGATTTTGCGTCGTTCGTTTCATCAACATGCCGTAGGTATCCTTGACAATACTCAGACATCATTGGGTCGTTCGTTACTCCGAACCTGGCTCATGCGTCCATCCCTATCCATTCCTGTCCTAACAGCCCGCCATGACGCAATCGAGTGCTTGTTGCACGCAGAGAACCTAGCACCTGCGAGCGCTTTGCAAACTCACTTAAAGGGTATCAAAAATATTCCTCGGATCCTCGGATTTCTGCAATCAGGGAAAGCCGGGGTTGGTGACTGGCAAGGACTAGTGAAAGTATGTTTCGTCTTTTTTAAAGCGAATCCGACGTCACATAATATACAGTTCACATACCACTCTGCAATGCTACGCGACACCCTGGGGGAACTGCACCGAGGTGATCAAGTAGAAGTCGTACGAAAGGTATGCGGATAGCAGGCTAGATTACTAGGGAAGCTGTAATCGATGAGCTCTTAGTTAGTGGCATCGTTAGATATCGCGAGTTTCAAAGAAATCGGGAACGCTGTTAACGAGACGGTAAGCGCTTGTATTGTCGTTGCTGGACCTGATTTACTCTTTTGCTGTTCAGATTGACTGGGAAGAATCTGCCAACAATAATCGCGTATGCGTCAGGTCACATATCGACGAAGAACTAGATCAGAGGAAACACGTTTATGCTGGATTGGATGCTGTCTTGGTGGGACCATTTTTACCTCAGTCTTTCTTTCGTTCATACGCGTCGTAGTGCAAGGTCGCCGAGCAAATATGCCAGAAAATCCCCGTGGGTTACGCGAAGTCTCTCAATGTAGTATATTTTCCACAGCTAGGTGGTGCATCTTCGAATCTCGTTTGATCCTGCCTATTCAAGGGTATCCTTGTCCAGGTTTTTTGATCTGCGTCCCGATGCAGGAGGAATGGGCGTCTGAAGAGGGCGTCAAAGTTTTAGACGGATGGAGTTTTCAGGTAATAGTCCAACATTATTCCTCTCGTGTATGTGCAGTGGGCTGACTGAATCGCCCAGTTTTCTTCAGAGCGAGTGGCCGGCATGGTTGTTGTTGACTTTGTCACTTAATTCTCCGTTTGCAGTGCATATGTATATTTCAAATCGCAAGAGATGCATGGTAAGACTAATTTTAACCTTGTTCCGAGCACACTCGCAATTCCAATCAAAGACATGGACACACACATCGGTGATCTACACCCATCGATAGTTGGTACGAGTTTCAATTCAATTCACGACCACTAAGACACTCATGGACGACAGACCGTGAAATAGAGATTGTCCAAGAGCTCTTGGAACGGATCCTTGTGTTCAGGGAAGGGATGAGACACACATGTGACGTTTGTGCCGAACTTGACTGTCTGCTTGCCTTCGCCGAGGCTTCCCGTGCATACAATTACTGCCGACCACAGATGACGGTGGATCCTTTAATTGACATCGATCAAGGACGGTGAGCTAAGTGGAATACTACATGTTATGCGACTAATCTATGTTCCTGCAAGTCATCCCTTGCAGGAGCAAGTAGTCGACATTTTCGTTCCCAATAATGCTCAGCTTGTAGCTGGTGTCGGATTCGGTGCAAGTGCTGAACGGCAAACAGACATGGACCACACGTCAACGTGGAGCAGCATTGTTTTGTGCACTGGCGCGAATGCGTGCGGAAAGGTGAGTTCAAAACGTGTCACAATCCGCAGTTGTTGTATCCCCGCTCTTGCAGAGTGTCTACTTAAAACAGGTGAAGTTCTGACCAGTCACTATGTCAAGTTTATTGAAAGGAGTGCAGGTTGCTCTCATCCAATATATGGCTCAGGTTTGTAATCACTCTGACATTGAAGATGCGTAACTCACCCATGGCGCCAGATCGGCTGGTAAGGAAGTCGTGATTGTTTCCGCGCTGTTTGACCCCGTGAAGTTATGTTCCAGCAGCATCTGCCACCCTGGGAATTGTCGACAAAAGTAATGTTAGACTTTTCCCTTTACGCAAACTAACCCTTTGCTACAGTTTTTACTCGAATCCAGACCCGCGAATCAGTATCCAAAGTATTATCGCAGTACTCCCAGTTTTTCTCGTGCTGAACTAGCGGCAAGGTTCAATCCGCGTTTATGATTGATCTGAACCAAGTCTCCTTGGCCCTCCGAAACTGTACCGCAAATTCCCTTATTCTACTCGATGAATTTGGAAAGGGGACCATCCCTGCAGGCTCGTTCTCTTCATGGTGTAAGCATCATCGGCGATTCTTACCTATATCGATCATGCAGATGGAGCCGGGTTGTTTTGCGGGGTCATCAAGCATCTTCTGAATCGAGGGTCTCAGTGTCCCAAAGTTTTAGCTGCCACACATTTCCATGAAGTCTTCCAGAAGGACATGCTCGATCCCCAAAAGTTTCCGATCACGTTCTCTCACATGCAGGTCCTCTTCACTTCGAGCAAAGGAAACGTTTTCAATCCTAGTGACGCATCGATGTCAGGAGACTCAGAACCAACCAATCACGAAAAACTCGAATCTGCCTCTGTTGTTCCCCCTGGGGAAAAGATCACATATCTTTATCGGTACTTCTGAGTTTATACGATCATTGACGTATCTAATCGGCGGCTTCAGTGTCTCCCCTGGTCTTTCCTGCAACTCACATGCAGCTCAATGTGCCGCAATGTTTGGTTTGCCGTCTCGTATCGTGCAGCGTGCGCAGTACGTCAGGTAATCATCTCTTCCATCTATGTGCTTCCTGGAGCAAATATTCACTGGTACGTTAAGTAAATTGCTGAATGATCATGAACTCGGGCAGCTTCTGGAGGAGAAAATGACGGCAGAAGAGCAAGACAATATTAAGGTCGCTGGAATCGCCGCCTACAAATTTCTGGCAATGGACCTCACGAACGATCAAGCTTCTCCTGAAAGAAACATCAAATCGCGACTTGCGGAGGCGCTAGATCGGGCTTTGCAAGAGTGATTCTATTCTACACATGCATACAATATCATTGTAAAGGATTACTGTTACTCTAAAAACATTGCAGTGGACCTCTTCATCCGCGTCGATTCTTGGGGACATCCAACCGTCACTTGTGTGATCAAATATCAAATGGCAGCACTGCTCTCCTGATGTATCTCCAGACCAGGGGGTGCGCCCAAGGCTGTTGAGAAATGGTCAAAAATTAGAATATAATATACGTCAATCAAGCTTGCCTTCTTTGATTGCACCATACATTAGGAACTGTCCGGATACGAGACCCGCAGTCATAATCATCCTGGGTCCGAGTCCAGCGAAAAGGCCACGGAAACCGGCCTCACGGGCGAGTGCTGCAAGACGAGATGGCATGGAGCCTGTTGGTCCGTGTCCCTTGTTTATCTGGCTCAGTAACGTATCCGCCGGCTACATGCCACTGTATCAGAAAGCTAGAAAAACTGGGTGAAGACTTCATAGAAAATACTCACATGGCTTAAAATGGCTGCTGCGAAACCTGCAATGATGCCGCTACCGAGCTGTAATGCGAACTTGTCGGTACTGGAAAGCGAACGACGAGTCTCTTCCGACATGGAACGGAAAGCAATCTCGTGGCAGTATTCGTTTACCGTAAATTGCCCTATAGCATAAGGTATCTGTCTAAGCAACGTTTATTTAATGAAAGATTAAGTTATTGGATAGACTTACTTGCAGATAATTGGTAAAAAGCCTGCGTACAATTCACGCATGCCACCTTCACGCGCTAAACGAGTGAAGCCCGTGACAAGTCCAGTCGCGTAACTTCTGTCTGAGACGAGACGGATGCGGGTGGCCTCTAGAGGTGTCAGAAGGATATCTGCAAAGAACCTACGGTTAAAGCATAAAAAAATAAAAGACTACAGAGGTTTTGAGACATACTTACTCCGCAACGCTAGCTGAACCAAGGTAGATTGCCGTTCGATACTTCACTGCTGCCTCCTGGCCTCCTACAAACTCTACTGATTTTTTCTTCCAGTATTCGTATCCAGCGAATTTTGCGCCTCCCTGTGCAAGATAGCCGACTGCAGTTGGGCCGAAACCTGTCAAAAGAGCGGCGGACCCTTCTGTTGCAATGACATGACGTGTTCCGGTCAATATGTTCAGCTTCTTGTATGTGGGATCGATTTGAATTCGCGTCTTCACGACGTCAATAGCTGCAAGAAAAGATAAGCACAACGATCGTTAGGTTAACAGTAGTGCCCTCACGTGTCATTGCTGCATGAGTGATCCTTGATCTACATTAATGTACAGTCACGTACAACATCGCACAGACTTACGTGCAGCATAGCGCGCCTGGCATAGGTTGTTTCAGAATCACGCATCGGACGGTAAATCACAGTTGACCATGATAAGTGAGTCACATACCTGCGAGGAAGAAAGAAGAGTAATCTTTCGAGGTGAACTGGGGAATCGTCGTAGCAGTGGTCTGCGCAGCCTTACTCTTCATGGTTTAAGTTGGAGTTGGCGCTGGCAACTGTACGCATTTTATACCACTGCGTTTGTACGGCCCTCGGATGATGACGTTGACTTGGTTTGAGCGGCGGATAGTTATTTTAGGCCCAGTGGCTGCCTTGTATATTTTCGTTGTGCCCCTTGCCGAAACCTCGCCAGATTTGGGCACCTTTGCCCAAGGATGTCTATGTAAATGCAGACTCCAAACCAATCGGCGGTGTGTAATGAGTCTTCATCCTACCACAGCAGACAAATAGATACAACTTCAATTCAAACACCGCAACTTTTGGACTCTTACAACTCATTACACGCCTCCGCGATCTAGCTCATTAAATATACCATCCGACAGCCGATTGGTTTGGAGTCTGTTGTAAATGTTGTTTTGTCAAGAGTTTTGTGAACCAACGGACCGGCACGGCCCGTTGTATCATATCTCTCGAAACCTCTCACCCTGTTCCCACTTGATCGTCTACTATCATGTCGCCCGTCACAGATATCATATACTTCAAGACATCTGCTGCGTATGTCAGCGACCACAATCAGATAGTTTCTGAGCTTGCGAGTAGGAATTCAGAGATCGAAGGGCTTTCTAAGTGAGTATTATGACAAGTCACCTAGAAGTGTGCTGGCTTATCGTTGCTCTATCAAAGGGCATACCTAGGTTTCGAGACTGAAGATCCAAGCAATGCATTCTGGGTCGTAGGTAGGTCACGTTTGCAACGTAACAAGTCCAATGACGCTGAGATGACTATTGGCAGAATGGACTTCGAAGTCTGCGCTTGAGGCTTATCATAAGTCAGACGGTTTCAAGGCTACACAAACAGCTGCTCGTAAAGTCTTCGCGGGCAAACCTAGTCACACAGTTGTCCAGTTCTCAAGCACTAGGGCTATTTTTTCCGCTCCTGTCACGGAATTTGTCACTTTCACTCTCAAGAAGGGTGTCACTATGGATCAACTTAAACCCCTCGTAAAGCAACTTGAGAGCAAGCTCCGAGGAACATCTAAGTTTTATGGTTCGAGCTGGGCGCCTGTCACGGATAAGCCTAACGTGTATTACGGCGTGTTGGGATGGGAGAGTGTGCAGGTAATTCTCCCGATTATCGGTAATTTCACCAAGTCACCCCACTGATCGGATACAGGCACACTGGGATGCTGTAAGCTCGGGTCCTCTCAAGGAGATCATTGATAAAGTGAAGGAGATCGCTGATCTTTGGCTTGTCCATGGCATACTAACACCATATAACGTGTAATTTTTATCAGCGAGCGTTTCATATGAACTGGACTCGGTCGTCATTGTGTAGGAATATACTTTGAAGTTTTGAAATTTAAATTGGGTCAGAGCAACAATTTGATAAAGGGGGACTCATAAGATAACAGATTAATGGGATGTTAAACATTAAACCCTTCACTTGGCCAGAATTCAACTCTGGCAGCATGGTTGGTTGGCATATTGCTGAATGCAGTCGGATAAACTTAGAACTCACCTTCCAGCTTGTAACTTTGGTTCTACACCACCTTTCATAGTACCTACCTAGGCACCTTGAAGCAGTGGTGACCATGGAGATGCACTGATACCCGTCATTTTCCCTCTAACTCAACCACATTCAATGACACTAATGTCTTTTTAACTGTGCTAATGTTTATAGACATTTTCTACTCTCATAAGACGCCTCTGGGTAAATATACATACCATAGGGCCTCTCTAGTGAGTAGTGGCAAGGTAAGTGATTCCCCCCCTCCCCAACATTTTTCTTGATAACTCGCCCTACCTTTATCCAGAGCCCTCCCTTCTTACTATACTACCATTGTAGGTTATACCTTGTCATTTTATGACCATCCTTCCATTGGTACACATGCTTGGCATCTCCCTGACTTGGTAAGTCTCCGTGCTTCGCATTTTTAGTGATTTTTGTTCTAATATGTCCTCCTCTTCATCCCTACTACTCAAACAACTTTCAGTTACTTAGATACATATATTACACTATCTAGTGCTCCGGTATTTCGCTCTGGACGCTCTGGTAAGTCTCCTCAGGCTCTTTATTTATCATGTTTTTGTTGCCTTCCTCCCTGTTCCCCAGATAGTCATTTTCTCGACCATTACAGTGTCTAAAGTGACTCTTATATAGCCTATATACACTCCTTGAACAACGCTTGGGTCCTCCTTGTACTGGTGAGTAGTTATCTGAAGTTCTGTGTGACCCCTAGTTAGACCCCTTGTTCGTATTTTTTTACTATATATGAATGTTTATAAGGTCAATTGATATATTTTCGACCAGGGAGGAATGTACTGAGGCCTCTGGATGAGGTGTAGGAACCCCCATGGCCCCCTATCCTTCATATACTCCATGTACACTTAGTGTAGACATCCCTCGGTCTAAAACTGCGATAATGACCTCATTTGATGATATATTAAATGATATATCAAAAGAAACTACGAAAAATACATAAAAATGTATACTGGAGCTCACTGTTGCCCACAGTGAGCACAGACGTTTCGGCAATGTGCGGAAGCGGCTGGGTATGTAGCTTATTACAGCTTGTGACCAACGGACCGGCACGGCCCGCGGTATGCATATCTTATATCTCATCTCATTCTCTCGAAACCTCCCACCCTGTTCTCAATTGATCGTCTATCATCATGTCGCCCGTCACAGATATCATGTACTTCAAGATATCTGCTGCGTATGTCAGCGACTACAATCAGATAATTTCTGAGCTTGCGAGTATGAATTCAGAGATCGAAGGGCTTTCTAAGTGAGTATTATGACAAGTCACCTAGAAGTGTGCTGGCTTATCGTTGCTCTATTAAAGGGCATACATAGGTTTCGAGACTGAAGATCCAAGCAATGCATTCTGGGCCGTAGGTAGATCACGTTTGCAACGTAACAAGTCCAATGACGCTGAGATGACTATTGGCAGAATGGACTTCGGAGTCTGCGCTTGAGGCTTATCATAAGTCAGACGGTTACAAGGCTACACAAACGGCTGCTCGTAAAATCTTCGCGGCCAAACATAGTCACACAGTTGTTCGGCTTCCAAGCACTGGGGCTATTTTTTCCGCTCCTGTCACGGAATTTGTCACTTTCACTCTCAAGGAGGGCGTCACTATGGATCAGCTTGAACCCCTCGTAAAGCAACTTGAGAGCAAGCTTCCAGGAACACCTAAGTTTTATGGTTCGAGCTGGGCGCCTGTCACGGATAAGCCTAACGTGTATTACGGCGTATTGGGATGGGAGAGTGTGCAGGTAATTCTCCCGATAATTTCACCAACAAGTCACCCCACTGATCGGATACAGGCACACTGGGATGCTGTAAGCTCGGGTCCTCTCAAGGAGATCATTGACAAAGTGAAGGAGATCGCTGATCTTTGGCTTGTCCATGGCACACTGACACCATATAACGTGTAATTTTGATCGGCGAGCGTTTCATATGAACTGGACTCGGTCGTCATTTGTGCAGGAATATACTTTGAAGTTTTGAAATTTAAATTTGGTCAGAGCAACAATTTGATAAAGATAACAGATTAATGGGATGTTAAACCCTTCACTTGGCCAGAATTCAACGCTGGCAGCATGGTTGGCTGGCATATTGCCGAATGCAGTCAGATAAACTTGGAACTCACTTTCCAGCTTGTAGCTTTGGTTCTACACCACCTTTAATAGCACCTAGGCGCCTTGAAACAGCGGTGACCCGTGGAGATGCACTGACAATCGTCTTTGATCCGACGGCTAGTAGCACAATCGTCTACCGGCCTTGTGTGCGACTGCCCGCGACAAGTCATACCAAGATCTCCGTCATGTATAATGCGAGACCGGAGATCGGAGATCGGCGTCAATCGTTGGACTTGTTCTGTGACTAGTGCACTGTTTTTCAGTGAAATATCACGGTGTCACTCTGGACTACTGCTTCGTAGCAGGAATGTGCCATAGCCATAGCGGCGAGATGAGTCACCGCCTACGCTTGCATGCAAACGCGCGGCGTGAATCGCAGAAGTAGTCTTACAAACACGATTAACGGCTGTGAGAGGGTGCAAGTCGGTTGTACTCGGTAGCAAGTTTTCTGCTCCATGGAACTTACGACTAGTGTAAAGAAGGCGCAGGAATAATGACGGTTAATATGATTTAATGCGTGTGTGCGGGCTGTGCGCGTCGTGGTGTGTGGTGAGCACGCCCAGTCCACGAGTTATTTGACCTTGTGTCATCCTCACCTGGGAATAAAGGAGGACTACAACTTCAACTCCGACGCCCAAACGAATAAGTCCTCCCCTCTAGCTCATATCCTCTGTCGCCTCGTTGCGCAGCTCTCTCAACCATGTCTGTCCACCTCATCCCCAACAATGCGTTGGGTTTCAACAGTGCGTTTTCTCTAACTTTCGATACCATGGAGCGCCCGTCAAACAACTCAACTTTTTTGTGTTTCAGGACCTTTCTCGCAGCTCGTGAAGCAAGTTTTGACTGTCACAAACAAAAATGCCCAACCAGTCGCGTTCAAAGTCAAGACTACAGCACCCAAGGTGAGGGGGATGATTCAGACGAAAGATGACATGACTTATAAATATCATAGTTATACTGTGTGCGACCGAACTCTGGCAGAATAGAGCCTGGTGAAAGCGTCGATGTCTCTGGTATGCCGCCTCGTGTTCTAATTATGCGTCGACTTTTCTTACATGTTCAATAGTAATGCTACAACCCATGAAAGATGAACCACCTTTGTCGTCCAAATGCAAGGACAAGTTCCTGATCCAGAGCACCCTTATCACACCGGAGAAGGAGACCAGAGATCTTCAGGACTTCGTAAGTCTTTGTTGTGCGGCCATTCATGCATGACGTGTCCTCATCATGTCAATCCGCAGTGGAGCGTGCCAGCAGGTGGCGGTGGAGAAGAGTGGAAAGTTTACCAGCAGAAGCTCCGTGTCGTTTATCTCCCGCCCGAAGGGCAAACTGTCGATGAGGAGGAGGAGGCACACATAGAACCCCCTGTGCCTCCCATTTCTTCCGTGCGCGCGGAGGTAGGTGGACCATCTGTGAGTGCTTTAATTACCTTGGAGTATCTGAAATGCAGATTTTGACCGCATTTTCTACAGAACTATGCCTATACAACTGTTAGGGATCAGGAACTACGCCCTAACCTACCCATGCCACAGTTCTCTTCCGATGATGATGTCCCAGCTGCACCACCGGTGCAACTGCAGCGCTCCGCGACGCCACCCGCACCAGAACGAGAGCTGAATAGTTCTCAAGAGGCTGGATCTTACGATGAAGAACTCGCATTTCAGAGATCTACCAGCGGTGGTGTCGGCGTTGTCAACGTCAATGTGCACTCACCTTCGCCGCCTCCCTCTCCTCCAGTTGCACCAGTGGTGTCGATTAACCAAGAATTGGAAGCGAAGTACTACGCAGCTCAGGCAGAGATACAACGGCTGCGGGCTCTTCTTGCGGCGGTGCCGGATCCCAGCTCTGTGGCGCCAGAAACAATTGCGCCTACATCCATTGCTCCCTCAGACTTCCGGAGGAGACATACGTCCGCGCTTTCAGATGACGGAGAGACGTACGCAGGATCTGACGTCGGTACCATGGTGGAGCATGAAAGCGTTATCCACCAGGAAGGCGTCCCACTACAGGTGGTTGTTATTATTGCGCTCGGCGTTTTTATCACGACGTATCTATTTTTCTAAGTAGCCAAGCAGAAACCTGCTCGTTTCGTTCCCTTCCTTCTCCGATCCCTCCGGGGTCGTTGAAGTCATTTCACGCGGTTTATGTCTCGCGTCATATCCACTCTTTTTCTACTCGGTTGATGATATGAAGGGGTATGGAGGTTAAGAATACGAGTAGAGGTTGTGGTTACAAGTTTTCATGACTTTTTTTGCATTCATCACTGAGGTATATACGTTAGCATCTTCCTTCTTTGTTGTGTCTGCTTAGTGTTATCGTTTTGTTCATAGCTATATATAATCTGGTTTTTCAATAACGATGACCATGGATATGTTACAAGCTGAGCCCTGAGGAGCTGGACTCCCAGTCAAGGTTTGAAATTTTCATTCAATAGACATTCACGTTGTCGAAGTAGCTATTACTTATCATTGAGTTTTGGAGGCAATCAGACCACTGCGTTGTCCAGACAAAAGGGACAGTGTACATAGGTGAAAGACGGAAGGACTATCCTCATTTATCTACGTCTGCCTAGGAAGACCAAGTAGTGCTATATAAAATCGAGAGCGAGAAAAGGAGTTTGCTGCGGTGACCCGTGATGACAGTCACTCTGGATGAGTGTGTTGTTATCCTAACACACCGCCGTCTCACACCTACTAGTAAGTATCGATGTTCGATATGATCATAAGCTAGTCATGACTTTGCTCGGCTAAAGTTATGGAAATCGCAGTTGAGTACGGCAATGCGGCTCTAACAAATGTGCTCAGCGATTGTACTAATATTAGACTCAAGATTGGTAAAACACACAGGTCACCTGTAAATAAACATGTTGGAGCACTGCGGGCCGGAACCGTTCTGGCAGGCTCGTGGCGTGGTCATAACTCTGAAGTGAACTATCATGGAACATTTCTACCCTCAAAAGCCACAGTCCAGGAAACCTCTCTTTTTCTTAACAGCGATCGTTGCTGTGGTCCTCTTTTTCGCCTACAGCTGGCTCTTCAAGCCATCTGAGACCGCGATCGTCCAAAAGGTGCTCTTAATGGTGACATTTTAAGCATTGTGACTGACAGGAAGCACAGGCAGTCGTGGTGCTGAAGGGCGACTCTCCAGTCACTGGCACTATCACGTTCGAACAGTCCTCAGCAGATGGACCAGTCAAGATTTCAGGAGAAATCCACAATCTCGACCCTTCTTCTTTGCGTGGCTTCCATGTCCAGTAAGCAATGTCAAGGACGTTGAACTGCGTCGGGTATTTAAACTCTACCAACAGCTCTCTGGGAGACCTGAGCGAAGGGTGTATATCGACGGGAACGCACTTCAACCCATACGGCAAAACCCATGGCGCACCCTCTGACTCTGTCAGGCATGTAGGCGACCTTGGGAACATTGAAAGCGACCAATATGGCACAGCCACCCTTTCCCTCACGGATAGTTTAATTTCTTTGAACGGCCCCTTGAGCATACTTGGGTAAGATATACAGACTCACTTAATATTGAGACTCATCGTGATATTTTGTAGACGGGCTGTGGTCGTTCACGCGGTATGATGCTTTTCCCATGTCGACGTAATTCATTACTAACTACCTTACAGGGTACTGATGACCTTGGCAAAGGTCATGATGAAGAGTCTCTCAGGACCGGTAACGCAGGGGGACGAACTGCCTGTGGTGTCATCGGTTAGTTTCTTATTTCTTCACGACGAGCCGTTGCTCATCTCGCCACAGGGCTTGTATAATCGGCTAGAGTTCTGGCGTGCCACGTTGTCTTGAAAATGTCATTGTATCAACCTATGCCACTTGTCCTCCTTTTTTATTGACACTTCACTTGCACTGCATGGGTGATGAGAAGAGCTCATTAGTCTGGCAATTGCAAATGCTCTAGACTGGCCTACTAGTGTTGACAGGTTACAACCGACACGACATCACATTCATGTAGGTACGTGGTCTAAGGAAGGTGTTTGGAACTTGGATGACGCGATAAGTATGTGGATACTGGCAAATTCGTCATCCAAGAAGTACAACTGCAAACCTGAAAACAGATCAGTCTCACCGATGTCAGTGTGATGCTCCTACGTTGCTCCGAAACCGATCAGTATGGGAATGCGGTGAGCATGAAGCTCACAGCGGGCCAGTTGCCACACGGTGCATTTCGTGGGCCCATCACATATGAAGTTATGAGATTTTGAAGCAGCGTCACTAATTGTCAATGGCTGCGGGAGAGCAGGGTTCGGTTCCCGCCTAGTCATGCTTGAAACATGGCTGCAGGAGAGCGGTTCCCCGCCTAAGAAGCTTTTTTGATAAGCTCAGGTAATTTGTTTCGAATTATCACACTTCCTTTTTCGATAACAACAACTCCCTGGTAGTTTATCGGACAAGTACTTCCGCCTGTCATGCTTGAAACATGGCTGTGGGAGAGCAGGGTTCAACTCCCCGCCTAGTCATGCTTGAAATATGGCTGCAGGAGAGCGGTTACCCGCCTAAGAAACATTCTTGATAAGCTCAGGTGATTTGTATCGAATCATCACACTTCCTTTTTCTACACTAACAACACCCTAATAGTATATCGGACTAGTACATCCGCCTGTCATGCTTGAAACATGGCTGCGGGACAGCAGGGTTCGACTCTCCCCAGTCGTGCTTGAAACATGGCTGCGGGAGAGCGGTTCCCCGCCTAAAAAATATTTTTGAAAAGCTCGGGTAATTTGTATCGAATCATCACACTTCCTTTTTCAACACTAACAACTCCCTGGCAGTATATTGGACAAGTACATCCGCCTGTCATGCTTGAAACATGGCTGTGGGAGAGCAGGGTGCGACTCCCCGCTTAGTACAAGCCAACTTTGTTTTTGTTCATTGACTTTTGTCGATTATGTCTGCTCTTGTATGATTATCAAATGGCATTTTCGCCGATCTGTTCGCTTGTCTATGCTCTTGGACTTGTGCGTTTGATTTCTCGCTGTTACGCTGCGTGGCTCAGTGCTCTATGCACCCCAATCACTGTCTGCCCGTGCCCGGTTTGCCGACCCCGTTCGAATTCCCCTTCGTCCTTGTTTTCCCTGTTCTTGCTTGCATCACGCTGTTTTACTGGTCATCGCTCTGTTCATGTCGTGCCACTGTGCGCATACCGTCCAGCTACATCCGCATTCCGTCGTCGTCATGTTATCGGGCTTCCTTCCTCACTGATAATACTAGTGGGATTTCTTGTCACGTCCGTCGTTTCATTCGACATGCTGTTGATAATAGTTGTGTTATAACTGGTTGTTCACTTAACTTTTCTTGACTCCTTGAGTGGTGAAGATAAGTTCTGATGATCGTATGTAGAAAAAATAAACCCAAGTAAGTACCATTGTGGTATTGTGAGAACTGATACGCTATGGAACGTTGTTGCATGTTGACAGTACTAGTGCGATAAATTGGACAAAAAAATTTTGGGCAAAATGCGTGCACGGCCATGTTTCAAGCATGACCGACTAAGTGGGAAGTCAAACCCCGCTCTCCCGTAGCCATGTTTCAAGCATGACGAGGGCGGGGAGTCGAACCATGCTCTCCCGCGGCCATGTTTCAAGCATGACAGGCGGATGTATTTGTCCAACATACTACCAGGGAGTTGTCAGTGTTGAAAAAGGAAGTGTGATGATTCGATACAAATTACCCGAGCTTATCAAAAATGTTTCTTAGGCGGGGAACCGCTCTCCCGCAGCCACGTTTCAAGCATGACGGTGGGGAGGCGAACCCTGCTCTCCCGCAGCCATGTTTCAAGCATGACTGGCGGATGTACTTGTCCGATATACTACCAGGGAGATGTTAGGGTCGCAAAAGGAAGTGTGATAATTCGATCCAAATTACCTGAGCTTATCAAAAACGTTTCCCGGGCGGGGAACTGCTCTCCTGCAGACATGTTTCAAGCATGCATAGGTGGTGGGTCGAACCTGCTCTCCCGCAACTATGTTTCCAGCACGACAGGCGAATGTACTTGTCCGATAGAATACCAGGGAGTTTTTAGTGTCGCGAAAGGAAGTGTGATAATTCGATCCAAATTACCTGAGCTTATCAAAAACGTTTCCTGGGCGGGGAACCGCCTGCTCTCCTGCAGCAATGTTCCAAGCATGCCTAGGTGGTGGGTCGAACCTGCTCTCCCGCAACCATGTTTCCAGCACGACAGGGAGTTGCTGGTGCCGAAAAAGGAGGTGTGTTAATTCGATCCAAATTACCTGAGCTTATCAAAAATGTTTCTCGAGCGGGGAACTGCTCTCCTGCAGCCATGTTTCGAGCATGACTAGGCGGGGAGTCAAACCTGCTCTCCCGCAGCCATGTTTCAAGCATGACAGGCGGATATACTTGTCCGATATACGACCAGGGAGTTGTTAGTGTCGCAAAAGGAAGTGTGATAATTCGATTCAAATTACCTGAGCTTATCAAGAACGTTTCCTGGGCGGGGAACTGCTCTCCTGCAGACATGTTTCGAGCATGCCTAGGTGGTGGGTCGACCCTGCTCTCCCGCAGCCATGTTTCAAGCACGACAGGCGAAAGTGCTGGTCCGATATACTACCAGGGACTTGTTAGTGTCGAAAATGGAAGTGTGATAATTCGATCCAAATTTGCTGAGCTGATCAAAAATGTTTCTTGGGTGGGGAACCGCTCATCCGGCGGCCATGTTTCAAGTATAACTAGGGGGTGAGTCGAACCCTGCTCTCCCGCTGCCATGTCTCAAGCACGACAGGCGGATGTACTTGTCCGATATACTACCAGGGAGATGTTAGTGTCGCAAAAGGAAGTGTGATAATTCGATACAAATCACCTGAGCCTATCAAAACGTCTCTTGGGCAGGTAACTGCAGCCATGTTTCAAGCATGGCTAGGCGGTGGGTCGAACCTGCTCTCCCGCAGCCATGTTTCGAGCATGCCTAGGCGGTGGGTCAATCCTGCTCCCGCAGCCATGTTTCAAGCATGACTAGGCGGGGAGTCGAACCTACTCTCCCACAGCCATGTTTCAAGCATGACAGGCGGATGTACTTGTCCGATATACGAACTAGGGAGTTGTTAGTGTCGCAAAAGGAAGTGTGATAATTCGACTCAAATTACCTGAGCTTATCAAAAACCTTTCCTGGGCGGGGAACCGCCTGCTCTCCTGCAGCCATGTTTCAAGCATGCCTAGGCGGTGAGTCGAACCCTGCTCTCCCGCAGCCATGTTTCAAGCATGACAGGTGAATGTACTTGTCCAATATACTACCGGGGAGATGTTAGTGTCGAAAAAGGAAGTGTAATAATTCGTTCCCAATTATCTGAGCTTATCCAAAATGTTTCTTAGGCGGGGGAACCGCCTCCTGCAGTCATGTTTCAAGCATCACTGGGCGGTGAGTCGAACCCTGCTCTCCCGCAGTCATGTTTCGAGCATGACAGGCGGATGTACTTATCCGATATACTATCAGGGAGTTGTCTGTGATGACAAAAGAAGCGTGATAATTCGATACAAAAAAAACAAATTAGCTTATCAAAAAAGTTTCTTAGGCGGTGAACCCCGCTCTCCCATAGCCATGTTTCAAGCATGACTAAGGCGGGGAGTCGAACCCTGCTCTCCCGCAGTCATGTTTCAAGCTCAAGCTTGACAGCAATGACAGGCGACTAGCAGCTACAAATACCTTGCCATTATGAGCCAATAAAGCATAATATCACTCCAATTCAACAGCAGATATTCCCGAGTGATCAATTGCAAGCGTCCCTTCGCTGTCTCTTTGTCAATCACAGTGTTGCCTCCCATTACGATTGTGACCTTCCCTGTCAGATCGGGGATGTCATTGATGCGAAACTTGGTCGGACTTGGGCGGGAACGAAGGCCTCGGTCACGTGCTGTCATGGGTTGGAACTAAAAAACGTTTTGACTCTTGGTACAGTCTAAAACGGGCACTTGAACCAGCACCGTCACTTGAACCAAACACCCATAGCGCAACACTTTGCACAATATGTTACAAAAGTGCAGGCTAGCTTTTTATTGTCTTGTAGTCACCTTCT
>Ga0153975_1000078_pt1 | contig 25917 bp, 36 predicted proteins | sample TSGA059MetaG_FD_104694 | JGI IMG/M metagenome (GOLD analysis project Ga0153975, IMG submission 104694) | Attine ant fungus gardens microbial communities from Georgia, USA - TSGA059 MetaG | ecosystem: Host-associated > Fungi > Mycelium > Unclassified | place: USA: Georgia, Yuchi Wildlife... | reverse complement strand
TTAATATTGTGACTGTACAGGTTGGTGAAACCGCTTAACCAAACTTGATCGAAACTCTTTTAGGGAGGTGTCGATCAGTTACTGCACCGACGGCAAGCTTGTGCTATGGGAAAAAACTTAGCACTCCGGTCCCAGGCTCCCAGAAAACGTCTAAGCAGTGAAGTGCGTCGACAAATATGGTGCTCTCAGATATAGAATGCGAAGATTGACTAGGACGATAATAGATGTATTCACAAGAGCTTTCGCCTCCCAGAACAATTCGTTCAAATTAGTCAAGAACTGATCCACACAGCTTAGCGCGACTCAGATCAGTGATGGGCCCTCAGAGGACGCGCGCAAATACGACAGTTTCCGAGTGGGGCGTATGTGACATGCGCGGGCTCGGGTTTTTTTAGTTCCCAGAAGATTATATTCACTGGACATCGCTGGAATTGCAAGATGGCGATACTCATATTTTGGGGGAATGGGCCCCACGGATTCAACCGGCAAGTCATCCCAATACTTAGCTGGAGTTTCATATGCCACATGCCATGACGGCGTTCACTATGAAACATGAGACTTGTACAAAAGGGGTTCGCTTTTTCAACCACGACACCTTCCTGAATTGGAAAGCTTTCCGAGTCGTGGGCATTCCGTATCACTTGACCATATATTCTTTCCTACATCGCTCATCTTATCATACTCTACTTACCAGCTATGACCTTCATAACTGTTGGTCAAAACCCTACAAGGCATGTTCGGAGGCTGAAGGAAAGACCAATAAGCTTATTGAATTCCAATGATCGAGGCGCTGACTTGGGTCCCAAAATAGGATCCGATGGGCTGACCTTGTTGATCAGTAGCGGGCTGTGGGTTGCACGCTTGATATAGCGGACGCTAGGAGTAAGCCGTGGAAACCCTAAAGACTGCGGTAGAGCCTAAAACGACTCCTCTTGGAACACGCTGGAACATATTGCGTGTGACCCCGGTACCCGCACGGTACGCTCTCCCAAGGTCACTACTTCCTCCATTCCACGCCCTTTCTTACCTTCGCCCTCCTCACAAACATTCCTCCTTCCTTCGAGCATACGAGGCCATGGATTATCACCCAGGCCTGCAGCGCAGGCAACAGAATACAACCAGCTTAACCTCGGTTTCAGCTTCAGGCTCTACGTCAGTCTCTGTCTCAGGTTCTACGTCGGTCTCTATCTCAGCATCGACGAATGGAACTAGTGCCCCCCCCCTGCCATCAATCCCGCTGGGAGCAGCTGCTGGCGGAATCACTATAACCATGCCACCCATCCAATCCACTTCCTACTACAAAATGGCCCCCAGCGAATACATCACATTCGGATGGAACTTTACCGGCCTCTCCGTCACACCCACCGCCCTCACTGTCGCAGCAGTAGGTACCAACGGGAACACCTACCCTGTGGGCCCCACAGATGGTGTCATCCCCGGAAACGCTCAGAGCGTCGTATGGTATCCGTATGGCTACCAGACTGCCAACCCTAACCTCCCACTGGCTGTGGCAAGCTACACGCTTCACATCTGGGCGAGTGGTGGCCCTAGCGCAGCTCCCACACCTGGTTATTTTGCACCATACAGCGGGCTCATCTTTTCTATTTACACCCCAGAGCCATACACGCCGTTGAGTAGTGGTAAGCCTGCATTCGTCTATTGTGTGCCATCGATCTGATCATTGAATACATCCAGGGTGGCAATGTGTCGGTTGCTCCGGAGCATTACCTCAGATCAAAATGGACTCTGCTCTCCCCGGTGTCATCGCGATGATTGTGATAATGCTGCTTTCTGGGTTCACCACTCTGCGGCGGGCTTTGGACTGATTATATTTTACCCTAGATTCGGTTTCTGCTAGACGATCACACTACATTTGCATTAGTGGATATTATTGTGTGGATTATGATTGGAATGGACATTTTCATATGTAGGTTACTTAATGTTCACAATACGGACTATCAGGTTATGTTGCAGGACGACGCACGTACAATTTGTATCGGCACTCTTTCATGACGGTTTTAATGTCATCCCAGGTAGCTTTGTAGTACGCTCGTTACACTATTTACCCTCTCTTGTTGAAGTTCGCCATTTTCATTGAACACTGTTTGATGGCCCGCATTGTACCGTCAGCGTGGGTCATCTACCTGGAGATCAGTCTGTGAGTCACTAAAGTTTGACCCATATTCCCACTGTATCCAGAGACAGCACTGGGAATTCCTAGTCACTGAATGACCCCTGAGTAACCACTTACAAATGTGGTGGCACAAGATTCCTCTTTCGAAATGGTTCCTCACTTCCTATGTATCACCGACGCTCGAAAAACGTCTCCGTCATGGTTTATGGTCTCATGCTCAATGGAGGAATTACAGTTGAAGTTGAGTTGATGAACCTCCCCGATCAACAGCACTGATTTACAAGACGAGTGGCCCTGGCTAGAACCGACGTTGCGAGAACTTCCCTCCCTCAGCGATCCGAGTCGCTAGGGTTGTGCAGCGGCACTGCAGCCAAGGCAAACACAAATGCGGCGCCATTTACTGAACCACCGCCAGGAAAGTGTCCTCCAGCTGGGAGCTCAATGACTCGTACCTTGCGGCGTTCGCGACAGCGACAAGGTGGACTCAATCGCCAGGACACGGCGGTCAACTCTTGCTGATAATTTTTCGTCCTCTTGTTACGCCGCTTCTCCATCCTCGAGTTGCGCTGACGGGCTGTGGTTCGCACGAAGTGCTACGTGATGCTATTAGTCTCATCCATGTCACAGGCCCCGTGCAAGTGTGCGTAGCCGCTAAGTATGATGACATGGATTTTAGAACCGTCAAAATGTTACCTGCACTAGCGTTCTGAGTGGTAGTACTCAAGTTTTTTGCCGATGGTTCAAGGGTCCAGCAATTCAAGGACCAGCCGAAGATTGAATGTCTAGAAATTTTATTCAATGCCACTGGACGAGCCTTGCGCTGTGGCTCATACCAGCCCAATACTGAGATATTGGAGGATATTGACCAAGGAATTACGAAGTATGGACATGAACGACATAAACTCGATTCTAAATCACAAGCTACTAGAATCGAGTTACAACTCGTGTCAACTTCTGCATTTCAAGTTGACACGAGCGAGTCAAGTTTAGCTTTGAGTCTAACTGCGACGCCCCGATGGCAGCAACACTATTCGTCACAATCGAGGATGTCTGTCAGCTCTACAGAGACTATGTCAGACTCGCAATGTATAAAATTTTGCCGCTGATTCCATAGCTAGTGAGTGCTTTGCCGATTCTAGATTCGTGTACAGTCCTTCATCCTGCATAAACCGATTGGATCCAGATAAAGATTCAGAAGAACTAAATATCACACCGTAATAGAACGAAGACAGGGTTCCTTTTACTCATATTAGGTATCGCACCATTACGCCAGCGGTGTTGCTCGGGGCCAGCTCGGGCCAGCTCTCGGGTCATACATGCTACCCCAGTCAAAAATCAGCTGGTGCCACTAATATAAATTCTACTGCAAGTACTGATACGACGACAGTTTCTGCTGTCTAAAACTTCTACACATCATCAGGAACTACATCTAAAGGCCATGTATGATCCAGCAAGGATGATATACCTCCCAGACACCATGACCAACTGGCCCTGGCCTCGCGCGATCAATCCTCATTATGAAGTTGTGAAACTTGAAGTCGATGCTTCATTTCGTGACTTCAAGGCCCTGAGTTCTAAGTCACAGGAAGCATTCGACAAATGTGACATTGGTGCGATCTATGCAGTGACTACTCCTTGATTCTGAAGATGGCTGATAAATGTACCGCTTCTGTAGCCCGCCTGGCAGCTCTTGCTTTCCCCAATGTATCAAGAGGTTTGTGATTGACTCTTGGCGTGTGGCTTACATGGCAACCACTGGCCACTGATATCATTTATATAACATAGAACATCTACGAATCGGATGTGACTTGATCAATGTCTACTTTATCGTCGACGAGTACACCGATGTTGAGAATGAAGCGGCCGCTACAGAAATATTGGATATCGTGATAGATGCCCTCCACAATCCTCACAAAGCACGACCAGAGGGTGAATGCATCCTTGGTGAAATCGTGCGACAGTGAGTACTTCCAATTGTTTCACGATGCATCTCATAGGAATGTGTTCAGATTTTGGGCTCGTGCAATCCGGACCGCAAGCTTGCCTTCTCAGCAACACTTCCTTCAAAGCTATACCGCATACCTTCGTGCAGTAGTCGTCGAGGCCCGAGACCGCGAAAAAGCTCATTGTCGTACAGTCAATGATTATCTCAAGCTTCGGCGGGATACTATTGCTGCAAAACCTACTTTCGCAATATACGAAATGGGAATGAATCTTCCTGATGAAGTGTTCAGCGATCCTGTCATCGCGGAATTGGCTGAATGCATAATAGATTTGGCACTGATTAGCAATGTAAAAGACTTATTAAAGACGTAAAACGGGCTCAGCTAATGACCTCCACAGGACATGTTCTCATACAACAGAGAGCAGGCGACTGGGGACGAAAACCATAATTTGATCACTGTTGTCATGTTAGAGCGTAACCTCGACCTAAACAGTGCGATGTCTTGGGCAGCATGCTATCATAGTGAAGTTCAGAAAAAGTTCATCGACACCCTTGCTAAGGTCCCTTCATGGGGACCTTCCATTGACGTCCAAGTCAAGGAGTACCTTCATGGAACAGCAAACTGGATTCGGGCGGTCGACTGTTGGAGTTACGAGAGTCCAAGGTCACAAGATTTTTCCATCAGTATAAATTGTCGCTTATCCAGATTGGAATTACAGATACTTAGGCAGCAAAGGCCTAGAGATACAACAAACCAGGCTTGTACCATTATTGCCCAAGGTCAACCGCGAAGCCGCGTCCTCGGAGACGAAGGTCAATATTGCCGATTTAACGTTGATAGATGCCGAAGTACTTGCACCATGAGCAATGCATTAGCCTGAGAATTGTAGAATTGTGGGCTCGAACCACGCGTAGGCTGATAGGGTTCGATTCCACAAAAACAATCGCTCCTAATTTACTATGGTTCTCGAAGCAGATCACAGAAGGAATGAGGTCACACTTTGTCCACTATGGTCTAGGGATCTGGGAGAGTATGTTGACCAACTGAGCTTGAGGACATCGTTGGTGGAGCTACGAGAGTCAGAGGATGTGTCCCATTAGTATAAACCAACACTCACCGCTATTTGACCTGCAGATACTATGGCACCAAGGGCGTCGAGATAGGGCATACTAGGCTCGTCCAAAAATTGCCAAAGGTCGGCTGAAAAGCCGCGTCCGCAGTGGAGAAGGTTAACGTTGTTGACTTATCCGTGATGAATTGCCACGGTGCCACATGAGCAATGCCAACTATCTGTTAAGCTTGATATCAGCGTGACAAATATTACACGATCGACATTCCATCGGTGAGAATAATGAGTTCCGTCGTGTAAAGAGCGTAGACAGTACATAATATTACAGCGAGTATGAATTTATATCTTGAGTCATGATGCGCCCTTCACAGAGTCTGGTTCATGCACCTCATGGTGATAATGCTTCTCACTTGGTCTCCAGCCTACAGATCGCCAGGGCTGGATGCCAGAGCGGTACATTTCGTCGACCTAGTTGTTTATCCGATGTGATGAGCAGCAATTTTGCAACGAAGAGGAAGGTAACCTCACCTCTTCCAAAGTTAGACCTTTGGTTTCAGGGATAGCGAAATACACGTAGATGTATCCAAAGACGAGCATGCCGAAGAAGATCAACATTATCATCGGGCCAATCCTAGGGGCGGCATTCAGTCGCGTCCAAGCAACTTTGACCCAAATTCGAACTCACTTAACAACAATTCTGGGGGAGAAGAAAGAAAGCATGAAGTTCCAGAACCAGTCTTAGAAAAGCATGAGCAATTATTTTCAGATCGAAAAGCAGCGCTCGTACTTGTTGCGCTTCCGAGGGCAATTGACTTGGGCCGCACTCGAAGAGGAAACGACTCTCCCAGGTACACCCACGGAGTAGGGCCCCAAGTCGTACCGAAAATGAACACTTGAAATACTGCAAACGCAATGACGATGTCGCCACCAGCTTTGTTGCGAGCAGTAAGCGCTGAAGTCGGGGTTCCGGATGGCGCAAGAGTAGAATGACCAACTAAAGCGACCTAGGGAAGGGATTATTAGTCCATACCGTTTGCCAAAAGATATTATTCACGTACAATAAGCGCACAAACAGCTTGCAGGGATGCGCCAAGGAGAAGGGACTTTAAAATAAAATCGGGTGAAACTCCACTCTGATAATCTGGTAGCTGTCCAGAACATACCTTTCGGCGTCCCCAAGCCTCAATGAAGTACAGCGCAGGGAGAGTTCCAGCGACCGACACGGCACCAAGAATCGTCTGAATAATATAAGGTGAAAGCCTGTTAATACAGTGAGCTAAAATGTACGACACGGAGAATTTTAAAACTTGCCCTGCTCCTGCATTCTCAAAGAAAGTGTCCCCGTAGTAGTCTGTTGGTAATAATAATTAGTGGGAAGCATCAATCAACTGAGGGATATTACAGTAGAAGTTCTGGCCATTCAGCTGCTGAATAAACTGAAGCATCATGCCGTTCATTGTTCGACGCCAAAGTGCATTTCTAGTCGAGAAGCATTCCAGCCAGGTCGCTTTCCCACCCTCATTCTCTGCTCTAATAGCAAAATCGAGTTCCTCAACGATTTCAATAACAAGAGTATTGTCTTCAGAAACTCCGTTGAGTTCTGCTATGACCTTGCGCGCTTCGTCGCCTCGTCCAGTACCAAGAAGGTGTCGGCTAACAATGGTCAAGATCGTCGGTGGGCGAAAAGAGAGAGATTTTCAAACATTGCACGCACGGTGATTCTGGAAGGAAAAACATTCCTGACAGAAGTATGACACCCCAAACCATTTGTAATCCGATGGGGATTCTCCAAGACGCAGAGTTATTGATTGTATGGCTTCCGAGTTCAAATAGATAACTCAAAAATATGCTAGATTAACAGGTGACGTTGAGCGCTCTGATACGAGAAATCTGAGAGATAGTCGCGAACCCTGAAATGATCTGGACTTGATAAATGACAAGGATCGTACCACGGATAGCCTTCGGCGCCGTTTCTCCGTTATACAGGGGTACAATAGCTGAATCAGTAAGATCCACGGTAACATTTCCTCTACAGCTCTCAACACGAACCTGACAATGAACCGACACCTAAACCTGCGATATATCGTCCAATAACCAACTGGACAAGAGAGTATGTTGTGCCAGTCTGGATAGCCACGCCGATCGTAAAGATAACCGACCAGAACAGAATGGATCCACGGCGTCCAAGCCGGTCAGAAGTGAATGCTTGGGCAATGGCTCCACTTGAGTCTTCGTCAGACTATTGGGAAGATGACGAAACACGGTTTTCTCACCAGAAGGTGCTTATGAAAAGTATAAATATCAACGAAGAGTATAGTCAGGAATCACAGTCTTACCCAGCCGACAGCAGAGAAACAATGATCGATTGTCTGGAACTTGACAGGTAATACTGGCCATCCGTTCCTTCTTGGCCAAATCGGCGTATGAAGTCTGGCATGATCAGACAACCCTGAAGTGCAATATTAAGTATAGGATATGTCAGGATGACTGAGGGATAGGAATACATACGGAAATGACACCCATATCATACCCAAAGAGAAAGCCTATCACCGAATCTTAATTAAAGAATCTACCACCGATATCAGCGAATGAAATAGGGCAGTGGCTGTTATACGACGTACCTGTACATGAAATCAACCCACCTCCTGCAAAAGGGACAAATGAGCACCAAATGACCGTGATGAGATTGAACCCACCAAACGCGATGAAAATGGCAAGCAAAACCGCTCTACGGCTCGTTGGAACGTCCTTCGCCATGACTTAGTGACAGAAGAGTTTGTCTAAGAAAATGTGACTGTACGGACGAGGCACAGTCAGGGAAGTCTTGCCGCCAGCAGACATGCTTAAGTAGACCTTCTGAACAAGCGGAGTAATGAATAGCAGCTTTCGAACCATCATATGATGCAAAATGGGGTAATGCGGGCCGTGGATCATGCAGAAGAGATTCCTTGCCGTTCCAAAGGAACAAGATACTTGACATATGTATTCCCGTTCATAAAGTGGGGGATATGATAGAATCCTGCACTCAGAAATAGCAAAGATAAGGGCTTTCCAAGGACCAGTGCAAGCACAAGGAAGTGATCAGTGATGAGGTTATTCTGAGCAAAGTTCTGCAGGATGTGGAGCATCATCTGCGATCAACCGGTTCGCAATTTGTGCGATCTTCGCGTGACTTGGGAGCCTGGGAGTTAAGAGTCGGGCGGCGACTCGGCTTGATCACGATGATACGAAATTAGGTCACCGGGCCAACCAGTTGCTGAGCAAGCCCAGCACTGAATGACAACATGGGCACCAATCGAGGTTTAAAGGAAACACCGCCCGGCAAATGAGGTGGTGCTTCAACTTAGAGTAGTGATGCACAGCAGGAGAAAGGAAACACTAAACGCGATGAGCTGCTCTTCTTCGTTTCTCCTGTTACGTGCCAGCTATCACTTGTCAGTGTAGTGCCTCGCTTGTCTTTTCTGCATGCTAGTATTCATGATGTTCCGCATCTTGTCAGCCCAAGTCATATGACAATCGGCTCAACATCGGAGAACTGCGACGCGTTATTTTAGATGGGTGCCTTGATGGGCTTGTATCATGAGTGGAGAAAGCACCGCTGCATTTCGGATCTTCACAGTAGAATGGTCGACGTGACTAGGTTTGGGCAAGCAGTGGTGTTGTTAATTTTGTTGAATCGAAAACACTCACGAAAGAACATACGAGTATCAATAGATTGATCAACACTTGGCAGTAAAGTGTCAGGCTCGTGATACCACAACAACTACATCATATCCCTGTGGAGCCTAGCCAGCTCTCCCACTCTCTAACTATGAAGGATAACTCACGTTTACCTTCTTCGCCTGCATCTGAATCTCCAGCTCCATCTGCAGCAGACTGACGGTCCTCGAGAGAAGCGCCGAAGACGCCTTCAACGATAGCACGCTGCAGCCAAGGAACAAGAACCCGGGTATATGCTGCCCCAGCCGCTTGCAGAATCTGTATCTCCTTCGCGTCTCCACCTCGCCAGTCCCTGGCATATTGCAGTAGACCATAGCCTACACTTGCAAGAGACGCTTCGGCGCCATCCACGATGCCCGACAAAGCATCAACAGGTGCAAGCATTCGCAGTCTGTTTAGCGCACGGATGTATACGTTTAAGATCTTCGCAAGCGGCGGGAGAGCTGTCAGCACTTGAGGTGGAGAGTGCGGAGCATTTGATGGCGATAATGCTAGTATCTTCAAAGCGGGTAAACTGTTGGGCGTGGCTACCAACCAATTGGAGGGGGCGGAGGGTTTAGGCCTGTTCGTAACGTGTTTTCCGAGTAATCCAGACCACTCGTGCTCCACACCGAGTCGTACGTCCCGTGCAAAACCACTGATAACCGATCGCGAAATCAGCGGTGATAGTAGGGCACAAAAATCCTATATGTCGCGCGAATTCAGCATGAGGAGAACTAAAATGCGTCGACACCTACCATCCCTGCGCGCGCTAAAGCAGAACTACAATAGGCAAGCTGTGTCGCAAGGGGTGCAAGGTGAGGATAAGCGCGGTCAAGGTACGACTGGAGAGTCGGAAGTAAAAGTGCCAGAAGTGTCGAAGGCAACGTATGTCGAATGATATATGAGGACACTGATGCATCCTGATCTGCGGGCGGTGCTATCTGCGCACCAGCATGGGAACGATCGAGAAATATCGTTGTATATTGAGTGACAAGATCATATGCACCTTCTCTCCAAACATCGATGTACTTCTTGAGGAACCGGGCGACGTCATCAGCTTCCCTGTCAATCTCCTGCTCTTTTTCCTCTACAGTGCTCCCAGTAGAAAATTTAAACCCCACTCTTCCTGCGTCGGAAGGTATACCAGCATCCCTTTCAATGTCATCCAAGGCATTACGAAGGCATCCGATCCGAGCGCTGATGAAGGCAAGCGCTAGCTCATCCTCATGCATCGCCTTCATTCGACGGAGAAATTGTACTGCTTTCCAGAACGCTGGCAGCTTGCGAGTGGGCTCGTGTAATGTGTTCAGGAGGATGAGCTGCATAGAGTGCAGCGAGGAAGCTATCTCAGCTTGTAAGGAGTCTGCAAGCAGAAGCGGTGCATCCGGCGTGGCTTCCTGGTCATCGTTGAGACCCTTCCTAGTTTGAGTTTGAGCGACCAAAGAGGATAGCGCGTGTGCGGCCAGTGAAAGAGCTTCTGCATAGAGTCCATTGCGAACGCATGTGTCAATGAGCACTGGAACGTCAAGCAAGTCACGAAGCTTGTCATGCTGCTCTAGGACGAGGCGTGCCTTCTGCCTTCCTTCGATGACCTCTGGACCGGTCTTCTCGCGAAAAACGCGCGCGGCGTGATCAAGAGCTGGTAATGCATCGTCGATTAGAGAGTTGAGAGACGTCTCAAACGAAGAAAGAGAGGTCAGGAGCGCTGTTGACGTGTGATGAAGGGAGAGAAAAGTTGGGTAGGATGTGTGGGTTAACGCAGTGAGTGAGGAGGTCAATGTATGAGATTGTGTCGTGAGCGTAGTCGGGGTTGAGAGCAAGTCTGAGAGCGCATTGCTAGGGAGGTCGGCGAGAAAATCAAAATTGGTAGAGCTTGACGCGAGAGGCGAGCCAGAGAGGACATCTGAAAGGCTCGATAACTCGTTCAAAGCTGGGAACACCGTGGTCATCGTCAAACCCAGGTGAGTTGCTTCAGGTGTAGACGCATATATGATACGAACACAATGCTCTCAGTCAACTACTAGTACTGTCACTCGTCCTCATTCCAATTTGAAGTCATTCTGCAGATGCCCATCGCAATAGCTACATGGAAATAATATGTCAAACTCGACTGCTACTATATTTCATCACTAGTAAATAACGAAAAGATAGCCCTAGGCGTGCGTCAAACGCAAATAATAATCGCACTGACGTGCATGGATTTTAGTAAGTAGTGAAGTAATGGCTACACGGGGAGTAATGTGTGATTAGAAGAAGTTAGTGCGAAAAATTGATGTATGTAGAAATGAAAGCGCGGTGGCGAGTTATGAGATATTGAATTCTAAGATTACGCCGCAAAGGCAGAACGGGGGATACCGAACTTTAAAATTACGCCACTAGGGCAGAACGGATGGTAGGTTGCATACTATCGAGGGTCTGAACACGTGGGTAGGTCGTCGGAACAATAGGATCGCCGCGCTATTAATCGATCAGCGTCAACTCGCAGCAGAGAAGAAGCTCATTTACTCACTACCATCATGCGCATTCTACGCACATCCTGTGTCAACCGGAGATCAATGCCGCGATATGCACACGCCATCTTGAGAAAGGGAAGCAGCGAGTGATGTTCGCCATCGCGCCAAATGTTGACTGTAACAGCCTGCAATTCGTCCATACTGTTGACGAGATCGATGATGGGGTTCAGAACAGTGTCCCTGTCAAGCCCGAATGCAAGATGTTGTATGGACTCGGGCATCTGACGGCAAACGACTGGAGAAAACGACGAGCTCTCTGTGCGAAGCTCACGAAGAGAGCGGCAACGCATCGCAGCATGTGCATGCTCATGCATGGCGAAAGATGGTACGGCCAGCGAGTGCAATGTTTCACCGTGCTTCTCGACAAGGTAGTCTAAGAGCTCCGGGCTCGGTTGACGTTCCAAGTCAATCACTCGTAAACTCTTTTCTTCCGCAGTGTGATCCAAGAGCCAGCTAAGAAATTCCTTTGAAGGCTCTCTTTGGCAGTTGAGGCGCAACTCTTGCAGGGTGCAAGGAAACGGTTCATACGTCACGCCGGGAGATAGAACGGGTGGCGTCCCGGTGATTGACAAGGAATTTAAAGAGGGCCAAACTTTGAGGAGTTGGAGAACAGACTGATCGCTGTCAGACCAACTATTGAGATGCAGAGCTGTGATGCGCGGGCCAGCTCTGAGTAGTTCCAGAGAATGCTCGTCAAATGAAGGGGCGTCACGCCGCATGCGCTCCTGAGATGGACTTCCGACAACCTCTTTACCAGAAGCCATACACCCGTACTGGGCAAGATCTAGTCCATATAAATTCGGGCAACGTGATACCGCAACAGCAAGTGACGATTGCTTGAGACACCCAGGCTGGGTATGATCAAGGACCGCGCGCATTTGGACAACGACATCACCGAGTAAGCGGTGCCGGTCTACGGCCGCACTGAAGGAGGCAAACGCTGACTCAGAACAAAGGCGAACTCGTCGGAACAAGAGCTTCTGAGCATGTGTTGACCATGCTCTGCAAACAAGGGCGCAGTTGCGGAGGAGATCGACATCGGGATCCTGGCTCTCGTCAAAGTACGCGGCCTCCAAGATGGTCAGCACGACCTCGATCGGGATGCCAGTGGCGGGAACACGTGGAGTTGGGATATTGTCATTAAGAAGATTGTCATTAAATTCGTGAGGGGGGGTAGTTGAAATGAATTCAAGTGATATTTCGTGTGCGGCCGCCTGTAAACGTGTCAACGAATAGCGCGATGACCTGTATGAAGATACCCACCTTCGGAGGTGAAGGAGACGAAAAGAATTGAAAGAAATTCATGACATTGGAGCAGGTCGTGAAATAAGAGAGAGAGAGCATTACAACGGACGATGTAGTACAAGAGCAACGTTGAAGCGCTCAGGTGTGGTAGATGGGCTTGGAGAGGCCGGTAGTCCTCTCATATTTATGTTGTTTTCATGATGACGGCGATCTACGCATGCACAGCAATGGAGTCTGGACACATCCGTCCCGTTGACAAATGGTAAAATAATTGCCTCCGTCTCCACGGACCACACCTTCCATTTTCGGATCTTCCCTCCCCGAAGTTTAACCAATGGCTGTACCGTACACGTTTAAGTAGAACGGAACGAGGCTCGGCTCGGGACGTCTGGTATCAAATCGCGATGAAGAACAAACTGAAACCGCAAATTCTCTGTGGTCTATACACTTGTGACTTTGCGTTTTCCTTTGCGTTAGGATAACACCAACTCATTGGACTACATCCCACGGTGTTCAACATCATGACTCATTCAATGTAGCTCATTGTCTACTCCTTCCGAGTCAGTCGTTGGCGCGCATGACACCTCCCATGAGTCGTCACAGGTTACCACGCGCGCACAACCCTTGTCACGCAGAGGCAAATAGGAAATATTTGCTTAGTTCCCGGGTCATCGCATAACCAACGCCTCGGTGACCGCGACGACCGCGTTCCAAGCGTCGAGACGACATGCTGAATTATTTTGGATTTCCCCCTGATTTACCAAGGGTACGGCTCTCACAAGCAATAATGGCTGTAGCTGGTAACGTTCGCCGCCTCGGAATAATATTAAATATATATTAATGTCCTTGTATCCATGATAGCGGGATCCATGAAGCCGCACTTTGATATGATGTCATTTCGCACGAAATGGTCGGAATGGGACCTACTAACTTAGCCTTGGATTCATGAAGCGATGCCATCTGATGAGCTTTAGCGCTGACCATGTAACTTGTCCAAGGGGCCGCACGGGCGCGATACATATGTCCATCTTACTATTGTGTCGTACTCTGAACCATGCACGCCGGATCTGATGAACAAAAGGATCGCAGAACTCCACGACCTGACAGACGGAGCCTTTCCACCTATAGCTAATCTTGATCTGGCAATTGTCGGGAGGAACTAATCCGAGACTTTTATTTTTCCGAGTGGGATTTTGCACCAAGTTCTTTTGTCTTGGTGAGTCAACTGAACTGAAATTGAATGCCATGGGGTTTTATTAATTAGTGGCAAATCCCGAATGTCAACGATAGAATCAGGATTCGAGAGCGAGGGTGAATGCCCGCGGTAGTCTCCCTTAGTACGACTTTGTAGAAGGTCGTATAATGACCGCGGTATCGCGAGGGTCAGACCGACAGTTTTTCAAGAGTCAGCAGAATACCGCCGCGGCAATTCGGGACAATGAGCCAAATAGTGACAAATAATATTGTGGGAAACCCTAACTCTCAGTTGCAGTACTATTGGGGCTCTTCTGAGCGCTGAGCTCGTCGATTTCAACATGTCCAAGTCATCACTCTCATCCATCGTTTCAAACCTCGTCCGAGCGTCCATGGGGACCTCAGTCACACCATCAATCACTGACGAAGACCTCGACCGACACGTCGCCGAGCTCATCCTGAAAGAAGCCAAACAGAAGGCTGAAAGCTATGGACGACTCGGGATCAAGGCATTTCTTCCAACTACGTGAGTTTTTACCGTCTCAGATTTAAATGATCAACTTATCAAAGATGTTTTGTTAGACCTGATCCAAATGCGCCTCGCCCGAACAAGCGCTTCTTGACTTCCATCATAAAGAGCACAGATGATCACAACAAGACTATACTTAGAGCTCAGGCCCTGGCTGCACAAGAAATCAAGAGGGAGAAAGATGAGCGGGAGCGAAGAGAGCGAAGGGCTCGAGCAGAAGAAGCTGCCGCTGCCGAGCGGATGAGAAGACATGGACGACGAGACTACGATGATGGTTCCAGTTGGGATAGCCGAAGGGAACGTGACCGACGGAGAGATAGAGAACGTGACGGGGAGAAAGCAATGCGTTGGGACAAGCATCACATGGATGATATCGATCACGACAGCTACTATAGAGACACCGAGAAGAGGCGCAGCAGACGAAGACATAAGTCACGTTCACCGTCAGAAGAACGGGATCGTGACAGGAAACACAGGAAAAGTCGCCGGAGGTCACCATCTCCGGATGACCACCATCAACGAAGACATAGACGACACGATGACCGCGATTCCCGAAAGAGAAGACACCATATAAGTCGTTCGCCTTCACCACGTCGCACCGAATCCCCAGCACATCCTGTACCAGAGATCACAGCCTCAAGCTCAAGGAAAAGGGCGCGTTCAGTATCTTCATCCAATAATGATTATGATCATGATCATAGAAACACAAAGCAGGCGCGGCGATCCAGTCGTCGCAATACTCCTTCTCCTTCCCGGTCATCTCAAACATCCCCAGACGATGAAGCTGTGACCACGGCAGAAATTCGACCCCCCGCTAAGGGCAAAGCAAAGGCCGTCGATGAATTTCCCAGTCCCTCCCCTCATACTCGCACACCCTCCCCTCCGCCTCGTCGAACCCGACGTGCAGTCACGCCCTCGGGCTCTTCCTACACTGTTCGATCACCTTCTTCATCACCCCCGCCTTTACCGCCCACACAGCTTCCCTCAAAGATGGACAAATACTTTGAAGAGTCTTATGATCCCAGGCTCGATGTCGCAACACTCACTGTCCCAAATGTGCCCGCGACTGGCTTGGTCAGTGATGCAGAGTTTGCGGGTTGGGACGCCATGCTTGAACTCATCCGACAACGACGGGAAGATAAGGTCGAGAAGAAACGTCTTGAACGTCTTGGAATATCAAAAGACCAGATCAAGAAGAAGGGCATGAATAATGGAGCTGCTGATCGTTGGGCTAGTGGAGGGGACAGCATCATGGATATTGAATACAAGAAAAGGGGGACCGTTCGAGAGTGGGATTTGGGGAAGGAGGGGTTTTAGGTCTGCTTCCCAATAACACATCATGTACAGAATACCACATAACACCAATTCTCTTGCTTTTCGTAAATTATGTTTCTATGGTGGGAAAGCGAGTATACAACTAACTCAGTGGTCAATAGCATGACGAACAACCATGATCTCCTCAGCTGACAAATGATCGACGTTTGCGGAAAAGTTGCCGATATTGTGTGCTGCGCAATCTTTGAAGAACGAGACCAAATGTGCCTGGAAAGACGGTGAGGTACCTCCGAGTCGTGGTTATGGCAGAGGTAACTACCTGCATATCAATTTGAGAGATCGCATCACTCCTAAGGTCCTCATCATCGGTCTCCTCCAGAATATCGTCATTATCAAAATTGACACCACGGGGACCTAGCATTTCGGAAAGGAATGCAAATTCCTCTTGTTTGAAGCCTTGATTCTGCTCTTCTTCTGTCCACTCTTCATCCTATGGATCACTGAGTGGACGTAAGGAAGGGGGTATGCAAACGGTACGTACGCCATCATCCGAGTCCACATCAAACTCAGCTTTCGGGATCGTCGCAGAGTCACCTCCAGCCCTGAGATCGTGCACGAGCAGCTTCAGTGCTTTGACAGGGAAAGGCACTGACGTGAACTCATGCGGTGCTGCACCACCAACAATCAGCATCACACTAAACAAAGAGCACGAGACATAGACAAATGATGCATACTCGTCTTCGTTCGCGACCGAGTCATGATCACTATCCCAGTAAGCATAAGAACAAGCCGTTGAATCTCCGGAATCGCGTATTATTTATGCAGAAGGTCGACTCACCATTTTTGGTCTCCGGCTTCAAGATGATATCGCCCTTGACCATCAGCGACTGCAGGCTTGGTCGTCCAGAAATGTACAGTTTCGTCAGCGCCAGCGTGCTAACACGCGATTGCCAGAAGCCCTGGAATGTTTCTGCATTCTCACACCAAGTCTGGATGAGGACATCGAGGCCATTCCTGCCGTTCGTCGTAGTCGATTCCAGTAAGTACAACACTGTGTCCGGCTGGTTATATATGAGAAATGCGAACGGAATAACAAGACTCTGAATGAAAGTGGCCGTCTTGGCGGAAAGCATCCGTGATACCATTGCTTGAAGGAGCTCAGGAAGCACTGGAAGGATAGCGTCGCCTGCACGACGCAGCAAGTGGATGATGAGATCCCCAATGACCAAGCCACCGGATTCATCATCACTCTGCAGCAGCCTCGCGATAACCTTTAGAACATGATCGAGACCGGATTGACCAGAAGGGTCTCGCCACTCAAGAATCTGCCTGCAGTCTTTGCGGACGATCAAAGCGAGGCACTCCATGCCATTTTGTAGAACATCGCGATCTTCAGCTTCGCTGAGGCAGTTGAACAAGCTAGGGGCTAGCAGAGCGAAGAAGCCGTCTCCAAGGCCACCTTCCGGTGCACCCCGAACGAGACTTGAGATCAAGTCAATGGCAGACCCTGCTATCCAGGCTTCTTGGGGTTTAGCACCTGCTATGGAAGCGCAAAGAGTGGGAAGCGCTTGTTTGACAACATTTTCGTACACCCCTGTGGCGGTTGAGGAGGCCAGCGATGTGAATATGTCGGTAAAAATTGACAGGAAAATGGGATCTATTGTGTGTGTTTAGCTCGTGTAATGTCCAAGGGTGGAGGGAACATGTGAGTTACCTTTGTTATTCTTTGCCCAGACTTCCAGCACGGCTAAGACAAGCGAGTTGGCCAAGTCAGCAGTGAGCCATTGACCCCTGTTGACATCTAGGACAACCGACATTGTCTCGAGAACTAACGATAAAGTGTCCTCGGTCGCAACCAGGAGAAATGGTCCTAGATCCTGTGCAATCCGTGACACGAAGGGTGTAATGGCTGACTCCTCCGTGCCTTCACAGAAGCTGAAGAACAATTAAAACAGCGTACCACCCGAAGTATGAAACCTACTTGTGAATAGCCTTTACGGCAGAAATTTTCACGGGAATCCCGGCAGAATTTGACTCGATGACATGCATAGCGGCTTCTAGATACTGACCGGCCAACTGTAACGGTAATAGCTTGGCAAACTGGCTCGCGAATACGAACCCTCTTCCTTGCAAGAATGGAAAGTCTGGAAGAAATGTCAATAAAGGAAGCCCTTTATCACGATTTTTGATGAATACCTGACTGGTGTAGGATCGAAGGAATGACATTGGCAAGTAAATCCTCGATGTCAATAGGCTTTGTCCGGCCAGAATCCTGTTCATCTTCAACACACTCGAGGACGTCCTCGGATTGAGATCCAATGGCCGCCAAAGACGCTTCAAGTGGTTTCCACCTGTGCTCAACCCTTCTTCAAAAACGGGCTCGGAAGAATCAAACATAAGTGACTCACCACGCAGGCGATCCACTTTCTTGTGCTCTCTGTGATGTTGCAATGACCTGTTGAATGACAGTCTGGAAGGTAGCACAGATTTGCGCAGGGGAACGGTTCAGGATGGTCTGTGGAGCGTTTAATACTTCATTTGAATGCGCTGAGCCAAAGACGCACATAAAGCAGCTCGAAGCCAGCGACTCGGACGCCATAAGCTTGCGAGTCATCTTCTTCATGCGCCACGAACGCATTGACATTCGTCACCCACGTCTCCTCCTGTAGACCAATGGTAAACATCCCTGAACGAAGACAAGGATGAAACGAACATCATCCGCAGTTATCTGTGAGTAGTTGAAGACCGCTGAGACCAAACCATTCAGGGTCTCCGTCTGAAGCCAATCCTTCGCTTTCCCCCCTCTGACAACATTCGAAACGAAGTCGAATAAAGGGCAGATAAGGTGTGGTAGTTCTACTGTATCCTCCTCTGATGACCCAGGGGCGCTTCCAGATCCCGAAATGTAAAAGTGGTCATAAGTTTGGAAGAACACCTGAAGGTGACGCAAGGAAGCGTCTAAATAATCGCGATTGTAGGGAGCGATGCCGCGAGGGAAAGACGTTTGAATGACATCGAGTGTCTGAGATTCCGAGTGTCAGTAAGTATGGCATGATGTAGTTGATTGCATACCCGGAAGATTTGAATTCTGACAGCTAATCCATCCCAGTTATCCTGACTCGATACATCCTTCAAAGGGTCAATGTTAAGGAGGACTTTGAAAGCCTCTAGCCAAACTGGTAGAATAGTTGCAGTCGCTTCCTTCACTGCTTGTGGATGTTGATCTTTGACCATGTAGAGTGCCGTCACGCATTGACGAAATACGGACACGGTTCGGGCGCGAGTCAGAGGTGTATGTTGCTAACCCCCAATCATCAAGTCGGAATTGGTTGACAAAAAAAGCTGGACGCACCTCTATGGATCCAAGGATAGTAAGTAAGACAGGAAGAAGCTGCCGCAATACAGGTAATATTTGATCTTCGGTGAGGTCCGATTTTATGAATTCGGTGAAAACCTGCATCGCGCCATGAACGGAATCAGAAGAACTTGAAGAAATCAGTGCAATGAGGGAGTTGAGTAATTCGGGGTATTCATCCGGCCAATCGCAGTTTCCGATGGATGACAGTGTATGGGCCTTCATGTAATCATTGAGATCTAATACGATGCTACCATGCGCCTAAAATACAACTCACGCATAAAGATCGAATTTTGCGATTTGGATCTGACAAGCCTTGAAGGACAGCGTGGCGTATTTGAGATTTGACCTGTGGAAGGGTTGTTGTGATTGATACAGATGACAATAATGGCCATACCTCCACCGAAGGCGCGTTACCCTTGAACGATTCAAAGTACGGAGACCATCGTTCTTTGACATATTTTCTTAGGATAATGCTTGCCGAGTGCTGGGGAACGTCAGGGATAAAGAAGCGAGCTTTTATGAAGACATTGAGCAGGAACTCATCTGCCGAAGTGGAATATCCATGTCTTGTACTAAAACAAGTTGGGCAAGGGCGAGACCTGCTTCTGATAGACGCGTTCTAATCATCAGATTTGCAGTCACTCGTCAGGATTATGAAAACCAGCCTTGATGTACCAGAACCTCGGAAAGCTTGAGTTCAGCAGCGATCCTAGTGTTTGCATCTGGGCTCAGAGTATCTGCCAATATCTGGGAGATATTCGTTGTCATCGTTGATGATGATGATGAAGAGGAAAGTTGGCGTTGCAACCAAATTCAATGAGGCCTTGCACCACGTGCCAAATCATAGACGCGACGCGTTTAGGGAGCGGGAGTTGCCGGCCTTTCATTGAAGGACTCAGCGACTGTGTAAGCCAAGACGACCAACGCCAAACCCCGCCTCTTGTTCCTTTTCCACCTATCCTCCTTTCTCTCAGTAAATCTTAGTTTTGATTGACAACACACTGCTATCTCGTTGACAATGCCTCGAAGATCGGCTGCACAAGCGCCCGTCGATAACGTCAAGTCGAAGAAACCCCCAAAAAAGCGAACCCGTGTTTCTGGTGTAGACGGAGATGATCCGCAGAATGCTGAACCTGCCAAAGTCGCCAAGAAAGCTAGATGGCAGCCCAAGCCCGGAAAGCTCGCTGACCTCATGAATTTACCAATGGACATCTTATTCGAGGTTCGCCCCTTTACTAATCTCCTTTGTTGGTCATTTCGTGTTCTAAAAGTGCTCTAGATATTTGGTCGCCTGAATCCTTTGGATATACTTCGTCTGACTCGCACCACGAAACAATTCAGACACGTGCTCATGCATCGTTCTTCAATGTCCGTGTGGAAGGCTGCTAGGGAAAACGTGCCTGGCATGCCGGATTGCCCGATTTTCTGGTCGGAACCCTTCTATGCAAACCTTGCTTTTGATCCTCACTGCCATGTTTGTCTCAGTCTCCTATTTCAATTATAATGCGCTTACACTTGTGAACAGGAATGCGGTGCCCCCGGTGTGCGGAACGTGGATTGGCGCATCGGTAGGCGCATCTGCTCCAAGTGTTCCAAGCGTTGGTATGTCTCATGATTTACGATCGGAACCTTGGTAATCCCAGAGCCAACAGCATGATAGACGCGTACTTTGGGGAGTCCGTAATTAGCGGTCTTCTGCCAAGTAAATATGGCAGTCTGTATCATTTGTCCGCGACCCTATCAATAGCACTAAGTTTATATTTTTAGAACGAGGTCTCCTTCTTTACTATTACAAGGATGTCAAAGAAGTCCAGGAGAAAATGGATGTGCTCAAGGACAAGGAGCTTGAAGCTTATCGCGCAGAACGGAGGATATTCGTTAAGGAAATAGATGCAGTGAGTGTTACCATTGTCACACAGAGTCACCCCAGCAAATATTGTATCTAGGTAGCGAAAGCGTTGGAAGTATGGGCAGCTTCACAGGCTAAAGATCGATCTGATCAGCTGGATGATGCTAGGCGGGCCAGGAAAACCGCGTAAGATACCAAGTTCGCAACTACCATGACATTCAGCCTGACTATTCCCAGGATCATCGAAAGGCTTACTGACCTTGGTTGGGGTAACGAAATCGAACATATTCCATACTCTGACGACTTGAGTCACCATAGGTTGGTCAAGCAACCCACCCGTTTGACTCCTCGCAGTTAGTTTCCCTCTCCTGTTGTTTGGGCCCAAAATCTTACAATCATACTCAGTTTGGAACAACATCAAGGATGACATGATCAAATACATGGAGGAAATGAGAGAACGACGTCTGGGGCGCGAGCGTAAGACCCTGCTCGTCACCCGAAAGCGCATTGCTATTGGCGTTCTGCGTAATTATAAAATTGCTCGCCTGCCTCTCACTGATGTTATGCCCGAGCCGGTGGACTTTTGTAACTTTCCCGAAGTCGTCGAAATCATCGGGTTACCCACGGACACCGAGGTTACAGAAGCGTCCTTTGCAGACGTCACTTCCCGGATGGATGACTTGGTACACAACTGGCGTACACGAATCCATTCCCAGCTCAGATCTAAAGTCAAGGATCACTTGAGCTACGTCGCAAAGAGGCGTGCGTTGGAGGATCGAAAGCCGGTGGATCCATACTACGAAGATTACCTGGAAAGTCTTGGTGCCGACATCAAAGGCAAGAAAAAGGAGGTATTGCCCCCGCTTCCTGACGACGCCGAGATCGACCAGAGCATCCCGCTAGCCACAACTGTGTTTCGCTGCAAAAGCTGCTTTCCATCCATTGGATACCCCCACAGTGACATTTTCTCTGATGGTGACTTTGACGACATCTTTTCTGATGACTTTGGCGCCTTCCAGCCAAAACACATTCCTCTTTTCTATCCCAAAGTCATGGGTCATGGTTGTCTTACCAAATCGCCAACATTGCCTTGGGACTATCCTATCAACAACGAGCCTAACTTCCGGATTGATTTTCCAATGGGCACACGCACAAAGTGGGACTGCCACCCGCTACAGGTGGACGAAGAATCAGGCAAGGCTGCTCGTGGTATTGTTGAAGCATGCGGCGAAGACCCGCTCATCACCACTGCGACGAAAATGGACGAATTAGATCCCCGCTTCGCGTGCGTTGACTGCGTGAAGTGGTCCAAGCGCGAAGTGAATGAAGCCGACGCACCCGTCTTTACGTGGCGCCAAGCAGTTCGTGCTTTAATATTCGATGTTTCTGGCGCAGTGTTCCTAAGCAAATTTGCAGGTCCAGCATGGAGTGCGATCCCATCGCAATGAACGCGGGTCAGCTCACTGGCTGAAACTGGAAGGAGAATTACTGGAAGAAGCCAACAGAAATGCTCGACAAATCACTGAATTCATACACCAGATGTTCGATTTTCAACCTTTAGCGCACATCACTGATCCTGCAAGTGCCGTCTGGCTATGCGCCCACTGCATGGATTTGCCGCAAGAGAAGGAATGCTATGAACTTGGCAAAGTGAAGAATCATCTTCTCACAGGGTACGTTCTCCTTCCCCTGTGTATATTCTTGATGAATTATTCGTGGATTTCAGTCATTCTATCAACGAGCCGGTAGAAAATCAAGATTATTACAAGGATTACGAAGCACCGCAAGGTCGCAGACAAGAGCGGAAGCTGTCCAGCCCCACAGTTACTCTGCAAATGGAGAGGCCGTCCCACATCGCTCCGCCAAGGACAGGTTACTGTGGTTTTGTTGATGATGATGAGGACGACGACGAGGACGAGGACGATCATGATCATGAAGAGGAGGACTTCTATTTCGTTGATGATGAGGACAATTTATATCTCGACGACCCTTTCTTCCCTTTCTACTAATTCAGAGAGATATTAGCTTTCGTTTGTTTATAATTATGCTTGAGAATGGTTCTCTTAATGTTATGTACAATATTTACATCTCTTTTTTAGTCTAACAGCTTGTTCGAATTGTTATGCATCCGCGATAATAATGAATCGGTTTAACGTCGCTCTCATTAAGGCGGAACACGCTCTTCTACATATACAGATACTTTGGCTTTGATATAAATCTCGACGAAGTACTTGGGTTGCGTTATGAACAGCACTGTGACACATGCAGACACCGTAATTTGATGGACACGACCTTGAGACATATCATACAGGATTGCGACACCAACCACCGCAGGCTCAGTAACTACCATCCGCCTCCTCCTCCTCCTCGGTATCCACCTCCACCTCCTCCATATCCTCCGCCACCGCCACCGTAGCCACCTCCACCGCCTCCACCTTGGGGTCTGGCATTCGCCATGTTAACCTTGAGCCTGCGGCCATCAAGGTCCTGTTCATGCAAGCCATCGATGGCTGCTTGTGCACTTCCTTCGTCGGAGAAAGTAACAAAACCGAAACCGCGGGAGCGACCCGTCTCACGGTCCTTCATGACGATCGACTAAGTGAAGAGCAAACATGCAAGGAGCAATGATGCATATAACGAGATCAGTCACTGATTTTTTTTTATTTTAAAAAAAAATGGCGATCTGCCACTGATGGTGCCGCGATGGAAGATCGCCTCCGATAGATACGCACATCAGTGACCTGTCCAAATTCTTCAAACGCCTGTGAGGTAGATCAGTCAAGATGGATTAGAATACACGAAGAGAACGACTGACCTGTCTCAACGAGTCGTCTGTCGTGTTCCAACTCAGATTACTGATCGGTGCATCGATATCAGTACTGTCGCTCACAGACATCATCGATGACGCATAAACGTACCCAACATAAACTTTGGCGGACATGATGACGGACGATAACGAAAAGTACTCTTCCTGAACTATTCAGAGTTTAGAGAGAAGGGTCGCTTAAGAACGGCGACCGGAAACAACTTGAAACACCGGACCGCGTGTTAATTGCATCACCTTATTATGTCACGCGAACACATGCGTTCCTTTGAGTGTCGGCAATACAACAGACTTATCTTATTAAAGGCCTTTTTGACAACCGTCCGTTTGCGTCCGTTTCGTTCACCTGTTGCTCCCACGTAAGCCCTGTAATTAGAAGTGATAATAGCCCAAGCTTCCTTCAATTATTCTTGAATAAAGAAAGACTTATAGAATGCGAGAGCTGTAGCCCAGGTGAGCAGGCGGCGGCACATCAGCGCTGACGTTGTTAATGCTCCTCGGCTAATCGTGCCCGCCACCCGAACCTTTGTTCTCGCTATCTTACACAATGAGCGTGCATATCTTGCATTAAACTGGACGTATCGAGGGCGTATTTTGACATCAAGTATCACAGTTGGTATTGCAACAGTGCGATAGACAAGCTAGTAGACTACTCCTCGTCAAACAATCCAAGCCGTGAGTAATGACGAGGATAGTCTTGCAGAATCCTCGAAAGTTGCATTACATCGTTACACGTGAGTTTAGAATCATTCCATGAAGCACAACCACTGTACCAGGTGGTACACTGTGGCATCCATCATGGATCAATCAGCAACCTTGTGACCTTTCCCACCACGCTCAGCGGCTGCGACTGTGCAGAAGTTGACCTTTGGCAATAATGAGATAAGCCTAGTTTGCTGTATCTCTGGGCCACTTGCTCCAAAATATCTGCAATGACAATCAGGGTGAGTGATGGTTCACCAAAGGGAAGTAGTTAGGACCTTTGAATCTCGAGACTCCAACAATATGTTGCTCTGGGCCAGGTTGCTATTCCATCAATATACTCCTTGGCTAGCATGTCGGTGGAAGGTCCCCATGAAGGGACTTTTGTACGACCATTTAAAAACTTTTTCTGGACTTCGACATGATAACATGCCGCCCAAGCCATCGCACCACTTATATCGAGGCCAAGTTTCAGCATGAGAGCAGGAATCAGGTTGTTGTTATCATTCCCCATTGCCTGCTCTCTGTTGTATGAAAACATGTCCTGTGAAGTTCATTAGCAGACAGCAAACTATATCTTCCATGCGGCTTTACATTCTCGATGGCCACTAAATCTGCGATAAATCCATTCAGTTCCTTGATGGCGGGATGGTAGGCCACTTCATCGGCAAGATCCATCCCAATTTCACTTATTGTCATAGAAGGGATTGCGCCAGACGTATTCCGCCGGTGCCCGAAATGGTCATTGATACTGCGGCGATGACCTCGGTCGCGGTCGAGAGCCTGTTCAATTACTTCACGAACATATACGGTAAAGCTGTCAATAAAATGACGCTGAAATGACAGGCTTGTAGTCTGGATTGCACGAGCCCAAAACCTGCGCAACAATGTGCTTCAGTCGTACCGCTAAAAAAAAAACTTGGTACTTACTGTTGTGTCATTTCACCCAGGACGCATTCGCCTTCTGGTCGTGTCTTATGAGGATTGTGTAAAGCATCAATTATGACGTCCACCGTTTTCTTGGCGAACTCTCCGTCTCCGACATCAGTGTACTCATCCACAATTAAGCAAATAGCCATAAATTCAGAAGCGATTCGAAGATGTTCTATATTCTGTGTCAGTGGTGTGCAGTGTACATTTGCCAGCAGTCTGGTGCACCTTTAGACACTTTAGGACAAGCCAATGCCATTAGGAGGACTAAAGAAAAATTACGTGTCAAACAACTTCAGAGTCAAGGGCTAGTAAGATATGTCAAACCTATATCACATCTGTCGAATGCTTCATGTGCCTCAGGACCAAGAGCCTTGAAACCACGGCACCAAGCTTCGACTTCAAGTTTATAGCTTCGTAATGAGGGTTTAGCACACGGGGCCAGGGCCAATTGTCCATCATGGTATCTTGGAGGTAGAAGGTCCTTGGGAGAGTATCCATGGTGGAAAACTGAGAAACAGTATAGAGGAAGGTGATAAGTTCCCGGGGGGGGGGGGGGGGGGGGGGGCGAATATTTATAATAACTTTTTTTACGTTGTGGGGTGTGTGATACTAAAAAAAAATGGGTGGCAGGAGGACGACGGGGA
>Ga0153975_1000075_pt1 | contig 26215 bp, 30 predicted proteins | sample TSGA059MetaG_FD_104694 | JGI IMG/M metagenome (GOLD analysis project Ga0153975, IMG submission 104694) | Attine ant fungus gardens microbial communities from Georgia, USA - TSGA059 MetaG | ecosystem: Host-associated > Fungi > Mycelium > Unclassified | place: USA: Georgia, Yuchi Wildlife... | reverse complement strand
TTTGCAATGCTGTCTCGCCTTATCAGTCCTAACGTCGGTTGTCCGATCTTCATAAGCTGTCGTTGAGAAGCTTAAACGCTCTTCTAACTGATTGGGCCCTGTAATTGACCATCTACGTAGAAAACGGACGAATTCCTCGTTAATTCTATGTCTTGATCCTTGAAGATCAGCTTCGAGTCAGTCCCGTTTCATCGGGAAGAGCGAGTTGCAAGACAATATTTGGACAAAATAAAACATACACTATAGGTCCAAAATGATGCGTAGATAATTTCCAAACATGGTCATCCAAGGGCGCCTAATATGGAAAGCAAGATCACCGCCTCATACCACGATAAGCCTCGATCTGTCCTCTGAGTCTAAAAATCTGTCCTTTGGTAAACTCCCTCATACACGCGTCATCTGAATAATCCATGAAATTGTCTGCAGATTCAATCACATCAGACCAGACCAGATGGTCACGATTTCTTTTTGATAATGATGACGTACGGATAGGATCTAGGCCAGGGTCGTCAGGGCAACTATCCCTCTTGTTTGGACACCGATATGCTGGAGATTCTTCTGCTGGTGTATCGTCGACGAAATCCCCAGGCCCTTCGCATCCGCCCTGTTGTAGTTGTTATATCATCGGTTGGGATTCATAGGACAGGAATTGCCAGATCGAAACGGAAACGTCCGAGCATCAAACTGACCTGAAATGTATGATAAAGGCCTAGCCAATGGCCGATTTCATGTGTGAGAGTGCGACCTTTGTTGTATGGAGCCAACGTGCCTCCTGGGAGGCTTGAATAGAGGACGACAACGCCATCGAGGAACGTCTTGTCATTGTAATCCCAAGGAAAGGTTGAATAACCAAGCAGGCCTGCCCCTTCTCCGTCACGGAAACTAGACTCGAACTAAAGGAGGAATATTCGGAAGAAAAGTGGATTACGGACCCTACAGAGTATACGTTTAGCGATGCAGCACCACCAGCCCGAAGGAGCGCCTTCATGTCATTCTCGTGTTCGCTGTAGTTCACTTGATATACTATGGTTCGGTTTTTCACTAATCGAAGCCACTTACTTTTCAGGAGCAACTCGATTGAACCAGTCAGAGTTCTTGGTGCGTGTCGTATTAGCGTGTCTCCATCTAATCCCAGTCAAGCCATAGTCCTCATTTAGAACGTCAATCTGGTTCTTGATTTGCTGTTCCCTGCATATTCCTCAGTCTCGGGAAGCAGAAGCTTTATGGAGATTCACTTGCGGGATGTAACCGCCTTCGAGGGTCGTATTCTCGTACACGACGTGAAAGAGTAGATCGGCATAAATTGTGTGTGAATAGGTTGTTGTGCCAGACTCAAGACGCATGGCTTGAAATCTGCGCTCAACATCCGCAACCTTGGAATCATTGATATGAGTACCGCAGTGCCTAAAACAACAAGAGTGTATGGTTCAGGAGGTAGATAACCAGAAGGAAAGCTAGAAGATACCTTCTTGGATTATGCAGTGAGGCGGCCTCACTGGCTACTATCACTAGAGCTGGGAACAGCAAGCCTCTCGTGAGGGGAGTGATCAGCATCGTTGGGAGATGTCCGATGATACATTGTACTTTATAGCGTGCAAGAAGGTGCATCGAGGGCCAGGGTTCCTACTTAGGAGAAGCTCAAGCAACCTTGTCTAATGCTGCAGATCACAAGAAGAATCAAAGATGCTCTTTGGAGAAGTTGTCAACGCACGCGGAACAGGAAATGCATCTGGTCTAGCAGTGCATCCTAGGCTCTCAAATTGTATCTCTCTAACAGGGAATACATCGAATGCCAGGTACTCCCGTCAAGATAGCAGAAAGATACAGGGTACAGAAATGGTGACCTTCTTCGATCGTTACGTTACCTGGACGGTGAAGTGTAAGAGGAAAGGAGATTACTTGAAAGATGATGTTGACTGCTATATTATTGATGATTGACTGTAAATATACGATTCTGATGCAAAGACGTTGCTGGATTTAAGTATATCCGCAGCTCGTACTACCTACCACATCATTTGATGTTTCGGGTGAATGATATACGATGTGACTGGATTTGAGACAGATGTTGCAGCTCTACCGCGAACGGCGGGCTTTTTTTTGGAAGTGTACCAGTAGAAATTTTGGATACGGGTGCATCATTCGCTTACAATTGTCAACGTCTAGGAGACTGGCCGGTTCTATGAGATTGATCCGGGAAGGTGACGATGAGGTCATTAAAATTCAAGTCCACTGAAGATAGGCTCGTATGTGCTGAGGACATTGAACAAGCAATTGTATAATTACGTTTAAACAGCCCAGCGAGGCCTACACGACTTTGCATATTGATTCAAAAGAACTAGCCTCCATTGCTTTGTGGGACGTAGCACATGGCAACAAGCATGCAAGGCACGTGCTCAACCTATTTCTTCCCATCTCCGGCTTCCGCTCTTTAATCATCCCTCATCCTCGCTGTCGTCTGGTTCGCTCTCTTGTCTCTTCCATTCTTTTCACATTTCCACTCTTTTCTTGGTTCATTGGCTTGCGTATATCAGTTTTGCAATGGCTCCTCTTGCCGGAAGACCGCCGTTTGCAACTGACGAACCAGATTCATTTTATGAATCTGCTCCCGCCCCGCAACGCAGAATCCGACAGCCTGCTCCTCCAAATGCCCGTACATCTGCATACAATGTGTATGTTTTGTGTGCTCTTAATTGCTTGACCAGCCGTTCATCACTTCTCCAGTTATGAGAACTATCTCGATACCGACGACTCGCAACAAAGCCGGCTTGCGACTCGTCAATCTGGTGTGGGTGCCCTAGGCATGGGTCTCATGAACATGTCGGACTCTGACGACACCGATGACGAGGGACCAGCAGTCAGATCTTCGCCATTTCAATCCAAGAATGCTATGCTCGCAGCTGCTACCGCACCGCAGTCATCTTCCAGAAAAATGGCTCAGTTCAATCCAAAACTTGCACGAACACATGATGACGCTCCTTCCCAGCCTGGGTATACTGCTCCCGTTGCTGCATACAACCTTGCACGCCCAGAAAATGCCCCGACACGTGCGCCGCCGCCGCCACAACCCATGGAAGTTCCATCGTTAGAAAATCCATTTGAACCTCCCACAGCGCGGGTGTACAATTCGCATGGTGCACTGTTATCTAATTCACCGTCGCCATCAGGTCCACATCCTCTTCAGCCGCCGATTACACCTATCACTCCCGTCTTTGCTAAACCTGGTGCTGTGACCTTCACTGAGCCTGTTACTCGTAGTAAACCAATCATGCGCTCGGGTACAGAGGATGCCCTTCCAACTAGACGAGGTGATAAGGGTGATGATTTCTGGCGTCGTTTCAGCATGGTTGCCAAGATTGAAAATGCGAGTGGGGCAAAAGAGAGGTAAATATATTCTGTCATAAATCCATCCGCAATCCTCTCAATGGATTTCTTAGCTCATGGCTTAAGAAATCTCAGAACGGCTCATCAAAACTATCCCGTTGGGTTTGGGTTGTCGCCGTAGTCCTCGTACTGTGCATTGTTGCTGCCAGTATCATTGGTTGGCAAGTTTCCAAGAGCAAACCGAACCACTCTCCTCCCGCTGCGCTCGGTGGTCAGGCTAATGAACGCCCTACATCCAGTTCGGTTGTCTCAGACGTCGGATCTTCTGCTGTCAAACACGTTTCTCCAACGCACACAGTTGCGCGTCGTGCTGCAGCCACCGGGATCCACTCCGGTCATGCAAGAGATCTGGAACGGAGGAAACGAGTTTTTAACATGGTTATTGCCCATTAGGCATCTATAACCTTTCGCTTGATTTCCCACTTCATGATTATGCTTGAACCTTATGGCGAAACTGTCGCTCAATAATCTGTCTGTGTTTGATGAAAGACTCCAACGTGATCCCTTCTGCCGGCTCTACTCAGCGATGCCTAGCCATGCATGTCGTCAACATTCTCTATCCTTCTGTTCGTCTGGGTTTCAACTGACGTTTTCCTTGTTTCTTTATCTGCTTATTTCTCACCGGAAGGCAATCAAATACCCCCTCACATTCAATTCATAGCCATCTTCGCTCAGTAATCCTATACCATTCTCATCTATCTTCTATGTTGTCTCGGCTATGAAACTTGGATTTAAGTCATATTTTAGAAAATTGAATCCAGTTCTGTGGCTTTTACGCTATGAATTTCCTTGCTGTCTAGCTTGAACCAAACTTGAGATTATCAAGACTGTAGACAAAGACCTCAGATGAAGTCACTAATGATTTAATTTCAGTGGATGGATGATCATCGGCAAGGTCAGGAAACTTTGTTGTATGAGACTCAAATTCTGACTACACCTGTAATGTTCTGAGAAACTCAGTCCAGCCCCGCAACGATGCTTGGATGTCATTGATCTCGGAAAAATGATATCATCGATAACATGATAATTTTACCGGTGGCGTCTCGATAACGTGATTCGGCATGCTGCCTGTTCTCAGAAGGTCATATTGTATAGCTTCTATCTCATTAAAGCCACTTCATCACTCCAATCCTTCAGCGGATATATACTCTAGATCCATCAACCATCAAAGCAGCGTGAATATGAAATATATTTCTCCCACCGTAACTCATTCATATTAAAGACTAGCGCATATCTGAATCTCAATGATCTTCCACAGGACCTCGCAGCCATGATGAAAGATCCAAGCCTCACATCGCGGAAGGATTTTCTGGTCGTCGATGTCCGTGATGAAGACCGTGTCGGGGGCCATATCGTCGGAAGTGTGAATAGGCCATCTATAGAATTTCTGGCAAGCGTAGACAAACTCGTGACAGATACCCAGGGAGTACCATTAGTCATTTTCCATTGTGCACTCTCGCAGGTCCGGTAAGTTGTCTGTCCCTCTGATATGTAGTCAGCATCGTCAGCCAGAAATTGACCACGGCCTAGAGGACCCAAGGCAGCCCGCGTAAGTGAGCCACTCACGTATTTGTCACTTTTTCATCAAACTGGGTGCAAAGATATACGAGGAAACGAGAAACAACAAGTACAAGGGACAGGAGATATCGCAAGAGGTTGCTGTCCTCAGAGGTGGATTTGTAGGATTTCAGGATCGGTACAAGGTCTGTTCTGCACACCTGCATATCTAACCCAAATTCAATTTTGCCATGCATAGAATGATCCAAAACTCGTGACAAACAAAGATGTTTGGGAACCAGAGATGATACCTCTCCCCCAAAGATCTTAATAATCCCCCCTCTCTACTACCCGACAGACGTTTCATAATCTTTCACCACAGCCCTCCGTCGTGGAGTCTGCGCAAGGACTGCAGTAACCTGTTCCCGTTCTTTGCGTAGCCTACTTTGACATATGTGCCTTGGAGTCACACCCGTTTGTTAGTTTTCTTAGTGTAGAGTTATGGCTGGAATGCAGGCATTTACCATGATGCGATGGACGTGAGAGCAAAAGTTGCGACGGCCCAATTTCCAGCTTTGATGGGTGCTGTTTTTTGTTTTAAAAAAACGAGTCAACAATTTGAACATGGGATGAAAGAAGGGACGCACGCAGAGAAAAGCCACGAATGATACCGATTCCGGCTCCAGCTGCAATGCCAGCTAGCAGACTTTGACGCGCACACGGAATGGCAGTAACATGTAATGCACTCTAAGCAACCGTCCATGGTCATCCTTCACCTACTTTTAAGAAGAAAAACAAAGGTCTGCCTTACCTGTATCGAGTCGTATGCGAGATTGCCACTAGGCGAAGGAAGATGAGAAGGTAAGTTGATTTCCTTCGATTCATCTTGTTCTTGGTTTTGAGAATTTGACTCTGTTTGTTGGCTAGACATAGTGCAGAACAGAAAGTGGGCTGGCTTTGATGGCACTTCACACCATCAAATCTCTGACCAGGCTAGCCCGTCGACTTTTGTGCAGAGTCCCTGACAGACAACAGAGTTGAGCTTGAGTTGCATTGAGGGATTGGCTGAAGCCCCAACACCAAAGGTAAGTATGTTGCCATAGGTGGCCAAAACGATAGGTGTGTTGTTCTGACTAATCCTTAGTTTTTTTTTCCCTTCACCAATTTATTACTGAATTCCGTTGTAGTCAGTTTACTTAGCTCCCTTCCAGCAATTTTCTGTGAATGGCTAGATTGTATTGGAGTCAGTCTGCCTTCCTTCAACTTTTGATGTGGCCCATTGTGTAGTGTCATAGTGAGTTTGTCCCCCCTCACTACCTGTTCTGATCTTTTTTTATTGAGAGTGTGTGATGTAACAGTCATCACTGACCAAGTTTTGCCAGGTTTAAACTTGCAGTCATCTGAGTACTATTACTTCCACATCTGTTCTCTGTAACTTAGATATTTAGACACCGAGTTGCCTGTCAAGTTGTCTAGACCTATCACACAGCCATGCTCAGCCACTACAATTGTAGCAGCTATGTTATCATCCACTGTTAAGATCGATACCCAGCAATACAGCCTGAGCAGTGGTGATGTCAAACACCACATACATCCTCCCCACTTGAGGACAATAGATCTCATAAGTCTAGGCGAAATCAGGTACTGAAAGTGAGAGTTGAATTTCGTATCCTGAGTTTAATACTCCTATCGCTCGTCCACTCAAACTTGACTTGTGACAGAGCTTCAACCGTCGACAAGATGCCTGTTGGTCCAAGGGATGATAAACATATTAAATGATATCTCCTTCAGTAGTAGGGTTCAAAAAACATACCCTCCTTTCCAATATTGAAAGGAAACGTCTTGAAAGGTTGGCCTCCGTTGCTTCCCTGCCTTGGTGGCGCACCTGGATTAAAGAAACTAATGAAGCTTGCACCGACCTTCCACACCAGTGCAACGCTTTCCTCCATTGATAGAGTCACAAGCCTTCTGCCGTCTGGAGAGAAACCTAATGCAGTAATGGGCTTCTTGTGGCCTTCTAGTACGAAAAGTCGAATCGCAGTTCTTAAATCATACATAATCACGGCGCCTTCGTGCGTGCCAACAGCAAGGCGCTGTGTTGACATGTGGAAATCGACTGTTGGGAAACTAAGACATTCTACCATATATATGGTGAAGTTGAAAGAACAGGCAAGAGCGCACGTTTTAACCACATGACCAATGATCTCTGTAGCTGTGTCTAGGACTGCCTCTCTGTTTGTTGTGCTATTGGGATCCAATGACTTCACAACGGCTTCTATGAGTCTTGGTAGGTTCGGCTGAAGCACTGAGGGTTGCTGGACATTTTGTGAGCGTCGCTCAAGGCTCGACGATAAGCTGCGCACCTTTCGAATCAGAAATACAACAATCTGCATCACGGACCTGCGATGCTCAAGTGTAGGAGGGGTGAGAATGTCCAAACCCAGGGTTGACATGAAAAGTTGAGTGTTTTTGGTCGCAATGGACAAAACAGCAGCTCGGGCCTGCGCACCAACGTTCTGGGATAAGACATCATTTTTGCGCGAAGTAGTTGCGAGCGTAAAGAGGGAGCGGAGGATCTCCATCGAGTCAATGTAATACTGCCATACATGAAATCCTCTGGAGCAAAGATCAATGGCAAGGACCCGATAGCTCGATTTATCATCCAGGAGATAGAGACTGATAGATTTAGAAATATCTCGTAGCACCCTGATAAAGTTTCAGGAACGAACGAAGGTGACAGAGGGTCAAAAACATCGTACGGAGCTGAGATGAAACTGTACTTCTCTGCGGCAATGAAGCCACAGACGAACAATGATAAAGCAGCTGTTAAGGATTCTCGCTCTGAAGGTAATTGGAGACAAGGGGCTAGTAAAATGCCCTCAATTCAGAGAAGATAGTCAAGATAAAAGCACGTACCATAATGTTGCCAGTGCTCGAGAGTTGAAATGGCTTCCTCATCTGACATGGAGAATATGCTTGCATCAAATACAATACGGATAGCTTGCCGTAATTCGTCTGAGGGGCCAGTCAAGCTGATGTACAATATGAGAATTATTCTGATCAGCTCACTTGATCCCTGAAACCATAAATTGGCGAGATAGGATAAACTCGGCGGTTGATACGCCTCACCGACATATTTGGATAATGATGTTGTATAAAAGTTGATTACACTATTTGCTACTTCTGTATGCTCTGTTACACTAGTGATAAGCCACGTCGGAAGGACAAAAAACACATTCGCACCTTCAAAGAGGGCTATCACTTTAAGCACAAGCACTATGCCCAAGAGCCTGGTGGCAGTGACATTGCCTGAAATACACCACACCTCACTGGGCGTTTTCGGGCTAAAGAATGAGATAGACTCTGCCATCGCAAGTCCAACTGAGGCGCCTGATTCACCAATGCCCAATCTTTCCTTACACATTGAGTCAACATCACCTTGTAAACCCGAAGTAATGAGTACAGAGAGAACGATACGGAGCTGATCCAAGCTCTTCAAGATTGCACGCGTTTGATCTCGACTTGAACTGATAACCTTTGCAGCGGCGATCGAGTCGGCAACGAAACGCTCGGTTTGTAGCGAAAGAATTGAGACTGATATTACATATCAGATCAAAAGGCTATCGTATTATCTGACAGCGCACCAGCATCTGAAGCCATCGGCAGCGGGGCAGGGATGTCCCAGACGGCAGACGTTGAGAATTTTTTAACCAGATCCCTATAGTTATGGTTTTTATCGTTTCAGAAATCATCAACGAGCAGCTTACATGCGTGTCCACCCCCCTTGGTCCAGCATTTCTTGAGCTTTCTCCAAGCTCATTGATCTCCAGAACTCTTTCGTACGCACATCCCACAGTCGACAGCGACGGTCAGCATATATGAGTAGTAGGTTATGTCCTCCAAGACACAGCGATTCAAGCTTTGCTAGCGCGCCAGGAATGAGATACAGGCTGAAAAGAGTTGATTCCTGCTGACTATGAAAGAGAAACGGAAAAACACACAGCTGGAACCCATCAACACCGATGACAGCAATTGCACCATCCATGGCAATACATAATGCGCATCCATGTAGCGGATTTTCTTTCTCTTCAGGAAACTGAAGAACCTTGCTGAGAGCTGTGTTGAATGCAACCCATCGTGCACACAGCCCAAGGTTACTACAATCACTATATTAGAGCAATAGCGTAAGAGTTGATTAATAGATGTACTTCGAGTTCCAGATCGCAACTGAGCCATCGTCAGCGCCACCAAGAATGTACCTCTCCTTCGTTCTGAAGTTGGAAACAACGTGTAAACTGAGAATATAACCGTCCAGAGGCTTGTCAGACATTTTGATAGGATCGCTTATAACATTGTACGGCTGGCACATCTGTCCGAACGACCAAAGCCTCAGAATACCATCGGCTGCGCACATGTATGTTAATACGAGGTAGAGAAACAAGATTTGGAACCTTACAGCCACCAGCAAGTATTAAATCTGCATCAAGTGGAAAAAGCGCCGTGTTAATGACATGCAAGGCCACAGGTATGGGAACGCTCAGGAGCGTTCGAGGAACGATTTCAATACTAGTCCCAGCATCCCACGTATAAACATAGACATGGCGACAACCAAGTGAGTCGTCCGAGATACTTATGAATTCCGACGTCGAGGAGAAACATGAAGCATCCCAGCACTCTATGGTGATTGTCCTCTCAAGATTTGAGCTAAAAACCAATGTTCAGCTGGCCCACGAGGACAGCACACTGCGATCACTTACTAGTAACGTATCTTCGTAGCTAGGAAAGCTGTGTCGTTATTTGCGTCCACACACTGTAAACTATAGATGTCAATCCGGTCCTGAAGCTCCTACTATAAGTAATCCACTGATCTCGAGGAAACACAATTGCTCGCCTCAAACAACACTGCATACTGATGATCATCTAGCCATTTAACATTCATAACTTCTTGCACAGGATCTCGGTACAAGACCTGAAAGCTTCCTGCACATTCAACAATCTGATTACTGTCTCAGTCACTGAGCAGGATGTAGAGATGCAACTTACGATCAACTCCGTCTCGGTCCAGACAACTCCAAACAAATCATGCTTGCCAGGGTAGAGAGTAAACCCGCACAATGGCGTGTCGAAGGATAGTTGACCGAGTACCTGAGGATCACCCAACGACACTTTCATGTTGATTTTATTCTCATGTAAAGGTAGATAGTCCGATGACATAGCCTTGAGCTTAAAAGGATTGGATATATTCGAATGGGCCGAACCCGAGTCGGGTCCAGGTGAAGCTGATGCTGGTAATTCAGGGAGAACTTCTAAGTTACGGGCACACAAGTCACGGTCTGCATCAATGCAGAAAATGAGATTCCGACCTGTAGATGTTTTAGACATTCCTGTAGATCGGAAGGGTGACTACTCATGCATTTACCGTCAGGATTTGTCAGAATTTCCATGCTGTTGAACAAACAATCAAGTTCCCAGCTCCCTAAGAATTCGAGCGTAAATTGTGTCGGACGAGTTTCAGTTCCCGACACTAATTGGTACATCACTGAGAGGGTTCGATCTTGAGGAACATCTTCCGCGTCAGACATACTAGAGGGAATGCCTCCGGGGATGCCTCCGTGGTTGAGAGCGGATGCAGTGATATAAGTCGTCTATCCAGAGACGTGAGGCATTGATACGCAGTTTCGTATACTTGGCTATATACCTGCTGCATGGAACTGACTTGAAGATTTCGCCAAGCATAAGTATCGTTGAGTGAGTCACGATCCTTGGGTTTCAGCTGTTCTTTGGAAAGACCGTCCTTAGTTTGGACACAAGTCAAACACTGTCCATCTGTTAGGGAAAACAGATAGAGAAATCTGAGAAGGTCGAATTTATCTCAGTGCGACGCGAAGAATGAGGACTTCTCACCCCGACTCCTGAAGTACGATACAAATGAAACTCTCCGTGAGAATAAATATCGACTTGACTGCGTTTCCTGATCCATTGGTACAGGGAATGATGTGATACTGCAAGTCTAACTCATCCAATATTTCCGTACCCGGCTCTCTCGGTGACGCTGGAGTAGAGAAAAGTCTGGAATTATTGGGAGGCGGAAAGTTTATCAGAACTTTAGACAATTCCATCCTTCGCGTCAGAGTGGGCTCAGTGGGTGGGAAAGTAGGCGGGGAAGGGGGCTTGATGGATATTGCTCTTTCGGAAACCGTGTCAGAAAGAGTCCTAGTGCTTGGGTTTTTCCCTTTCAGCAGATCTTTGAGTTTGTCTGCTTCGTCTTCGAAGTCAACATAGTTCTTTGGGGCTTCTACACGTTCAGCACTGATGCCAGATACGACTCTAGCCCTTGGGGGAACGAACAGAGGTGCAGCACTTGTTGAAGGGGACGCGGAACGAGAAGTCTGATGTTTTGTTGTAAACATTAACGGTAGGGGCTGACAAACCGAAGGCTCAACAACATCTAAAAGTGAGGTGGATGGCCTTTTGCGAAAAACATACAAAGTCCCATCCTCACAGCCCACCACAAGGCCTTCATGGCTTTGATCCTGCCTGTCTAGCGTTCGTGTCCATGTTTTTATTGATGTAGGCTTTCCTTTGAGGAAACCGTCCATGAGTAAGTCTGTAGAATCATTTGTATAGTCGGCTTTGTGTAAGCGACGGGAGCTGGGAAAAGATAAAGGAAGGGAGAAATTGGACATTGTCAATAAACCATATTGAATCAAGAATTGTCTTTGGGATCACGTGATGTATTTAATCTTATCAAAAAAAATGGTTCAATTCAGCCAGTGGTCGATCACAAATTTTCTCACTTATGAAAGATCGGGTGATGGCCCTCAGCTTTTCTCCGCCTTTACTGTCCCCACCTGCATCCTCTCTTCGTGGATCTAGATTCAAGATTGAGGACGAGCAGTGCAATAATGGGGGAAACTCGTTGTGCATTTACCAACGAGTTTCCCCCATTATTGCACTGCTCGTCCTCAACTCAACAAGAGGTAATCAAATCGTTCAGCTGCATTTTTCTACACCTGTCATGTCATTCGACTTGTCTTTTCTGTCGACATGCATCAGCTCCTGTGCCTACGCTTCGTGTATCGCGCGGACGCAAGATAAACTAAGTCTGTCTAAGACCTGGGGATCGATACACGACGTAACAATGCAGCATGTTCCCGAGCAACATCTGATCTTAGGCCTTGGGCCTCGAGAAGAATGCCATTTCAGGTGCGTCCTAGCTTGAGGGTGAATAATTGCAACAGTCTAGAACGATCCATAAATTGACTGGGCAGTTCAGGTCCAATAAAGCCATGCTAGTATCTTGGCTGTGATCTATCTTCGAAGTTACCACAATAAGTCTTGTGATACCCTGGGGCGATACGGAAACAGAGAAGATCAATTATCCTGTCGACACATCTTCAGGATGAAATGCCAGTCACATCTCGAATTTCTCAAGATATCATTTCACGCAACATACAGGAAAATCTCAAGCAGCTGGTTTTTGAGCCTTTCATCTTTGTTATTCTGTAGCTCAACTGACTGCTTGAGTTATACTAGAGATAAAAAAACTTCTCACATTGTACATTTGACTGTTCAGATTTTACCTTCAACGGGCTTTAGGAGAACTGTTCGACGAGAAGACCACCTTACTGTTGCCGTCGGGTGAACAGTCATGTCAGAGAAGACTTTTTCTCCTGAATCAGACTAATCAAATCTTCAACGATCATATACATATTGCGATCAAATCGTAGTACCTTGGAACTCGGCTATCCGGAGTATTTACTTAACAAACCTATAGTTTCTTCTCGATCCTCCCTGAACATTCTGCTCGAGGATGGTTTCACGATAGCCGGCCTCTGGACACCGTCGACCCCTGTCATGGCCAACATTCCTTTTCTCTGGAGTAGATCAACGATCCTCTGAGCATCCTCCTGTACGTCTTTGGCAGTCAACCTATACCGCTTCGGCGTAATTCCAGTTCCAAACGTCCTCGTAACATGATTCGCACATAGCATGACCACCATGATATTGACTAGGTGCATCGGCACAAGCGAAAAGACAGTTGACCATATCAGTTGCAAATTCGTCTGTTCAAACCTCGTCAAGGGGCCTTTACACCCTGGTAACGGTGTTCTTGGATAACAAGTCCTGCTAAATGTGCCTCCATGATTAGGATTGGACCATCCACAACACCTGAGCGAGTCTTGAATGAGCATGCGACCGTATGGCGTGTAATACTGACTCCAGGACATGTCGAGTTTCTGGTCAAGTGCAAATGTGGCGCGTTTGTATGTCGTGTAACCGATAGCACACATCGAAATAAGGCATGGCCATAAAAGAAGAGCATATATAGCGATGATAGGTCTTGAAGACAGGAGGGTCCCAATGACCCCGACGAGAGCAGTGAAGACGAGAACAGAAGAGGCAAGGGTGATGAGGATGAGCACGTCGTTGTCTGAAACATACATCACATCTGCATTGTGCCAGACTGGGTAATGGAATAAACATTAGCTGCGAGGCGCCACCGCGATTGAATAATGGAGACCCACTGCGGAACCAAATCCCTATAGCGCAGGATAAACCCGCAATCCCATAAACCAATACTGATAACACAGAAAAAAGCAAACAACACTTAAAGCCCGTCCATTGACTGAACCATTCAAAGCCCAATAGTCCATTGCCACCACCAATTCCATTTTCAAGTAAGACTGCATCTACAGACTTCTTCAGTTCATCATTACCCAGCCTTCCGGTGCTCTTGAGGGGTAAAGGTTTCGGCCATTTACTTGTAAATTTGTCAGGAACACCAAGCCCAGACTTCGGTAAGACATGACCCAAAGACGAAGCAACCGTGGCAGAACTCGAAGCAGATCTGGTGGTGTATACAGAATCCTCCGATTCAGTCCTTGATTTCTCTGGTCTCAAAACCACTTGTTGAACGTCCAAGTATCTCTGGGCATCCGGAAATCTTGTAGGAGTTGGGAGCACATTCAAGGACATGGAGCCTGACCCCGAACACATAGAGGGTGTAAGAGGAACTGTATCTAGCCCATCGTGATCCGTAATTTGACTATAAAAAGAGCCAGTATAATCAAGTTGCGAATTTCTAGCTTGAAATACGTCAGCGAATGGGTCCTGTTCGAAACTACCATTGTCTTCATTGTAAGGAGAAAGCTCAACTCGGGGACTCGTCCGTCTGCGAAGAGAATGAAGATCATCGTATTCACAGGGATTCCTTCGTGATCCATTGTTTAAATAGTTCGCCATGAAGGTCGAGGTTGTGGAGTAAAGCGGTAGACGAGAAAGGCCTAGCCATGGGTCAGCCACATTCAGATATTGGGTAACATGGTCAAGTCTTTGAAAAGAATCCATGATTCATCCAAATACAAGCGACTATACAAATCTTGTCTTGGATTCGAATCTGCACACGCTGTACTTGATAACAAAGTGAGCGAGAGATATGATACGGATTCGAAAATGATGATGTCTGCAACGAGAGTCCATAACCAAACCAAGCTGATATCAAGTCCATGAAGCAAAATTAATAATGTAGTAAGTTCGAGAAGGGGTAATATCGACGTTTACTGTCGTAATTCATTCTGGGGCAAGCGATGAATCCTTTTGGACAGCAGAAAGAATCATGAACAGGTGTCACGCGCTATTTGTAGGCAATTCCCATGGACAATCGGCGTCAGCGACTTGAGTGGACACCATTGGACTTCCTGGAAGTCCAAAAATATCGAGATGAAGCACAAGTTGGAACTGCATAGCTACCACCACGTCAGATAAATCGTCACAAAATAATACAAGACCACTCACGGGGACGGGTCCCATTTGCATAATTGATCTTGTTTCTGCATGCATTGTACCAGTTGTTCCCTGAATGGCTCAGCTGGTCAGACAGGATCCTTATACAGATAATTGTCAAGGAAAATTACTCACATGTCTGATCGGTATCATTAGTTGCAATGTATGTAAAGTTCAAAGGCAGCATCAGTTCAGGAAACTGCTTCGGGGGAACTATCTGATCATGGAGGAGATCACCCGTACCCACTTGACGTCCGGTGGTGAGGTCGAAAATGGAAGCCCGTATGTGCTTGAATGTGATGGGCACGAAGTTGCTGCCCGTATCGAGCTCCAGTGAAGCAAAGGCTGGAAAGGAAAAGTTTGCAGGTGCTCTTGAGAATCCATACGACACAGCCTGGGCCCATTCTCCTGTTGCGTTCACAATCGGTGTCCGGTTATTAAAAGAAAAGGATGGTACTCGAGGAAAACAAAAAGCTAGGATGAGCCCAATTCTTGACGATCATGAAACAAAAACACATTAGGTTGAAGGAAAAGAGAATAATCAAGATGAACTCACACAATGCACAAGACAAATATGAACCATACAAATACTTTCCTTGTACAGTATGACCCACACATTCCCCGTTCGCCCCGGTTCCATTGTTTCCACTTCTCTTTCCTCGATTCCGATTTCTTTTCACGCTTTGCGCGTTTAGTCATGTCGTGCAGTTCAGCTTTGCCCCATTCCGGCCCGAGTGCTGGCACAGTGACCATTTCCACTTGTGCCTGATTTGACTGCCCTTCGAGCTCCATCTTCGGAGACGGTGTCGGAGGTTCCAATGGCTGATATCTGTCTGTCGGTTTAGTCGATCATGCCAGGAATTCTCATGAAACAGCTCGCACTCACCCATTTGAGCTTATCGTAGTAGAACCAAAGGCCGTACTATACCTTGGCCCTGCATTGTTAAAATCCGCATAGACATCCCATACTTCTTCTTCCTCGTCTCGTCCGCCCTTAAGCGGTTCTTCTCTTCCAGGATAGAATGTACTTGAGTTATAACCACCAGAGGCTTGACGTCCTCCAAGCCGATTTAACTCAGGAGTGAAGAATGATGAGGCATCATCTCGTCCTGGCCGCTCAGCAGGACGGTGGTTGGGCGGAAAATCTTGATTCAGTGCATCCATTGAACTTTTACGTCCCCCGTAGAAGGAAGATACAGTGGATTTTCGATCTGTATCCATGAGACAGTGGGAAAAGATATAGGCGCTAAGGACAACGACCGAACAGCAAGCCGCCCGCACGTGGATGTGTCAATCACCGTCATAACAAAAATCGATAAAATCATATGCTACCCGGTTCTTTCCCATCCACTACTCTCGTCATCTGTAAGGGCATCCTTCGCACTGATGTGATTATGGATCAGTGGCTCTTCTGCGCTTCCGATGCTCGTGGATCTTGTGCAATTAATCTCGCAGCTGAAAAGCTGCCGTGTTATGCTTCATCTTTGTTTTCCACTGGATCTGATTCCTTATATCGGGACTCCGCTAGATGAAAGACATACCGCTTGGTATTCTCCATTCCCCCAAGGACTAGCTGTTTCAATGTCATCTCGTCCATTCATTGATGGTCTTATTTTTCCTTGAGAAATTCCCTATTGTCGCATGGGGCAATCACGCAACTGTAGAAACAAGAAGGGGATTTGAGGAACTCAATGCCATCACCGCTGAAGTCAAGTAGAAATATGGTCATGAGATTGACTTGGTCGTAAGCCATTCGCTCGTCGGATTTCGATAAACAAACAGTCAAAGGAAGGTTTTTGCTTGGATCAGCGTTACTGCATGCAGGTGAGCATCTCTCGAGAAATTTCAATCAAAACTCGGATATCCTATCATGCTCTGCAAACGCCATTTGCTCACCCTTGCTATCATTTTTCTGCCTCAAACTCTTCCGATTCGACATAGTATATGTCAACTTGTCGGCACAGATCATGGTTTAGCATTCTCTCGTCAAATCATTCAGACTGTGATCAGTAGAGCATGTATCAGACCAAGTTGTCCATCAAGTTTGCAAGATGCAACAAATTGATTTGTTGACACAATGGAAACAGCTCCTTAATTTGTTTTTGAGGCACCTCAGCCCAGATAACAGAATTGTACATGCCGGTAGTAAGACAATGTACATAGCTCACAACTTGAAGCCATTATGCAGGGGGACAACACCAAAAGCAGATCCTCCCTTCCCGAACATCTTTCTTATGTCTCCAACGAGTTCTTCTGGGCGTTCATACGCAGCAAAGTGCCCGCCTTTCTCGTGTTCAGACTCAAATACAACATGTTTTCTCCTTAGCCAGCTGAGAATCATCAGTTATATACATTGGGTTTCCATGACCCTGACTTACTATCGAGGCATGACGACGAGCTCCTTCGGAAAGAAGGAATATCCAGTCGGAATATTGACTGCTCCTGGTTCCCAAGAATTTCCTCTGGATTTCATGAACTCATAGTAGATTCTGACCGAGGCAGCTGGGCCTGAACGTGAGAACCAGTAGATGGAGATCCAGGTGAGTACTAGAAGGAATTCAAATAAACATTCGTCAGTCAGTCTTGTGCAGTTCTGATAGTCGGCTCACCTTCGTCATCCGTCCACGGATAGTCATCAGTCCAGCTCAGCAATTTCTCATAAATCCAACCAAGCAATCCAACGGGAGAGTCAGCCAGACCATAGCCGAGTGTCTGAGGCTGAGTAGACTGCTGCATGAAATAGCCACGGCCTTCTTTGTCGAACCATTTACTGCGTTCCAGACCTGCTTTCTCAACAGGCGTCAAGCGAGTTATCAAGTACTGTAGTAATAGCCCAGGTCGACTCCACAAACTTGGGGGTTGAGCCCTTTCACAGAGTCAAAACACAATCAGTAGGAGATTATTGGTGGGCTCACGTAGGCATATTCGTGTGCCATGCTTTGCTATGCGTTCCTCCGTATTTCGCCGCAATGGTTCGTGTGATCTACATGCCAGTCAAACAAGTAAAAAAAGAGCAACAATCAAGACTCAGACTCACAATTGACCCCCAATCACCACCCTGTGTCACTGTTGTCGAATCATGTTAGTGCTTTCCTATCATGCCAAACAAGTTCCACGAACCGTACTCATTGTAACCGAGAGCCAGCATCAATTTGTGTGATATCTGGCCAGTTCAGTATACCGAAACTCTTAAAGTTCTAAGTATATATACTGACTTGCGCGTATTGATCAATGGCAAACCCTCTCTTCCTGGGAGCTTCTGAGAATCCATAGCCTGGTAAGCTTATGGCTACCACATGGAAACTCGGATAGTCGGGTGACTCCTGGATTAGCAAAGGTAGTATCTTCCTGACTTCATAGAAACTACCGGGCCCTAGAGACGACACATAAGTGAGAAATATCGGATAAAGAGGGGTGAATAGGTGTCACTTACAGCCATGGACGAACAAGAGAGGTACAGCAGAAGCCACTGAGCTCTTCTTGTGAACATAGTGTACATTGAGCAACCCAAACCCCTCAACCTCAATATCACGCGTGAATTGGGGTAACTCGTCATTAAGTTGTGCTTCATGCTTCCGCCAGTTGTATCCGTCCTTCCAGTACGCCACCAAGCGCTGGATGTCTCGTAAAGGCGCACCATAATCACGACCGACATCCTCGAGTTCATCCGGAAATCTAGTCAGGTCGAGTCTCTTCTTGAGATCGTCGATATCCTGATCAGAAATAGCAATCCTAAAAGGCGTTTCTGTCATTTTGGGGAATGAAAGAACAAGGGTGTGAGTAGGCGGTGTGAATAAGCATTTGTTGCTTTATATAGGTACGGTGGCTCCTCATATTCTTTTGATGCTGAGTAGCAATTTACATGTGATAAGGAGATCTTGTCCCATGGCATTACTGAGTCTTTCAGTATCAATACACCACTGCTTATTGCAGAAATCAAACAAATATTACTTCGACTTCGACGCAATCTATCAGATCCTATTCATCTATCAGCGGGAAATGCGCGACTAGCCTGACCGAACAACTGATAAAGTAACTGACATAGTGTCTGTGCTGCACCCCACAGATAGGATTCCAGCCAGAAGACTCAACAAAAATCATACAAATTGAAATATAAGATCAACTCAGGCCCCAAGGCAGGCTATGAAAGAACCCTGTGAGTCTGAGCAATAACACAAGGAGAGAAAAGCTCCGCATTTAGCACTAATCACATTGGGAAAGAATACGATAACGAGGCAAGCCAAATCAACAGACTAGTTCTCACTTCCTGACGCGCTTTCTAAGTGTGACATTATATGTCCCAAACTATAGGCCAGACAATGCTTCGGGTCAATAAAGCGTGCGTACACCCAATGTCAGTTTACGATACACACTGATTGACTTCATGTTAGCACATTCTCATCGTTTGGGAAAAGCAACTCACGGTCATGGGCTGAGAAGCGGTGTTCATGATCAAAGCAACAATCAACCCATAGAGACCCAAGACCTCAGCGAAAATGAGGATGAGGATCATACCCACAAAAAGTCTGGGCTGCTGTGCGGTACCCCTTACACCAGCATCACCGACAATGCCGATGGCAAAACCAGCCGCAAGACCTGCGAGGCCAACAGAAAGACCAGCACCGAGTTGTACAAAACCCTTGGCAAGCGACATTGACACGGCCACTGTTATGGATTGCATGAAACATGACATAACAGATTATTTCCAGTATGGGGCGAGAGACGTAGAAATAGTAAATCAGTCAATAGGTGAAATGATAAATTGAAAGAATTACGTACAGTCACTAGCAATGAGTACCGAAACGACGAGGCCATAAATCTGTTTATGTATGAGTAAACAGTATTCTTAGGCAGGTAGTGTCTCACAGCAATGATACCAGCCATGATAACCGGGACGACACACTTCATCATCAAGTCCGGTCGAAGCACCGACATGGCAGAGATACCAACACCAGACTTCGCGGTTCCATAACTGATATACATATATCGTTAAGCGAAAGTTTGCAGATGGATGTAATTTGGAATCAAGAAAACAGAATGAATAACCGTACCCGTTCAGATTCAAAGGATAGTTACTCACCTAGCACCAATACCTGACAAGCAGAGTGACAGACACAATTAGCTGTCCCACCTCCTACTCACAAGTCAACTTACAAGTGAAGACAATTGCACTGGTGCAGCCCTGATATTTACAGCTCACTCAACCTGCAGCAAAAGGTGTCACTGGCACGTACCATGGCACTAAAGAAGGGAGCGTAGGTGGGGCACAAGTCGGACATTATGAATCAATGAGATAAGTGGACGAGAAATAGTGTTGAGAGCCAAGGAGCGGACAGACGAGCGGACAGACACAACAGTCAACGTAACGTAGCTACCATAACCGGAGGGCTGACGGGCGGAGTTCCAATTCATACCTGTGCCGTTGGCCGAGCTTCGGCGAGGCCCGGTCGCAGCCACTGTCTACAGCCCCGTCTACCTCGACTCCTCCGGCTCCTTTCTTTGATTTTTGATGCGGTGCTCGGTTGCAGTCCACAGTAGAATACAAGTACCTTACATGGTTGCTTCAGGAAACCGAAGTTCCCCCTTCATTAGCTATGAAAAGAAAGAGAAACAAAAGAAAGAACTATATAAACAAAGGTTACTTGTAATCAACCAACGGAAGTAATTGCTCAGAGAGAACTAGTGATCAATCTACTTCTACACTTATAGGGCGGGAAAGGTCTTAGGACGTATTCCGGCTGGAATTTTTGTGTTCTTTGCATTGTTACTGACTTTTGAGTGGAGAAACCATTTAGCACAGTCCCAGAGGTCAATTCTGTTGTTTGAAAAGAAAGCCCTATTTGACGACTGCTAGAGAATGCACTTGCCCTGGGTGGATGGACAGACAGACAGATCTTCTGGCAGATGTCAAGGAATCTGTGATGGGGATAATGTGGGTACTGAAGTTTGTAGCCTTAGTAATGCTAGTCTTCTCGCGAAGAGCTCCACATCTTGTGGCTTTTCCTGCTGGCGCTCTGGACGACGATACTTGCTGCCCTGATCTCTAACTATATGCAAAAAATACTGTTTGAAGATTCCTATCTGGAATGAGGCTAGCATCCATAATGTTCATTCTATCAAGATTTGCCGAGTATTGGTTTCGTTTACCTGTGTTGGATGCATCGCATGGGTGAAACGCTCTATGATCTCAAGAAGTCTGCATCATGGACGTGCTTCCTCATCAAGAGAATTGAATCGCTCTGTTAACTTGTCGAGAGACACGTCCATCCAAAAGAGGGCTTTTCAAGTGCCTTAGTTGGGCATTCGTGAGGAACGCTATGGGACGGGGATGAGGAATGGCACCTTTTGAGTGACGATGACTGAGTAGAGCAGTGAGAGCATGCTGTTGAGGAAGGGTCACTATCCTAATACATGCCCTCTCGAATAATTTCTTTAGATGGAGATGAATGGGGATGATACCAGCAATGACCTCGACACCTCTGGTCAGTGAGGTGTGGAAGACTCCTGGATTCCAGCCTTTTTTGCATTTTGGCTAAGAGTGCCACTTGAGTCTGTCAGCGCACCCTCAAAAACAACAATCGGATCCGTACGTTGTAATGACACGCACATTCTGTGTATAGGTCTTTTTTGAAAGGGGAGACGGCCTCTAATTGAATCGACTCCATCATAAAGACTGCTGAATACAAATAGAAAGGATAAAATAACAGACATTAAATTTGCGATATGTACAGCAATAAGGCCTAAAAGCGAATGAATTGAAAGAACGTGAATGAAACAGAGAAAGAGAGTGGCAGAAAATGGAAATGAATGACAGTCCTTCGAGAGACATCTGGAAACGAACATGTAAAAGAGAACTAGGAGTCAAACTGTTTGAGCTCATCAAACAGTAGTGGAATTTGCAACAGATGGCCGCGAATCTGTATTAGCACCTTCTGCTACTTCATCACTCGGCTGGTCCTCACCACGAGTAGCAGCTCTCTGTACGGCAGTATAAGCAGGCGGAAGCTCGATAGTTTCCGCCTCTTCTGCCTTGTCTCCAACCTGGGGCGGTAGCCCAGCATCTTCATGCTGCACGATATTCACTGGTCGCATTCTCATTGGCCCTTTCCTACTTGCACTGGTAGTTGTACTTCCAGCAGCCCATCCATATCCATAAGCACTCGCACCGCTGCCTACCCCAAGTAAATCTGGGGTATCACTTCTCGTGAACGAAGTGCCACTTAAAGGACGGCCAGAAGATGAGGCGCCCCAACCAGTGTGCGACTGGGCATCCGTTGCAGCTGTCGTAGCTGCATCGGATGTAAACGTTGGGTCAGGGACCATGAAAGGTTCGGGAGTATAGTAATCCAGTTGGTGCTGCTGCTGGTCATTAGGGTGGCGTCGATGGTCGTCGTCCTCATCCTCGTCATCTCCGTGTAGCAGATCCATAGGTCGCTCCTTCAGTACTGTGCGTCGTCGTGTGCGTCGTCTATAGAAGAACAGACCCAGTAATAGTGAAATTATGAGCGCTAACCCCCCGATAATTCCTCCCACGATGGCGCCTGTATTCGTTCCGCTAAAATTATTAGAAGCGGTTGAACCAAACCGCCCAGTAGATAACTAGATACTCACCCACCATCTGTACCACTTCCAACGCTACTACTCACACTCGTCGGCATGCCAGCAGGACTTCCGGGTGTCGAGCTCGGAGAATTTTGGCCCAAACATGTCGAGTTGTTGGCAATACCACTACTCACGACTGAAAACACACTCCCAGCGGTTCCATTGCCCCGGTTATCACCACCAACTAACATCAGTGTCGTCCCTCCTCTTACATTGGTCACCCAAGTAAATCCTGTGCCCTGCTCTGGCACTTGTGTGATTGGGCCTGCAGGTATCGCAAAGCTTTGACCGCCGGGGATCACTCCCAAGAAGTTTGGTATTCTAAAAGCCGAATAACCAGGACACGAAGACACAAACAGGACGCGTAAAAATTATTAATGAGTCTATACATATGCTGAGATGGTCATCACGTACCCCTGAACCTTGGAGGGATCCCACCACATTCGCATAGCTTGACACTGCACAACCTGATTTGGAGGTTCAATTGAGAACACGAAATACGGCGAGACATTCTGCGTAGCATCAAAACACGACGAGTCCGACGATGTACCAACTTGCATAGCTACGCTTGTCCCGCCCGTACCGAAACCAGAAGCATCGCTGACCTAAGGAAACAAGTTAGTCCACATCTGCTCCACATTCATTCAGGGTTCATAGATCCCGAAAAGAAGCATCATCGTGAAAGCAGGAATCAAAGCATAGCTCCTAATATTAAGCAGTCGCTGAAGAAGCGGGTAGGGTACCCCCAAGGAGCAAGGGCTCGGGGAGCAACGCTGCCCGCATATGGCAAACCAACGACACAAAAATGAATTCACTGAATTCTGGCGCCCGATCGGGCTCAGTCACGCGCGTCTCCCGGCACGGTCAACTGAAACCGTTGTGTCCTAGTTTCAGATCAAAACATGGTAACAGGCAGAAAAACAAGTAGAACCAGCTGTTGCCATTGCACCCAAGCTCACATCCATCAAGGTCTGGCGCATCAATGGTGATTGGAGGGGCAACGTTACCATAGACAGCAGACCTGCACCGCAGCGCAGCACAACTGAGATCTGAATACTACGGGTGATAGACCGCCGAGAAATAATCCTAACCAAAGACGAAGAACCCCGCTGTACGGATGAGAGACGGCTGTTGAGCTCACCACAGCAACAAATTGTGAATTTTCAGGGTAGTTGAGCATCACATTCCCATTTCTTGCGTCTCCGGTTGCGAAAACAACTTCTTGTATTCTTCTAGCCTCTGTGTTATTTGGCAGAGGACTCGGTCCGAAAGGGATGATAAGTATGCGAAATGGCGGTTGCCCATCACCCCCAATCAAGTCTATTGTCAAATTTTGACATTGTTGAGGATTGTTGCGGAGATTCCAGGTGTAGGCACTGGCACCAGGTACTGTAGCTACCAGTGTAGCTGCAATGACCAACCAGAAAGTGTATGGTAGCGAGGTCGTCACAAAATTCGAAGGTCGTAGCAGCTGCAGACTATCTGCAGAAGGTAAGGTCATTGTATGGCTAGCCGCCAAGTGATCGTGACGAGAAAGAAAAGAATAGAAAAGAACGGAAACTATCAATAGCCGAGTAGCTCTTTGGATGTCACACCTCTTGTCGTAACGAGGATCATAATTGTCAAACAATTTCCCACATTGATGTAACATCACTGCAACCCTTTTTTCTTTTTTTTAAAATCAACATCACTGCAACTTGAAAAATGGTACATTATCATTATCTTCTAAATTTGAATGATATCCTTGTGTATTCCACTATTGACCGATCGGAGAGCATGAACCGAAGGCACCAAATTATGCTTCATCACCCAACTCTTCTTCCTCAGCAATCAGCTTTTCAACTTCCAAAGCAGCCATGCAACCGCTTCCAGCGCTGGTAATTGCTTGTCTGTACCTCTTGTCTTGGACATCACCAGCAGCAAATACACCTTTAATTGAGGTCTGTGTTGTGCCAGGAACAGTGATGATATAGCCGTCAGGATCCGTTTGAAGCTGCGAGCGCACGAGAGCCGTGGCAGGCTCATGACCTGAGAGACCGAAAGTAAGTGAATTTATGTTCAGGGAGACCATAAAAAACGCACCAATTGCATAGAAAAGTCCATTGACGGCGAGATCACGCTCCTCGCCGTTGAGAACATTCTTAATGCGAAGGTTCTTCAAAAGATCACCATCGCCTTGGCACTCAACAGTGACAGTATTCCAAAGCACGGTCTAAGATAGCAACGTCATACTAGAATACTCCTAGGTGCTCTTAAGATGACAAGCTCACAATTTTAGGGTTGTTGAGCAACCTCTTCGCCATGATTTTGGACGCACGAAGCTCTCCACGGCGGACAATGACATACACATGCGAACCATACTTTGTCAAATCTAAAAATAAATTGCATGCCTCCGTCAACACCAAAACTTCGTCTACCGAAGGATCGACTCACATGTAGCCTCTTCAGCGGCAGAATCACCGCCACCAATGACCGCCAGGGGCTTATTCCTAAATATTGGCACAGCACCGTCACATACTGCACAGGCACTGATACCACTTTGCCAGTATGTTTGTTCTCCCTTCAATCCCATTCTCTTCGCACTCGCTCCAGTCGCAATAATGATGGTATCCGCTGTTTCTGGCTCTGCATTTTCCTGCGTTTCCCTCCAATACATGAATGGGCGTGCTGATAAGTCTATTTTCGACACAGTCTCTGTGATGATACGCGTTCCAAAACGGACGGATTGTTCACGGAATTTTTCCATAAGTTCAGGGCCAAGAATTCCTGCAGGGTAACCTGGAAAATTCTCAACTGAGACGAAACTGCATTAGAGATCGCTTAAAGGTGAACTGAGATTCTGGTTCTCACCATCAGTGGTTGTCGTGAGCTGTCCACCGGCAGCGAAGCCATTTGCCATGAAACCCTCAAACATGACGGGGTTCAAGTTGGCACGAGCAAGATATATGGCAGCAGTATGTCCCGCAGGCCCAGATCCAATGATGACCTAGAAATACCAATACCCATAGAGGTGAAAACCTGATGAGTCCAAATTTAGGTGCGCTATGGTCTGACTATCTTCCTACCACTTTCGAGTGCATCTTCTTACTCCTTTCATTCTTCCTTGGTGGTGCGATAGTTGGCATATTAAGATTTATTATTGCTGGAGGTGAATCAACAGATGAGCTGGCCTGAGGTTTGCGGAGAATATTAGGCGCAAGAGCAATTGCAGAAAGTCTGGAGAAGCTACTGGTGAAAGAAGTACGGAAGAAGAAGTGGGACAGAGTGATGGAGTGGAACAGAGTGATAGAGTGAAGAAGTGGATATAACTTTTTTCTAGATATTGTTTTCCGATAATCCTTACTCACCTTTGATCATGTGACAAAATTTGCACGTGTACGTGCTCATCAATGTGGACTGGTGTGGACTGGACATTTTCGCGCCTTGTCTATTTACTCAGGCCCAAAGCTTGGACTTCTTGTCACCAGTCCTTCCCTCATACAAGTGCTCTGTATTACGTCCGACACATTTATCCAGCTTTCTGTCCCTATTTACAGAGAATTCTTGTACACTCTATGCTCGAGCTTAAACCTCCTATTTATGAGGATGTCCAACAATATACTTCAGCTATTTTTATTCGTAAACGCCGAGGCATTTCGCAGAAACAAGGTCGGCTAGCTTTACTCCTCGGGGATTCTATGGCGACGTAGATAGATACACTGATGAACTTTGACGTTTCATTTTGATAATATCATACATATGTGTTTTTGGTCTGCATCTGGCTGGGGTCCGCTTCTATACCCGAGGATAACGTATTTTAACAAGCTCACAATCTCAAATAAGCTTACCCTTTATTTCACCCTCTCGGGATAGCCCATAGTGATGTATACAGAAAATATCATATAGTAAGTAACTGGGCTATTGTACATACACAGTAAATTAAACCTAGTAGAAGAACAAATTATCCAAC